>Ga0209212_1001490_pt1 | contig 37433 bp, 22 predicted proteins | sample RifGroC2_FD_183996 | JGI IMG/M metagenome (GOLD analysis project Ga0209212, IMG submission 183996) | Groundwater microbial communities from Rifle, Colorado, USA - Groundwater C2 (SPAdes) (version 2) | ecosystem: Environmental > Aquatic > Deep subsurface > Groundwater | place: Rifle, Colorado...
CGCTGTGCGCAATGCATGATGCACTGTGGCTTCGAGCCGACCGTGGTCAACGAGATCGGCAAGAGCTGGAAAGACATCCTTGAAATGATGATCTGGAACCTGACATGAGGCAGACGTTGCCTTTGACGGAGTCGTACCAAGTGGTATAAAGCCATAACAATCAGATGGTTATGCGGCGTTGATCTTCTTGTGGTGCGGTCCTGATTATGACGTATTTTGACCGAATTGGACCGCTTTTCATCGGCCATAGTCCATAAATTGTCCATAAAATGACCTGTGCCTTCGGCTGTTTGCGTTGGTTGACCTGAGGCAGATAAATACTCAAACGCCCCCATTTCGAAAACGAGATGGGGGCGTTTGTGTTTGCTGGGGGGGCTGACTGGTAGCGGATCAGCTCGATTCAGGTGTGTCGTCGGATAGATCTTCGTAGAAGAGCTCATCTGCCGAGTCTATGCCGAGAAGGATAGCCTCGAGCTTGTCACAGATCTGCTGCAGCGGTTTTCGGGCCTTTTTTAGCGACAAATCGACGAGGTAGTGCACATCTGTGACGGTGCCGTCACTATGATTGGTCAGCCGGTCAATGTCTTCGCGGCGCAGACCCAGGTGGTCGCCGACCATGATGAATGTCCTTCGCAGTGAGTGCGGTGTCAGATCCAGGCCGGTGATGCTGCGCAGCTTGTCGGCCCTGAGCGTAACATGACCGGATTTCGACAGATGGTGGTCACTGGGGAATACGTAGACATCGTTTGGGCCTTTTGCCTGCAGGCGCATAGACAAGATCTGCTCCGACTGGCGTGACAGAGGCTGAGCGCGCCGGTGCTTTGTCTCTGTAGACATCCAGGACAGGTCAACCACCTTGGCGTTGAAATCAACATCATCCCACCTGACGCTGGCCGCCTCACTTGGCCGCATCCCATGGTAGAGAGCAAAGAGATAGCAATCGCGGTGAATTTCCGACAGCGCCGAGACTGCTTTATAGAACACGGCAAATGCCGTTGAGCTTTGGAGCATCGTTTTGCGCGGATCGGTCTTGGTCCAGACGCCAGCATCAGTCAGGGCTTTGGTCGGGTTGCTCTTAATGACTGTCGGATGAAGGCCCATGCCATAGTTAAAGATAGCCCTTAACCGGCTGAAAGTGTTGACGGCGGCGCCTTTACCGGAGCCGTCCCGAATATCCTGGTGGCGGGCAATAACCTCTTCCGGTGTTAGCAACGACATCACGTCACTCAGCGGCTTATCCAGTATGTCAGCGAATTTTTGCCGGATCTGGCTGTTGTAACCGTCTTTTGTGTCTTTGCCGAGCGTGGTTTTGCGGTTCTTGGTTGTCTTGTTGAGCAGATAGGAGTCAAACAGGGTCCGGAAGGTTGGTACCGGCTTGTTATGCTCAAGCTTGAGCAGCCTCATTTTTTCGAGCTCCGTACGCGCCAAGGTGCGCATCTTTCGGCGATGAGTCGAATCTGGCTGATCCCGCCTTTATGGCAGCCCATGCTCTCAACCTCGCCAATCCCGGCAATTACATCGAAAAGACGGTCATACTTGCCGGCGGTACGCATGGAACCGCTCGTCTGTATGCGTCGCCGCCGGATGAGGAGCAGCACTTCGCTGCTTTACAGCGATCAGCGCAGGACAACTTTGCGGATATCAATATGCAGACCAGCCTACCGGTGGCGCTGGAGGATCCATCCCGTTCGTCTCAAGACTTTGCGGCGAAGGCGGTGGAATGGGCACAGGCGTCGGTGCCGGAGGCGGGAAGGGAAGATGATGCTTTGACACGTGAACAAGGCATCATATCCGCTGCACTGATAGCGATGCGCGATGGCGCTGCTGAATTGCGCAGCCGGCATGAGGGATGGGCACGCGAAATCTTTCTTCAAGCACTGAAGGCGACAAAAGACCCCTACCGCCACTATCCACCTGGACTAAGCTACAACCCGATCGCAACTGCATTTGCCGGCATGGTTTACTTGATGCAATATCACCCTGCCAATGGCGACGTACGCGACCTCCTTGACTCGGCTGCCAGCGGAGACCCGAATGCTGCGTGCGGTTTTGGTGCTGTGGTCGCCACGCTGGCCTCCATCGACGTACGTCTGCCGAGGTCGATACTGAGGTGTGCACTCGCTGGGTGTATTCATCCTGCACGTACATGGGATCTTCCCGAGGAAGAGGTCACTGCACGTTCAGAACGGCATCTGCAGCGGATTCGGGCGGCGGTGGATGCTGAGCTGGCATGGTTGGGCAATGAGGAGCCTGAACCGGGCTGGCCAATGTTCCCAACCGAAGAGGTTCAGCGGCGGCGCCAGCTCAGAATTCCAGGAGGAGAAGACCGGCAGGATGCGGCAGCGGCGCGTAGAGTTCGTCCTGACGAAGTTGCCTACCACCAGTCTGCGGCTAAGTGGCTGCACGGGGCCAAGAGCCTCTTCAATATTGCCGAACAGCCCTGGCTGAGTGATATCGCACGTGCCTATGGCCCTTGGACCGCTGCAGCGAACGGCGCCGGGATAGATGCAAACGAAGATATCTCCCACACCCCAATGGAATGGAGCGATGCCTACTTCGAGCTGCTGGCCTACTGCCTGCCCGGACTTAGTTTGACGGAGATTGACGAGTTCGCGCTGTCGCTTGTCAGTTCCCTGCCAGACATGTCATTTTACGATGTCGTCACGAAGTTCCTTTCAAGTGTTGATGCTGTATTCTTTAACCAGTGCAGTTTGCAGGAGGTCGTAGCAGTCAATATTCGCGATTCAATCGCTGACCGGATGATGACAAGCCATGGCTGGAGACGGCTTGCAGGCAGCCGAGACACTTCAGTCGAAATGCATTTGGGGCCGGCGGTTGCGACGCTCTTCTTCAATGAACGCGGTTTTTCTCAGCCTCCCAGATGCTATTTGCTTGAAATAGCTATCGACCGGGTCGAACCCTTCCTGCCGATTTTGAAAAAACTGGCCATAAGCGGACCATCGATTTTTACTGCGCTCCTTACGCTCAACCTTCTAGAGGTGTCGCCGAGATCGGCACACCTGCCGTTCGTAGTCGAAACCGCTAAGAGCTGGCTGGTCAGCTTCCCTGATTACAGTGTGTTCTGGGGCGACCACGACATCGGCCGCCGCCTTTGTGTCTGGTTTGAAAACGTATGGCGCCTGGATCCGACTCAGCTTGGTGCTGATAGCCCTATTCGCTTCGATGTGGATCGGTTGCTTGCCGCTCTGGTTAGCTTGGGTATCCCTGAAGCCAGGAGGCTGGAGGATACTATAGAAACTGCCGCGACTGACCCAGACCGCACTACCTGACCAAAGGAGACCATTACATGCGTAATAGCCTTCTAACCATGGGTACCTTTGCCCTGCTATTGTTGCTGGTGAATTATGGTTAACAGCGGAGGGGTGGCGTTTGCCACCATACTATGATAGTATACGCTTCACCGTTTAAGCCCAGATCTGCTTTGATTTAAGCGGGTAGGGGACCATAGTCCATAGCTAGTCCATAGCGGCAGTTTACAGGTATAACATATTGAAATATATCAGCATTGATCTGGAATGTGACATGAGGTTAAGACGGGCTACTTTTGTAATAAACGTTTTTATTTAGTTAATTATGTATTAATAACCTTCCCAAAGTTCAATCAATCCTCGCCAGACGACCGTAATCAATCTTGGCGTTATGCCGCTTATCGAGCGGTATCTCATCAAGCTCCCGTACCGTATCAAGCCGTGCCCACGCCAGGGCATTGCGCACGGCAGTAGTGTCGATATGAGCGCCTTTTTCGGACTGCACAAACAGGATTCGTTGCCCCTGCCGGTTGACGAGCGCTGCGCGGGAAATACCGGAAAACTGGCGGGCGGCGCACTCTACCGCAAATGGATACAGATGACCGCGTTCATCGTTGATAACCGCAGCGCTGCGACCTAATAACCACAGACGCCCCGCGTCATCGAAATAGCCGCTGTCACCGGTGCGATGCCAGACAGTCTCATTTACCCGAAACTTGGTTTCCTCGTCGCCGGTTCCGTGCAAGTATCCTTTCAGAACATGGCCACCCGTAACGACAATTTCACCGGCCGTGTCCGTCGGCAGACACATTCCGGAAAAACCTGATTCGCTCAAACTACCAAGGGGAGTACCCCAGCAGTGCGCTATCACCCGTACAGTGATTTCCGGCACCGGTTCACCGGCCAGAAGTCCGCCGCCCGCTTTCATAGCCGACAGATCATCGTTGCTCACAGCGCGGCGGCTGATGTGGGCAATCGGCTCCGACTCGGTTGAACCGTACACCGCAACTATCTCGGCATCGGGGAAGGTTGCTGCCAGGCGATCCAGGTGGTCGGGAAACACCGGTGCGCCGCCGGTGAAGACGTAACGGAATCCCGGCACAGTTCGATCCGCGGATTCACATGCGACGCAAATTCGCTCCATAAAGGCTGGTGATGCAGCCACGGATGCAGGGCAATGGCGTTCAATCTGGCGCAGGATGGGAGCGGCCTCGATCCCTCCCGGACAACGCAGATCAGCGTCGGGTATCAGGGATGTGACACCAGAAGCCAGATTGGCCAGCACGAAGACCGGCAGCGTTGTCAGGTCAAGAGCGCCGGTGGTCAAGTGGATGGTCCGCTCCAGTACGCGGTGCTGTTCCAGAAGAAAGCCGTGGCTGCGCACCGCCGCCTTTGGTTGCCCGGTGCTGCCGCTGGTAAAGGTGATCAGTGCCGGTGTGTCGTTTGTGCATGGAGCTATCGGCTGGTGAGGTTTAATGCGCTCGGAGCGGCTCCATGAAGTGCAGCCCGGCATGAACCGGCTGAAGCAGATATGGCAGGGAATGCGGCGCAGAGCCGGGGAAATCAGCCGCAGCAGGTGCGCTTTGGGAGGGGCGATCAGTGCGGCTGGCTGACGGATGGCGCAACAGCGCTCGATATGCTCCCGTCCGGCCGAGGGGTCGAGGAACATGGCGGTTATCCCTAAACGGAAGAGCGCCATCAGGGCAATATACAACTCCGCCGACATGGGCTGGAAGACCAGCACCGTGTCACCGCTGACAAGACCGGCTTCCCGCAACAAGGCTGCGCCTCTAGCCGAAGCCGTTTCCAGTCCGGCAAAGGTGGTTACCCGTTCCCGACCGCCGTGCACGTCGATAATTGCCTGAGCATCGGGGCGCTTGTGCGCCTGCCGTTGCAGAATCCCGGCGATGTTCATATCAACTCCCTGCTGAACAGAGCATACCGCCTGATCGGTTGGGCATAGTGGGCGCTCATGTTGCGGGCGCTGCTGTTGCCATCGTATGTCAAAGCGTGGATGGCCCGTTTATAGCCAAGTTTATGGATGTTGCCAATGGTTCTCACCATCAGCAGGTTGCCCAGTCCGCCGTAGGTTTTGCCGGGAAGTACGGCAATTGATTTCATAATCACCGTATCGATTGAACCACCACGCTGGACCTGGAGCATGTCGGGAATGGCGAAGAGAAATCCGGCCGCTTTCCCCTCATGCTCCGCCAGCAGGGTCAGTTCCGGCTTGATATACGTCTGAACCCTCCGATAGGTGGCTTTAAACTCCTCCCGGCTGATGGGAGCATACAGAAAATTATGTTGGAAACCGGTCAGGGATAGTTCGAAAATGGCGTCAAGTTCCTGATCGAAGCGGGCCGGGTCGAGATGCCGGATTTTGATTCCGGTGCTCTCCATCCGTTCTGTCACAGAATCCATACGTGGATCGACATATTCCAGATTGGTGTTGAGCGATGAGCTGTAGGAGGCGAATTCGTTGAATCCGGCGTCAATAAAGTGCTCCGGCCAATCGGCGGGATTGTCCGGCTCCAGAAAGAACGGTAGCTCCGGGCCCCGCTCGACGACGAAACGGTAGCGGCGCCAGGTCGTGCCGTCCAGCGGGCCCACCGCCATGGTGCACTCTTGTTCCTTAAGCCTGGCACAGGCATGGTTCAGCAGCTTTGCGGATGATTTCAAGTCTCGTGCGGCATAGTGGCCGATAAAGCCGAGACGCTGTTCCGGGAACTCCGGAACGCTCTGCCACCACAGAGAGCAGCGGGCAAGCACATCACTGCCGCCATCCGTCAGCAGCCAGTGGGAATCGGGGGTATGACGGGTCAGCTCGTCGGCGCTGATTAGCGGGACTGTTTCCGTTCTGGAAAAGAGGGAGAGCTCATCGGAGTGTGATATCAAGGTGAAGGTATTCATGGGGCAGCTCCAGAAAAAATGTTTAAACAACCAAACAATTTCACAACCACGGGAAAACAGATCATAAACAGCACCCATGCCGCAAAAGAAATGCCAATGGCAACTATCGCCCGCCGTAGCCAGCGGCCATAGCCCTGTTCGTCGTTTCCTAAATATCCGGCCAGGCGATGGTGCAGGAGGGCGGCGACACACAACAACGGCAGGGCAATCACCGACCAGAGCATGCCCGCTGAAACATCCAGGAAAATCCGATACCGGTCAGCGTGCCAGTTATCCATGACCGGCAGAAACAACAGAGGCAGGAAGACGATCCAGGTTCGTGATACCGCTCGCATGAGCCTCTTCGATAGCATTTGGCCGGGTGCGGCATAGCCAAGTTGCGTCATACCGACCATAACGGAATGGGCAGCGTAAGAAAGCGTGAACGGCTCAAGAACACTCCCCATGCGGTTGTTTTCCAGAAATACCAGCAGCCAGATCATTCCCGGCGCGGCCACCGAGGCCACTGCCCGTACCGTATGTACGGGATGATCGTTGTCTTCGCTGCGCGGCCAGAGCAGGGTATAGGTCAGGAAGAGTACGAGCGACACCGCCAGCCACTGCCAGCCTCCCAAAGCCCAGTTCATATAACCGACCAGCGCCGCCGCCAGCAGGCCGCTTTCTTTGAGGGTGGTGCGCCGGCGCCAGGCAAAGACCAGCAGTGCCAGCAGGACAATGGCGCCCAGCCTGAAAAGCAGGTCATCTGCTTCCAGCGTCTGATAGCGCCGGAGCAGGGCGTAGCAGCCGAGTGGAATAAAGAGGTTATCTACCCCTCCGACCGAGACCGCCTCGAACAGCATCACTAGAACGCCCAGCACCAGAGCGATCAGGAGCGATTCGGCCCGACCTGTTTCGCTTAACAGCAGGAGCGGCACATGTGCGCTCAAAAAAGCGACCATGAAGAAAGCCAGCGATCCCTCGGCGCTTTTGGTTCCTTCGGAGGTGGAGAAACGGTGCTGGCCGTAGCGAACTCCCACCAGCGCCGCCACGGCATCTGCCAGGGTCAGTGTAAGGAGCGGAATTGCATAGAGTAAGTGGTTTCCCTCAGAAAGCAGGTAGAGCGCCGCCACGGCCAAAGGGAAATACAGTTCGCCCAGGGAATGTCGTTCCACCCCGTGCAATACTGCGCCGAAACGCTCCCGTAACGGAGCGATAAGACGTGTACCCGTCAGTGCGGCAATCGCCAGAGCAGCCAGCAGCAGAACCGGCCACGACGCTGTGAACAGCCAGGGAAAAGAAAGTGTCACCAGCCCCATGGCGATATGCACCGCTTTGCGGCTGGTCTCGGGATGCAGATGGCAACGGGCACTGATCAGCTTCAAGCCGATCATGACGCCACCCAGTACTACAAGCACCAGCAGTATGCCGAGCCACGGAACGAACATCAGATAATCTCCTCCAGTATAAAGGCGCTGTAGAAAAAGGCCTTGTCCTGCTGAAAAAGATGCCGTGCTTCCGGTTCAAGAGTTCGCAATTCTCCTGCCATACACTCCGGACGGCTGCGGGGGGCCAGCATGTTCCAGTAGGCCAGCCGCCCGCAGCTGCGTCCGGCACGAACCAATCGTTCCAACAGCCGTTGATGGTTATCTTCCGACATGTACTCGAAAATGTCGCTCAGGTTGAAACGGTCAACCGAGTCAGTCCCTTCCTTTTCAAGAAACTCCTCCAACGGCAGGCAGTGCCATTCCAGACGGTCAAGATTGGCGCGAATGGCCTCGAAGTTATCGGGACGCAGGGCAAAGGGGAGGGCGCTGGTGTGTTGACCGGTTAGAATCCATTGCAGATAGGGATTATCAGCCGGGTTGAGGAAGGTCAATGCGTGACGGGTGCGGGCCAGAATCCGCTCGGCCACGCTCCCCTCCACATAGCGGAAGAAGCTGGGGTCGCGCCCTAGCTGCCCCATGACGAAGCGGGAGAAAAAAAAGCGAAACAGCAGCCGCCAGCGCCAACTGTCCCACACCTCCCGGTAGAATTGCTCCCGCTCCACCGGAGCGCCGCCGACCAGCAGCCGCTCGATGGTGCTACGGGAGTGGACAAGCGGCATGATCCGCTGACGGAACAGGGCAAAATAATGCTCGAATTTTCCCGCCCCGCCAATGCCGGTCTCGATGTCTGCTGAATGGGAATCCCAGAAGGCACGTGTGTCGCTGCCAAGTTGCGAACGGCAGCGTTGATAGAGGCCGTTGCGGCGTGTACTCGGTCGCGATCCGATTAGTTCAAGCAGTTCGGGGTGCGACAGTTCCCGATAGGCGGCAACGCGCAGCTCCAGGCAGGCCAGCTGGGCGGGATTCAAATCCAGGGCAACAACACGTCCGGCGCCACACGCCAGCATGGCCAGAGAGTTATCCCCGGCCGATGCGATGGTGAGGCAGGTGTCGCCAGGACGGATAGCCAGTCCCTCCATGAGGATGTCGGCATCCTCCCAGCACTGGGCGTAGCGAATGGCGGAAAAGTCGGCGTGGCTGGCGGCTTCACTGCGCATGGAACGGTTCCTCCCGGTCAAGTTTTCGCACCACTCCACTGGCGCCGTCCATCTCCACCAGATCGCCGGTTGTGAGCCAACGGGTAATACCGGAAATTGAAACCACTGCCGGGATACCCATCTCGCGGGCCACGATGGCTGAATGAGAAAGCAGGCTTCCCCGTTCCACCAATAGTCCGGAACAGGCCGGAAAAAGCATGATCCAGCCGGGATCGGTCCGCTCGGCTACCAGTATTTCACCCTGACGGATAGTTGCGCCGCGCGGATCGGTGATCACCCGCACCGTGCCTCGTACGACACCGGGGCAGCAGCCGAGACCAATCATAGTGTCCCCTTGCGGCATAATAGGTGCGGCAACGGTGGAACGGCACGGCTGGGCGTGGCTGACCACGCCGTGGGTGTCAAAACGGTCTGCAGGAGGCTCCATGTTCTGCCACCTTTCGAATTCTGTTCGCCGCAGTTCCGCCAGTCCGGCCAGATTGGTACTGGAGGCAGTCCCCTCCACAAAACCGAATATTTCGTCTTTCTCCAGCCAGAAGATGTCGCGCGGGTCGTCCAGGATCGCGTCGGCGTGAAAACGTATTCCCATTTCCACGAAGATTCGCCGTACCCGGCCAAAGAGACGGGTTCGTTCGAAACGGAGGTTTTCCCGATCCCGCACCCTGCTGCGGGCCTGCTTCAGCACCCACCCGAAAAACAGCCCTTTCAGTGGCTTGCCTGCCAGCGCATCATTCACCCGCACTTCAGCTGCATTCCTGATGGCCGTTTCATCAAGCGGCGCCCCTGCGGCGTTGCTGTTGATGCACCGGGCGAATTCGCCGATGGAACGTTGCAGCGGCAGCGGGTCGTCGTGGAGCGTGGCACTCTCCAGTTTCAGTTCATCCAGACAGCGGTCGCCGAACTTTTCCAGATACGCCTGATAAAGCGAACCAAGTCCTGCATGGACAGTAATGCCCCTGTTCATGGAAACCACATCTCCGGTGGCCAGCAGTTCGGTCAGAGCGGGGTCAGCCGCTGCCACCATGGCCATCTCCCGCACCCGCCGGGCCGGTTCGGCGCTGACCATCCCGCCTTCGCCGGAAAGGAGGTCGTTTTGCAGCGTTTCCTGATCATCGCCGCACCAGGATGCGGTCAACTTGCGCAGCAGGCCATAGAAGACCATGGCAAAGAAGTCGTTTATCAGCGGCGCGTCCCAGCGGGTAAGCAGCTCTGTTTCCAGCATGCGGTAATGGGCGGCCAGTTCATCCGGGCGCTGTTCCGCCAGCGGCGGATCGGGTATCGCCAGTGCCGTATTGAGTCGCTGGTAGAAACGGGGGATACTGCTGCGCAGACCGCGCAGATTTTTCACCAATCCGGCCATGCTTCGTACCAGGTTCAGCCGGTCCTGCCAAGCCTTCACCCGGTAAGCCGCCACCGCTTCGCTCAAAATCTCTTCCGGAATCCCTTCCTTGACTCCCATCATCTGCTCCATGAAACGGCGATTAGTGGAGAAGCCGGGGAACAGGGCCAAAAGCCGGTACCAGTTGAGCAGGTTGTAATAGACTCTCCCCCGCACCAGTCCCAGCATACGTGGAAAAACCCGCTCATTGACAGCTATGGCTTCATCCGGCACCGCCATGATGCGACAGAACTGCCGGTAGACTTCCTCGTAGATATGGCGGGCAAAGGAGAAGGTCAGCGGGGTTGTCACACCGCCGTAACTCTCGGCGATGTTGCTGTTGTCCCAGATGTTGAGGCCGCCGTCCGGATCGGGAAGCGTTGCCAGCGAGGTGATGGGGCGGGATTGGAGCAGGTAGAGGGCACCGTTTTCCAGAGCCCATTCAATATCCTGCGGCCGTCCGAAATGGCGCGCGGCACGGCGGGCGAGATCCGCCACAGCGCGAACCTGCAGCTCGGTAAGACAGGGACGGCACGATTGCTCCGCTGCAACCGTTTCTCCCGATACTCCTTCATGGCTGCCGGAGTCGGCGCGGTGAGCTATCCGTTTGTCGGCGATCAGTTCTTCGACGATGTTTCCATCCCGGTCCACCCGCCAGGTGTCTGCGTCACACTCGCCGGAAACCAAAGAACTGCCCAGTCCGTACACGCCGCTTACCACGGCGACGCCGCGCCTGCCGCTGACCGGATCGGAGCTGAAGGCCACCCCGGCGGCGTCGGCGGATATCATGCGTTGCACCAGCACTGCCGGAAGGGACGGCAGCGGAGACAGACCTTTTTCACGACGATAGGCCAGCACCCGCTCATTGAAACCGGAGCGCCACACCGCCGCTACTTTAGATGGTACATCCGGCAGCGGCACGAAGAGAAACGAATCCAGTTGTCCGGCAAAAGAGTGCTCGCTGCCATCTTCGTCCAATGCAGAGGAACGTACCGCCACCAGCTCGCCGTTGGGGCAGAGCCGTGCCAGTGCGTCAGCGATCTCGCGGCAGAGTTCATCGCCCGGCACAAGTCGTTCCAATAATTTCTGACGACGCTCGTGATCTTCGCTTCCGATCATCGAGAGCATCTCGGCAGGGATGCTTACCGGTACATCTCCGGATGAAACAACAAACCAGAGGGGGATGGGAAGGTCGGCGACCGTAAGCGCCGCAAGTGCCCCTGCCTTGCCTCCCATCCAGTCGCGTGACGATAGATCCCGATGCGTCAGAATGCGGCTCATCAGGCACCTCCGAGCAGAAAGCGAAGAGCAAGCGGAACAGCTCCCAGACTCAGGTACATCACCAGGGTCCAGATGCCGGAGACCAGTTCGATGCGCCTGCCACGACCTGGGAGCGGCGCGGCGTTGAAGGAGACTGCCAGCAGGACGGCAACGGATAAAAGCAGCAGCAGGAGTACGACTACCGGAGTGGCAAAGCCGATCAGGAGAGCGCCGCGCCAGGCACAGACCGCTGTCAGCAGCATGGCGCCAAGCCAGGCTAACAGAGCCCGTCCCTGTCCCCACAGGGCGGAATAGGTTTCGACCCCGTCTTCTTCGTCGTGCGGAGAGCGGATCTTGCGGCCAATTTCGATGACGATGCCGTTCATATAGCTGACTGCCAGGAACCAGACGAGTCCGGGTGGCGGCGCGGCACCCACCATGAACCAGTCGCAGGCGGTGGCATAGATATCGAAGACCGGCATGATGATCATGTGGGAGAGCATGTAGGTGATGGGGTGAGCCTTGAGCCATTCATGCACGAAGAATTCCTTCGTCATCAGAGCCAGCCAGGTCCAGGCTACTACCAGCCAGAGCGCCTGCAACGGTCGCAGCCAGAGGGAGCCGACCAATTGAATAAGTGCGGTTCCGATGCCAATCCACCCCAGTTCCTGCAAGGTGACCAATCCACGCGGCACCGGACGGTAAGGTCGCCAGCGGGCATCGTCCTCAGTATCTTTGAATTCGTCGGCGATGCGCAGCTGAAGAAAAAAGAGCACAGCAGTGACAAAGGCCACCAGGGCCGCAGCCGGGCGCAGGGAGGTTTCGCCGCGCAACAGGGCCGAATAACTCATGGCCGACATGCTGAAGGCCAGGATCAGCGGGCCGTGAGCAAAAATTGGGAAGCGCTCCTTCTGGTAGATCCACCAGCGATTAGTCATGACACGCTCCGTTCGCTGTCTGCTCATTACCGCGAGCCAACTTGCGATGAGCGCGGGTGAATTCTCCGGCAGCCAGCGCGCCGATGATGGAAAGTTCGCCGGCAAGCGCCATTCCGGCACAGACTTCCGCCAGGGCTCTGGCATGTCCCTCGCCGTACAGCCCCATCAGTTCCAGACAGGCTTTCTGGCTCGGAAGCGCTGTGCCGCCGCCGACGCTGCCCACCATCAGATTGGGCAGGGTGACTGCTGCATACAGAGCCCCATCCGGACGCACTTCGAATCTGGTCACCCCCACAGCCGACTCGGCAATGCAGGCCGCATCTTGGCCGCAGGCTATGTAGAGGGCTGCCAGGCCGTTGGCGTAATGCCCCTGCACACCGATGGTGCCGGAGAGTACGCCGCCCATGGCCGACATGCGCCAGTAATCGCTCATGCGTCCGGGAGTGGTATGCAGTGTCTGTGCAACCAGTTCGGCCGGGATGATTGCCTCGGCAGTGACTTTTTTGCCGCGCACGGTGAGAAAGGACTGGGCGCTGGCTTTCTTGTCGCCGGACATGTTGGCTTCTACAAAGAAATAGTCCGGCTTGACCGGCGACTGCTCCCTGATCAGGGCACAGGCCGCCTCGGTGGCGATGGTGGCCATATTCTGTCCAGAAGCGTCGCCGGTTCTAAACTCCATCAGGAGATAGACGTGGTTTCCTTCGATGGTGATGCGCAGATCTTCCAGGGAGCCGTGCCTGGTTGTGGATTGGGCAGCGCTCCGTATTTCATCCAGATGCTCAATGACCCAGGCGGCAAAGAGACCTGCTTGCCGGGCTGTGGCGAAAGCAAAACCGGGCGAACGGCTGACTCCTTCGGCCAGCAGCATGGCACTGCATCCCCCCACCTGGGAAATCAGACAGGCGCCGCGATGGTAGGACGCTACCAAGGCAGCTTCGGTGGTGGCCAGAGGCAGGTAATAGTCCCCCTGGGCAAACAGGCCGTTCACCCGCAGTGGTCCGGCTAGACCAAGCGGCAGGCGCGTCATACCGATAAAATTCTCGATATTGCGGCTGTAGGTGGACATCTGCTCCATATCGGCACTGCTTAACAGGCTTTCTCGCGTTTCCGGCGGGGCGATGATGCGGTGCCAGCGACGCTCAACGATCTCCGGCGTGATGTGCGCGCCTCCCGGAACATGCTGCACCGGGGCGGTATGGTGTGGCGAAAGACGCTGGAGAAGTTGTTCTTTGTTTTGTCCGTGAAAGAGGCGATCCAGAAAGTTTTTTGCATGGGACGAGTCGCTGGGCATGATGTCCGCCTTTGGTATTGTAGTGCAGTAGCGGTTACTACTTTTACAGATGTCGTGTCAAAAGCGCGTGTATTACACAACCATCGGTATTGACAATTACTACATTGCGGACAGCGGAGGGATAACATGATTTATACATTGAATGTACACCGGACTTACAAAAACGGCTCCAGCGGCAGCGCCTTCCAGAGTTTCACTTTACGGAGTTTATCCGGTGGTGCGAAACGATCAGCGTTGTCGGCGGCGTTCCAGCTGTTTTCCGGTGACATGTCCCGCACGATATTTTGCTCAACCTGTCCCGCCAGAGCTGAGTTGCGAATCAACACCCCCACCTCGGTATTCAGGTTTGCCGAGCGGGGATCGAAGTTGAAGGTGCCGACGAACAGTGTCGTGCCGTCGATCACCATGCTCTTGGCGTGGATGGCAAAGACCGGCGTCTGCTTTTCCAGCTTGGGATAGCGCTCGATCAGTTCACGCTTGATAGCCGGATCAGGCTTGAATTCGAATACCTTGATACCGCTCTTCAGAATTGCCTGGCGTTGTTTGTAATAACCGCTGAATGCTTGCAGGTTGTCGGTGGAAGCAAGGGAGTTGGTAACGACACGCACTTCCACGCCGCGTTTGACCAGATCGCGAAACAGTTCCAGACCACCCTTGGGCATGACCAGATAGGGGGACTGGATGGTGACGATCTTTTTGGCTTTTATCAGTTCAGCCACCAGAGCCGCCGTGGTTCTGCCGCCACCGTCGAAGCGGCGTTGCGCGCTGTTTTTACCCGGCAGGTCGCACAGGAAACGCACGTCATCCCATATGATGTTCCGTGACAGTCGTTCGAATTTTCCCGGCAAGTCCTCCAGCGCCTGTCGTACCTCCGGAGCAAAATTTTCCGGCTTGGAGGCGTAGGCGTGCAGGCCGGCGTAAACTTCTCCGGCACGTTCAGGGGTCATCCGCTTCATCTGTTTTGCCAGCAGTTTCTCCACCGGCACCACCTTTTTGCTGTCCCAGAAACGCTGGAAACTGGCTTCCATGTCGGTCACCACCGAGCCAAGCACCAGCATGTCACGATCACGGAAATTGTAGGTATGGTTGTAGTCGAAATACTCGTCGGCCATGTTGCGGCCGCCGGTGATTCCAGCCGTGCCGTCGAACAAGGCGGTCTTGTCGTGCATGCGCTGGTTGACGGTGCGCAGGCCGGTGGCCACGTTGCCGATCTTCTTGAGTTTTGATGTACCGACGTTCAGGCGCGGGTTGTAGATGCGGATATCGATATTGGGGTGCAGCGCCAGGGCCAGCATGGAATCAGGTGGGGCGTCGATCAGCAGGTCATCCACCAGCACACGAACCTTTACCCCCCGTTCGGCAGCCCTTAGCAGTGATTCGCTCGCGAGAATGCCGATATTGTCCGTGCTCCAGATGAAGTACTGCACATCGATGCCGTTGGTGGCATGATCCGTCAGCCAGGCCCGGGCACGCAACGCCTCTTCCCCCTTTTCCAGCACATAGGCACCCGATTTGCCGGGATGGGCGGTGATCAGTGGAGCGATGACATCGGAAAGTGGTTTTTGTATTGTAGTAGAAGCAAACCCTGAAAGTGGTAACAGGATCAGAAAAACGGAAATGTATCGGCAAAAGGGACGGTAAATTGACATGGACTTGTCACGCAAAAGCGACGGCAGCATCAGGTATCTGAGCATCATTCCTCCGATAGTCATACAAAAAATTTACTTGCTGGTAGTTATCCCCATCAACTCCGCCATCCGAATCGTGGGTGTTTCGCTGACCCGGTTGCCGTCGTGATAAAATGTAACCAACTGGAGCGGGCCGTCCTTGGCGGCCCTGACCGCCACATCATCAGGGGTAAAGGTGGTACGTCCCAGTGATCTCTTTGTAGGCCAGTCGATGTCGCTGTAGCTCAGGTACACCAGCTTGGAGCAATAGACCCGCCCCTTGGACTCAACGTCAAAATTGAAATCGTATGGCTTGCCCACCTGGCGCAGCGCCTGGATAATGGTATTGGCACGCGCTTCACGGCTTAGATCCGTCTTACGCAGCACACCGATACTGTCGATGTTGAGGAAGTGATCCAGCGAGTTCATCTCCACGCCCGAGCGCAGCGCCTCCACCACCAGCCTGCCTTCACGTATCTCGTCATGGTAGCGAGCAACCAGAGGATTCCCCCAGATCCCCAACTCCTTTAGCTCGGTCTCACTGCCGATCCAGACTGCCGCATGCCCCCAGTAACCGGGGATCAACTTGTCGGTCAGGCGAAAGGGGGTCTTCTCCAGCAGAATATCCCCGGCCCGCAGGCTACCACTCACCTCGGCCAGCACGTCAGATTTCATATACAGTTTGCCTTTGCGGGTCTCAACCAGTCCAACGGCATTGCCGAAGACCATGCTGAACAGACTGACACCACCCCGCTCCATGCCGGTCAGGGTGTCGGTAGTGACGCCGGTCAGGAAGCCAAGCTTGCGGCCGACCAGATAAAAAGGGGACCAATTTTTAACCATGGAGTTAGAGGGACTCTGAGCGATCAATAGATTGAGATAACCGATATCGGGGTTTATTTCCAACGTCTGTTTAAATCGGGCCGACTCGCGTTCGTAAAACTTTATCGCTTTGCGCGCTCGGGCCCGGTTGCTAATAGAATTATAGTTGAGCGTCACTTTTGCCAGTGCGGCGCTGGTGACGGCATAACCGGGATCACTCTCGTTAAGAATGCGGCGCAGCTTGCTGTCTCCCTCAAAGAGCGAAACCGCCAACAGGTAGTTATCATACAGCAGCATGGTCGACGAGAGCGACAGCATTACGCCGGTCAGGCGAGTTTCGGGGGGGATGCCCCGTTTAATCAACTCTTTTTCAGAGCCGTCCAGCCAGCATTCGTGGGACACGGCAACCGCCAGCAATTCCTTGCGCAGGGAGAGGTGCTCATTGATGCCGACATTGATCAGGGAAATATCATCACCGGTCAGCGGCTTCCCCTTATCCAGCTTTTTCTTTATACCCATGCCGACCTTAATGGTCTCGGCTCGTAAACTCAGGGCTCGCTCCGCCAGGGTGCGGAACTGCTCAACTTCTTTTTGCAGTGAGCTCTCCACCGCCTCTCGCGTCGTGCCATGACTGGTTGTCAGGTGCTGACGGCAACTGTCGGCGAAGACCGGGAGAGTTTGAAGGAGGATGCAGATAATTACAAAGAAGCTGGCTTTGCATTTCATGAAGTGACTCCTTGGAATCATTTGTTGACGTTTAATAGCTTATTTGAAGCTGTTTTTGTTTCGCAATGGTCAAAATGAACAGGCATGGCTTTACTTTGCAGAAGTTACTCCTTCGCGCAGGTTTTTATCGATTATTTGGTTGATGGCGCTGTCTCTGGCATTGTCGTTAAGCGGAAGTAGGGGCTTTTCTTCCACACTGTTTCCCAGGGTGACATGCCATTTGTAATTCAAATCATTCAATTGTTCTTCAAGCTGCTGTCGTTCGGCAGGATCATGTGCAAGGTGCATTTTAACCGTCAGTTCCATATCTTCCTGTGAAGACTTCAAATCCCACTGAGTCCTTTTCTCGCCGGCCAGAGTACAGCCTGTCAGGAACAGTGAGGATATGATCAGTATCCCAGTATAGTTACGAAAGGTAGTCATGTGTTTGCTCGGCTGATATCTGTTTTTGGTAACGGTTCGCGCAGTTGACTCGTTCGGGCAGCCTTTCCCGACCGACCGGTGTCCAACTACCCGATTGGAACTTCGTATTTTTGCCGTTATTTGGTTTATCAAGTACGTAGGTCTGCCCCTTGAAGGTTCCGTTGACATTCGAAGATCCGTGTGAGGCCGATCAAAAATACCCAAAAATCTTTCTCATCTACCATCACCGATGCACGCGCTTCGTTATAACAGACTCATGCAGTAAAAACCAGAGTCGGCACATCAAGGGTGTGGTGCGCCAGAAATTTGAAAAAAAAGTGCGGCCAATAAATGCCTTTTTGCATGAGACTAGGTTATTCAAATTACCTCTAGGAAAGCATCCATCATCTCTTCACTGTGCCTTTCATCCAGAACCCCCATCAGGCAGATCTGAATAATATTCCTGTCGAGAAGATATCGGCTTTTGTAGCTTAACAACCAGCCTAGTCGCTCCATCTGTTCTCCCACTTGTCCGGATGACAGTTCGCGGGGCAGAACAATGCTGATGACGGCGGGAGACGATTTCGCAGCGTCCGCGAGCAGTTCAAAATGTCCGTTTTTTAGGCGATGACGCAATGTTGCGCTGATTTGTCCGATGGCGGCAAAACGCCTGGGGGCGTCAAGGGAATGCAACGCCGTATGCAGAGCGGCCAACAGGTTCGACGATTGGGTGAACGGTACCCCCCGTTGTTCCCGATACAGACCAAGATCCAGATAGCGGGGCAGACGGTTGTCAGGGGAAATAGGGTGGTTATAAAAGACAAAGGAAATGCCGGGATAGGAAGCCAGTCCTTTGCCGCTGACACTAGAGGCGAGATAGACGCCGCCCAGGTCGAGTTCGACCGTGCCGAGAGAACTGGTGCAATCGAGGCACAACAATATGTCCCGCTCGCGGCAGAGCGACTTTAACCCGGTCAGGTCATTCAGCATCCCGGTGGATGTTTCGCAATGCACCGTCCAAAGCCAGGCACATTCCGGCATAACCCCCAAAGCCTGTTCCATGGCCGCCAGATCATACTGTCTGCCCCACCCGAAGTTTATGACATCAAACGAGAGTCCCATCCGGCGGGCGTGATCAACCAGTCTGTCGCCGAATTCACCATTGGTCAGCACCACTCCATGTTGTTCCAGCAGTTTAAGCTGACCGGCAACAGCGTCGTTCGCCAGAGTGCCGCTTCCCAACAGCAGTTCAACATCTGAAGCGCCGGTCAAAGCGCATAACCGCTGCTTAACCGCACTCACCATGTCAAGAAACGACTCCGCACGGTGAGAGATGGGCGGATTGCGGAAAGCGTGCCGCACAGGGGGCGCAATCTCGACCGGACCGGGCCGGAAGCTGATCGCACGCGTCGTTTCCTGACATATCTCTCTTACCTGATCAAGCAGCACCTGAGCGGTGCGCAGTGGCAGGTACATCGGTTGATAGCGCGCTTCAGGCGGGCCGACCGGTTCGGCAAACGGAACAAATCCCATACGGTTATAGAGGCGTTGTTGACGAAGCGTCCCGGAAGCAACCGCCATGGTGTAGCCTTGTTGAATAGCATTTTCAGCTGCAAATCCGATCAGGCGGGCAAAGACCCCCGGTTTGCGATGGTTCTGTTCAACCGCCAGCAAGCGTAGTTCACAGAGCTTTTCGCCATATGGAAGCCATGTGTTAAGATCGGCCACTTTTTCATCCAGCGAAAAGGGTCTGCGGGAGCGCTGCGCCAGCATGCCAACCAAATGTACCCCCTCAAGGCAGATATAGTAGGTGTTTTCGGCATGAAACCGATCCACCAGTTTTTTGTCCAGGTTGGGGGGATGCTGCGGAATTTCTTCCACAAAGGTGTGGTAATTCAGGCGATGAATCTGTTCATATTCATCCGGTTCAGCAGCAATTTTGAATGTCAAACTGGTAACATGCACACTTATCCTCCGTGTACGGTATTTTTTAAGAATTCAGCGCGGATGTTGGAACGATGGGCAAAAAGAACCATGGCAACGAGCAGCGCATACAGTGCGAGGTCTGCCGTAATCAGGGCTTGATTGCCGCGCAGACGTTCCAAAATCATCACCACCGGAGAAAATGCCAGCGCTATCAAACCTGTTTTGGTTGTGCGGCGCACCAGCGGGTAGATAACCGCACAGAGCAGCAAGCCGACCAGCAGTATCAGCGGATCAAGTATCAGCAAGCCCCCGGCAAAGGTGGCAAATCCTTTGCCGCCCCGGCAACGGAGCTGTATCGGCCAGATATGGCCTGCTGTTACCGCCGTAAGCGCGATAAGCTGCATGAAGTAGTCTCCCCCCAATTGCCGGGTCAGCCATACCGCCAGCATCCCCTTGCCCGCATCGCCGATAAAGGTGATGATGAATCCCTTGGCGCCCAGCATACGCCCGACATTGCGGCTGCCTACATTTCCGCTGGATAGAACGCGGATATCCTGACCGGTCAACAGGCGCACCAGGTAATATCCGGTGGTAAAGCAACCGAACAGATAGGCGGATAGTATGACAATAGCGGTATTCATGGTTTCATTCCTGCTGCTTTGATTTCATTGTTATCCTGCGGTTTCCTGTTTATCCCTATCCTCGCCACTTTTCTACCACAGGATTATCCTTTTCAGACGGATTATTCTTTGCATTGTCCAATCCCATCTCCCTCACCAACCGCCACGCTATCCCGGCCAGCACCAGCACCCCTGACAGCAACGCACCCCACAGCAGCACCTTGCGCCAAATGGTGGCCGGAATGCGCGGCTTCAATGCCTGTCTGCCGCCCGATTCCATCGAAGGCCCAGCCTGGGCCGGGAGCGGTTTGATCTGCTGTTTTTCCCACTTCGCCAGCCCTGCAGCAATACTGTCGTCCCGCAAGGTGCCTTGTCCGGTGCGGGCGCTGCCGTAGGCCAGGCGGAACTGGGCATAGCCACGGGCGGCGAATATCAGCCGGTGCGGCTGCCAGCCGACTTCCAGTTGCGGCAGCCTGCTCCCCAAGCCGCCGCCGGATGGATGAACGCGGATCAGCCACTGCCGGTCGGTGGTTGACGTGATCTCCAGCGCGCCGCTTTCCACCGCGGCTGCTTCACGGCGCAGACGGTAAAAGGTGCCGCAGCCGCGCTCGATCCAGGGTGATGTGTCATCATGGCGCGACAGGATGGTGACCCCGGCCAGGCTGTTTTCATCGGGAAAGATCAGGCGCAGGCGGTCAACCGGCATATAGCCGTCGCTCTGTGCCAGATACTCACCGCTCTTACCTGTGACCGGGGTGATGACGTAGCGGGCTGCTTCGCGACGCTGCTTTGTCTGGATGGTTTCAAAGCGGGGGATAACAGTATCGATCCGGGGCGCGCCCGGTGCCGGAGTGATGCACAGCCGGTAGTAGCGCGCTTGCACGGCAGGAAACTCGACCCGGCTTCTGTTGAGACGCTGCTCACCAGCCGCCAGGGTGGCGACCGCGCCCACGGCGTGCTGCCGCCACTGTTGCAGATCATAGCTGCTGTCCACCCGCAACGTGCCGATAAATCCGGATGCAGCCGGGGTAAGGCCGAAGTCGAAGCCGCTAACCGGTCGATTCAGCGCGACGGCATCCACGATGTAGCTTGTTACCGGCGCACCGGTTGCTGCTCCGGGTGCCTTGTTGAGCGTGACGATAGCGCCGGAGCCGTCGGTCCGCACCTGCATGGCGAAGTTTCCGGATGACGTGTGTGACGTGGCGGTGAGTGGGAAGAGCGGCAGTTGTTGCCCGGTGGCCGATGTCTTGACCGGTGACGGTTGCAGCAGGGTGAACGGGACGATTTCGCCTGCGCCGTTGAACAGGGCAAGATCGCCCAGGTCGCGCCGCGTGCTGCCGGTATAGACCTCGGTCGGGAGCGGCAATTCGTACAGCGCCCCTATTCCGGAGAGCGTCAGCGGCATCATGCGGGCGAAGTCTTTAATGTTGGGAGAGTCGTCTGCCAGCGCTGAAGTGCCTATGGTTACTATGGTTAGCAGAATTGAAACGGCATGGCACATTCTTGAAAGTCTGTCTCGCGCAAAGCACGCCAAGTGCGCAGAGGCTGTCTCACGCAACGAACGCAACGACGCGACGTTTAACATCCTGAAATTATTTCTGTATTGTGCTAAAAGCCTTACGGTTTTCCGTTGCGTTTGTTGCGCCTTTGCCTGATCACATGCTTTTGACTTTCTCCGCGTCCTCCGCGCCTCCGCGTGAGGCCAATTTGGCATTTTCATTACACACCCCCACCAACCGCCCGAGGCGGAACCGGCGAAAACCAGCCGATCAACAGGATCAACAGACCCACCACAACAAACGAGATGATGCGGGCGATGCTGCCGTGTCCGGCCAGATCAACCAGAAACAGCTTTGCCACCACCGCGCCCAGCAGGCCCGCTCCGCTCATCCAGATCAGGCGCAATCCCCGGCGGGTGGCCTGGGTCATGACCGTCAGCGCCAGCAGGCACCAGCAGATGGAAAGGGTGGTCTGCACCGTCAGTGACGAGAACAGGTCGTGCACGGTAAAGGGGACGCCGCACCAGTGGTGAATGAAGCGGAGCAGAATCGCGTTCAGCCAGATAAACAGCGTTGCCGTCAGGGCCAGTATCGCTTCCCGCTGCGGAAGATGTTGCGCCAGATCGAGCAGCGAGCCCCGGATGGCGCGATACCAGCAGATCAGGCTGATCAGCACCAGCAGGGTTGTGCCATCCAGCGGGTTGATCAGCGGCAGATACGGCAGCGGCCAGGGGTTACCGGAGTGGGTGAAGTTGGCGTTCAGCAGCCAGAGGAAGGAGGCGAGCGTCAACGGAGCGGAACCCAGCCCGAGATAGGTTGACAAGTTGCCATCAATCGGCCAGGGAAGCGTTGCGCCACGGCGGGCAATCAGTAGCACCATTAGGGCAGGAACAGCTCCCCAGACGCAGAAGGCCCAGGTTGTCATCCCCGGCAGATGATGGGCGATGCGACCGGACAGTTCCCACGAAACCAGCAGAGTCAGCAGCCAGAACGGTGCGGCATGGGTTAAATGGTGAAGTCGTGGCGTGCGGTCACGGTTAGCGGAGAGAATCATATACCATGCGGCTAAAGCCAGCGGCCAGCCGAACCAGCCACCCTGGAGCGATGGATAGCTGCGGCCATCCAGCAAGGACAGTACGGCCAGAATCGACATGGCGGGCAGAAGCGCCAGCGCCGGCCATTCCAGCAGTTGCCAGTCAAGCCGCTCACGCAGATGATTGCAGGTATAGCTGGAGGCGGCAATAAATACCAGGAGCGCCCCGAAAGTCAGGTTATGCTGGGTATGGGCAGTCACTTCATTCAAACCCCCGCCAAGCCACCAGAGTATCCCCCAGGCAAACAGCAGGGGCGAGGCGTAACGCTCATACTCCAGGCGCTGACAGGCGCTGCGGCCAAGCAACCGGGCAGTAAAGAGCGCTGCACCACAGATCAGCAGGGTGCCGATATAGGAGCTGTTCAGCACCGGCCAGACGCCGCTACGCAAACCGTCATCACCGATGAACATGACCCCGGAGCCGATCAGAAGAAGATAGCCTAAAGCGCGGGCCAGAGACCGTTCGTAACGCAGTCCTACCCAAACCAGCGCCGCTCCTTCCAAGCTCCAGGCAGCTGAAGTCCAGCGACCCTCAAGGGCCAGCGGGATCGCCAGGGTGCCGAACAGCGTCCCCAATGCCAGAAACGCCTCTGCCATGGTGCGCATCCGCTCAGGCTCGCTGCGGAACAGCCGCCCGGCCATGGTTATATAGTAGATCGCTGCGGCCAGGGCGCTCCAGGCCAGGCCGTATTCATACTGCCGCACCAGGGCCGCCTGGAAGGCAAAGCTCAGAATCGGCGTGCCGAAGACCAGAGTGACGTCGATGTAGCCGTCCAGCACTGTCGGCTGCTTTCGGGCGTAGAGCACCGGCAGAGCGGCGTAGATCAGGAAAAACAGCACCAGGAACGGTTCCACGCTGAAGAAATAGTCCGGACGGTAGAAGTGGCTTCCCCACAGGGCACTGACGATGAAGGTGCCGATAAAGCCGAGCAGGTTGAGTTCGCGCCAAGCGCGTTTATAGGCGATGGCAAGGATGCCGCTGTTGAGAATTGCGTAGTAGCCGAACAGCTGGGCAGGATTGTTGCTGCCGATCCCGGCCAGCTCAGGTGTCAGAAAGCCGCCGACACTCCCTATCACCGCCAGGGAGCGGGAATCCTGTATCACAGACAGAGCCGCCGACAAAGCGCAGATGGCTATCAGCAGGACAAAGCCAAGTCCGGCCGGGATCAGGTGATAGAGATGCATGGTGGCATAGGTGGTCAGGTAGAGGATGCCGACGCCGCCCCCCTGAATCACCTGGGCGTAGACCTGTCGCTGTTCACGAAGTTTCCAGCCGGTGGCAAGCAGGGCGCAGCCGCCAAGGGCAGCCGCTGTCAGGCGCAGTTCAATGGGGAAAAAGCCATGCTGGGCGGCATATTTCACCAGAAATGAAACACCGAAAAAAAGGATCAGCACCCCCAGTTTGACCAGCAGGTTTTCACCGCTGAGGAGGTTACGCAGCCACTCTTCGGCAGCAGAAGGTTGTACCGGTTCAAGGTGAGGGACGTATTGCTGACGTGGTGGTTGCTGTTTTTCCTCTGTGGTTTTCTGCGCGGGAGCGGTGAAGACAACGGGTTCTGGCTTTTTCGCCTCAGGGTGAACAGTCTCGTAACCGAACTCAAACTCCGGCGGCTCGATAATTTCCTCCAGTTCACTCTCCAAGATCTCTTCATGCGGTTCCTGGTCGAGGCGTTTGCGCAGAGTTGCCAGTTCTTTCTCCAGTGCCGTGTGTCGCTTCCGGAGGTCATGCTGTCCGCCCAGCAGCCAGCCAAGGACGCCGCCGGAAACGGCTCCGGCGAGATGGAACATCATCCCGCCCACCACAATGCCGATGACTGCGAATAGAATGTTCATGACTATCTCCCGAACAGGTTGTTCATCACGTCGTCATAGTTGCCCGGAGCAAAGGTTATGGTTTCAGCATGCGGCTGTGGGCGATAATAGCGTGCAACCGTCCTGGCGGCATGTGCGGACAAGGTGAGTAATGTAACCACTGTGATGATCGTGACTACGGTAATGCCGGGTTTTGCTATTATGGTTTTCATGACGTCCTCCCGATTTATTCTGTTTGGTGCTCAACGCATCATCACGCCGTGTGCCAGTGCGCGCAGGATCGAACGGTTTCTGCGGTGCCAGGCCAGCGGGTGGTGTGCGTAGCATGATGAGATGTTTGAGATTATGACGACGGAAGCGACCAGGGCAACCAGGGGAATAACGGCAACGGCAAGTTTTAATACGAAGGTTTCCATGACATCCTCCCTGCAGCGTTTTTTAGTTGCCAAACGTATTACAGGGAACGTGCCAGATTTGGAAAAAGGTGTAACTTGCTTGTATTATAGGATTATGTGATTGCAATGAAGGGGAGTGGTGATAGGCAGCAAAGTGGCGGTGTGCAAATTATGAATATTAAACTGTCAAAAAATGTATTATAGAGTTGGCTTGCTGGGTTACCATCCTGATGACATCCGCGATTCTCTGGGCTTGGGCAGTTATGTCAGGAGTCAGGGCATCGCCGACGTTGTCAGCCACCCGCCGGGCCGGGGTTTCGGAAATCATCACCTCATCCCCCAACCGCCGCCAGCGCAATCTCCCTGATTCCCTTTAAATCCAGCTTTCCGGTCCCCAGGATCGGCAGGCTCTCCACCTCCACATAACAATCCCGCCCCGGCTTCCAGAGGTTGGGGAGGCTGCTTTCGGCCATGTGGCGCTGGAGGATTTCGGCATCGACGGCTGCTTCACGAGAGTAGATAACCACCAACCGCTCTCCTTTTTTCTCATCCGGCACCGCAGTCACCGCCACCACGCCGGTCTGACCCAGGCGGCCATGCAGTTCGTCCTCAACCACGCCATGCGGCACCATCTCGCCGCCTATTTTGCTGAAGCGGCTCAGGCGGTCAGTGATGCGGATGAAACCGTCGTCGTCCAGCACGCCGATGTCGCCGGTCACGTACCAGCCGTCTCTGATCGCTTCGGCGGTCTTGTCCGGCCTACCGAGATAACCGAGCATGACGTTCGGCCCCTTGACCAGCATCAGTCCCGGCTCGCCCGCTTTCAGCTCCGCACCACTCTCAGGATCAACAACCTTGATCACCACGCCGGGGACAGGATGGCCGACGCTTCCTACTTTGGAGCCGTGCTGACGGACGCCGTCAACCTCCACATCCGGCAATGACAATGTGATGACCGGCGCCAGTTCGGTCGCGCCGTACCCCTCCATCGGCCTGACCCCGAAACGATCCTCGAAGGAATCGGCCACCTTGGCTTTCAGTTTTTCAGCGCCGGTGATCACCAGCCGTAAGCTGGCAAAATCCTCCCGCTTGGCGCGGCGCAGGTAGGCGAGCAGGAAGGTCGGTGTGGCCAGCAGGATGGTTGATGTATGCTCCCGCACCATCTGGGCGATTTTTTCACCGTCCATCGGGTTCGGGTGGTAGACCGCCGAGAAGCCGGACACCAGCGGAAACCAGAGCGTGCCGGTGAAACCCAGGGAGTGGAAAAAGGGGAGGGCGGAGCAGACGTTATCGGCGCCATTGACCCGGAACACCATACGCAACGCCTCGATGTTGGACATGATGTTGTGGTGGCTCAACATGACCCCTTTCGGCTCGCCGGTGCTGCCGGATGAGAAGATGACCGTGGCGACGCTGTCGGCGCTAAAGTTTTCCCGCCCGCAAAGCAGGCGTGACGGCAGCAGGCGGGCTTTCATCAGCGCCAGCAACTTGTCACTGCCGCTGATGGTGGGAAGGATGTCCTCCAGCAGAAGCAACCCCTCCAACTGTGCCAGCGCGGGTATCTTTTCAAGAAAGGCCTTCGAGGTGACAATGGTGGTAATGCCGCACTGCTCGATGGATGAGTGGAGCGACGCTTCGGCGGCGGTGTAGTTCAGGTTGACCGGGATCTTGCCCAGCAGCATCAGGGCCAGATTGGTCAGCACACCACCCACCGACGGCGGCAGGAGAAGACCGACATGATTTTGCTCCCCACTTTGCAAAGGTACCCTCTGGGGCATAAAGGGGGCGGGGGGGATTTGCCTCTCCAACTTCCCCGCCAACGCTACCGCACCGGCCAACGTCCGCCCATAGGTGAGCTCCTTTCCCGAAGAATCGGCAACCGCCGTGCGCCCCCAATTCTGGCGGGCCGAATGGATAAAATACTGCTCCAGCGGCTGACGGAGCGGCTTGCGGGCGTCGAACGAGTCACAGGAAAGCTCGGCGACTTTCTGGCGCACCTCCATAGCGGTGCTGGTTGATGGCATCGGCGCACCGAAGTGGATCGTCATCGGATAGGGTGAGAGGGCGGGGAGGCGTGACAACAGGCGGCCATGGGCATAGGAGAGGATGCTTCCCCAGGCGCCGCCGATATAGACCGGGACGATCGGGTAATCGGTTCCCTTGACTATGCGCTCGAAGCCGCCGCGGAACTCGCACAGCATGCCGTTGCGGGTCAGCTGCCCTTCGGCGAAGATGCAGACCATGTAGCCGTCGTCCAGCGCGGCCCGCGCCTGTTTCATGAACTCCAGCAGCCCTTTTTTGCCATCCTCCGACGAAACCGGGATCACCCCCATCAGCCGGAACAGGCCGCGCAGCAGCGGGGTGTTGTAGATGCGGCGCTCCATGACGAAGCGGATACGACGCTGGTTGGTGGCGGTCAGGAGCAGGGCGTCCACCCAGGTGACATGATTGGGGATCAGCAGGGCTGGGCCGTCCACCGGCAGGTTTTCCCCGCCGAAGATGCGGAAACGGTAGAAGAACCGCATGGTGACCAGGGCGATGAAGCGGAGCAGGAAATCGGGCAGCACCCAAAAGGATATCAGGCTGAAGAACAGGGTGATGACGCCGACGGTGCTGAAACCCTGGGCCGCCGAGAGCCCCATCGGCCCGCTGAACAGCCATGTCATGCCGGAAGCGATCAGAATCGCCACCCAGTTGATGAAGCTGGAGGCGGCCAGTACCTCGCCCCGTTTGGCCGGTTCGGCGCGGAACTGGATGAAGGTTTGCAGTGGCAGGCTGAACAGACCGGCCGAGATGCCGAACACAACCAGGATGACCATGCAGGAGGCCAGCGTGGACGGCACGGCGTGCAGCAGAATCGGCGTGATAGTCAGGCCGAGCGCGCCGATCGGGACTATGCCGAATTCCACATCCCTCCCCGACAGTTTGGCTGCCAGCAGGGAGCCGCCGCCGATACCGAGCGCCGCCGCCAGGAAAAGGTAGCCACTGTAGGCCTCGGTGAGCTTCATTTCCTGCATGCCGTAGGCGATCAGGTTGAGCTGGGCATAGGCCCCCACAAACATGAAATAAGCCTGGCCGACCACCGCCAGCATGAGGTGCCGGTCATGACGGATGCCCATGACGGTGCGCAGGATCTCGGCCGGAAAGATGGAAACATGGCGCCCGGCATCACCGCGCGGGGTTGCCTCCATACCCATAGCGCTCCACAGACCAGCCAGCGCCACGCCGAGGCTGAACAGCGCCGCCAGCCAGTAGCGTCCGCCGACCGCCTGGGTCAGGGCAGAGGCGAGAACCGTGCCGAGGATGATGGCGAGATAGGTGAATGATTCGATCAGGCCATTGGCGCGGGAAAGTTGTTCGCGACCCGTCAGCTCTGGAATGACGCCGTACTTGGCCGGGGCGAAGAAGGCGCTGTGGACCGCCATCATGAAGATAGCGAGATAAAGCCCGTTGTGCCAACCGAAGTAGAAGGCTGCCACGGCCAGGGCGGTCACGACCACCTCGACCAGTTTGACCGCCACGATCACCCGTGATTTACGCAGCCGGTCCGCCAGGCAGCCGGCAGGGGCCGAAAACAAGAGAAACGGCAACACGAAGGCCGCTCCGACGGTAGCGGTGATCACTCCGGCTTTATCCACTCCCTGCGTACCGATCAGGCAGAAGATGATTAACAACTTCAAAATGTTGTCGTTCATGGCCCCCAAAAACTGGGTTGCGTTGAGGCGTTTGAAAGAGCCGGAGAAGTTTTTTGTCATCTTGTCGGAGTTGTTCATCAATATACCTCGCCGAATATTTGCTGGCCTGCCGGGGCACCGTTAGCAGAGCACAGATCGAACGGAGCAGGCGTCGCCCCGGCAAACATTTTCCAGCTGTTGGACAAAACTTCTTCCGTAACACCCAGCGCCAGTTTCAATGCAATATTTCGGTCCCATGGGTTCTTGATAGAGGCAATGCGGCGCGCGGCAGGAAACGGAATGCGGTAAGCGTGCCACCAGGGTGAGGTAAGGAAGCTGTTGATGATCGGCATGTCACTGCCGTAGAGCAGGCGGTCATGGATATCGACATGCCGCAGCACCTTAGGCAGGTGACCTAAGCGATTGACCTGGGTCAGGCTGGAAATATCAGTGTAAAGATTTGGGTACACCTTAAAAAGCGGCAACAGGCGATCCATGTTTTTTTGTCCGGCGTTGAGTCCGTTACTGGCACAGTGTGCGGCTATAACGGTTACTCCCTCATCCAGTGCGCACTGAAGACGAATCGGGTCGGCCAAGCTGTTATCAACGCGTGTAAAAGACTCTTCGCCTCCGGTGTGGGTCAAGAGCGGCAACTTCAGTTCCTGCAGACGGCGATAAAATTGTTTAAGCCGTACATCAGCGGGGTTAATTCCCTGCACTGAGGGGAGCCACTTCAACAATACGGCTCCATCCTCTGCAGCCTTGTCGAGCCGCTCCAGGGCATCCAGGCGATGAGGGTTGATGCTGGCACCGAAAAGCAGATTTGAATAGTTACGACACTCCCGTCCCAGAAAATAGTTGGGGATGTAGATTTCCGTCGCAGCTTCATCCAGATCACCATGTGCGTTCACTACGCCGTCCATCGCCAGAACCACTGCCGACGAGACATGCTGAGATTCGGACAGGCGCAGCGACAGGCGCTCAAGTATCAGGCTGTCACCATGCTGCTGCAGTTCGCGTTCGGAAACGCCGAAGGTTTTTAAAAAAAAAGGAAAACGTACGTTGCGGCGCATGGCGCTGGAGACGAAACAGCCGCTGGCGCCGGCGCCGATGCCTGCGGTATGGCAGTGGATGTCAATAATGGCAGGAGATGAGAGCATGATATGTCCTCCGTTATTCAAATGAAGTGATGGTCATGTCATGCTTATCAGGGACCATGCCAGAATGTTATATAATATGCAACCGTTATGATATTAGCTGGTTAAGGCATGTTGTATTGTCGAAATGTTCTGCAGTGTTGACACTATATGCTGACCTGATGTACATATTATGCATGACAAAGGCTTTAGTGTTAACACCCTCCGAACGGGAATTTTTCAAGACAGTGGCTCAGGCGGCATTTGCCAATCCTTTCAGTCCGGCACGTATTGAACTGGACCGGAAGATCGCCGGTACTGACGCTTGCATCCCATGGAACGATTTGGTGGAGTTGGCCATCACACGTATAGTCGAACACCTCGCCGGTTTGAGGTTGTCGGGGCGCGACAATCTGAGCCAGTATGGGGCGGATGACCGGGAACTGCTCAGAACCGTCTTTCTGTTTGATATATATCACCGTTATCGCCAGACATTCGATGACTTTATACTCAAACAAATGTCGGCCGGCGATACTATCATACCGGTGCCTTTTGCCAAAGAACTCCTCTCTGCGATTTCGGCCCTCGGTCTTGACGAAAGCGGGTGCCATCGCTATCTGGGAATTTTTTATCAGATTCGGCGTGCATTTTACTTCATTGAAACCGCCCTGACCGGCCTCTCGGATTCTATGCATGGCCTACGGCTGCAGTTGTGGAACAACATTTTCACCTGCAACATCAACTGGTATGAACAGCACCTCTGGAACCGTATGGAGGACTTCTCCACTCTGCTCCTAGGTGAGACCGGTACCGGTAAGGGAGCGGCGGCGGCGGCAATCGGCCGCTCCGGTTTTATTCCGTTTGATGGGCGCAATGGTCGCTTCAGCGAGAGTTTCACCCGCAACTTCATTCCCATTAACCTGTCCCAGTATCCGGAATCACTCCTTGAATCGGAGCTGTTCGGGCACAAAAAAGGCGCTTTTACCGGCGCCATTGAAAACCACGAAGGGATATTCAGTCGCTGCACCCCCCACGGTTCCATTTTCCTGGACGAAATCGGTGACGTCTCCGTACCGGTGCAGATCAAGCTGTTGCAGGTGATTCAGGAGAGAACCTTCACTCCGGTAGGAAGTCATGAACGGCAGCGCTTCCAGGGACGGGTTATCGCCGCCACCAACCGACCGCTGGATGACCTGCGCCGCGCAGGTCAGTTCCGAGACGACTTTTATTACCGGCTCTGTTCGGACATCATCGTCGTACCGCCGCTGAGGCAGCGAATCCAGGAAGAACCTCGCGAACTGGAAGCACTGATCGGCAGCATTCTGAAGCGCATGGTCGGCGAAGAAGCCGCCTCTCATGCCCGCTTGGTGAGAGAATCACTCAGCCGCGATCTGGGTCCGCACTATGCCTGGCCGGGCAATGTTCGCGAGCTGGAACAGGCGGTGCGCCGCATAATTATTTCCCGCCATTATCGAGGGGACACTGCAGCTTCGACCTCAAGTGATCCGACCGACCGCCTGCTGGCGGGGATTGAATCCGGCAGCATGGATGCCCAGCAGCTGATGGCCGAATATTGCGGCCTGTTGTACCGCCGCTTCGGAACCTATGAAGATGTGGCACGGACAACCGGACTTGACCGGCGCACGGTTAAAAAGCACGTGCTATTGACTGGTGAAAAAGGTGTCGCATGATGACTGCATCCAGACTTGCTATATACAGAGCAGGTGGTGCGCTTACCGCCAAACTATGATATTTTGCACAGTATCTGGAACCTCAAATTCGCTTTGACTTAAGCGGTAGGGGGCCATAGTCCATAGTTAGTCCATAGCGGTTGTTTATGTGGCTCAACTTATTGATATTCATCAGTATCGAGTAATTGATCTGGAACCTGACGTAAGGCAGACGTTGTCTTTGACGGATCGTACCAAGTGGTATTAAATCATTACAGTCAGATGGTTACGTAGTGCTGGCTTCCGCCATGATCTGCGGAGTCGTATAGCCTTGAGCTTGTCGCAGATCTGCCGCAGCGGTTTCCTGGCTTTTTTCAGAGACAAATTGACCAGGTAGTGCATGGCGGTGGCGGTGCTGTCACAATGATTGGTCAGCTGCTCCCCACACCTGTGGTTGCCCGACACAACAGGTTCTCGAAAAAATATTTTGCTCAGCGAAAAAAAATCTTGCTTTAAGTTTGGGCGATTGATATAAAGAAAATAGTTCTTTTTTTGGAATGAAAAAAACGTTCTCCGAACGGGCAAAACCAGAGTAATCTGGTGACGCAAAGCCACGGGTCCTGAGTAAAAGGATGGCCGGGTTGCCGAAGAGATGAGATATGCATCCTGGCATCCGGTTTTTTTACCGACACAAGGAGCGCTCTTATCTTCGGAAGATAAAAGCGCTCTTTTTTTATTGCATGTACGTGTGATTTCTTGTTCAAAAAGCGCTGTTCGAGGTATTTCGGTTTGATCTAGCTTAAAGACGTTCTCCGAACGGGCAAAACCAGAGTAATCTGGTGACGCAAAGCCACGGGTCCTGAATAAAAGGATGGCCGGGTTGCCGAAGAGATGAGATATGCATCCTGGCACCCGGTATTTTTTACCGACACAAGGAGCGCTCTTATCTTCGGAAGATGAGAGCGCTCCTTTTTTTATAAATGTTCAGGTAATTTCTTGTTCAAAAAGCGCAGTGCGAGGTGTTGATCGATTTGATTTAAGCTTCAAGACGTTCTCCGAACGGGCAAAACCAGAGTAATCTGGTGACGCAAAGCCACGGGTCCTGAATAAAAGGATGGCCGGGTTGCCGAAGAGATGAGATATGCATCCTTGGCACCCGGTATTTTTTACCGACACAAGGAGCGCTCTTATCTTCGGAAGATGAGAACGCTCCTTTTTTCATTTCATGTGCAGGTGTTTTTTGTTCAAAACGTAGTGTGAGGTCAACCATGGAAAAATCAAACCGAGAAGCGGGGCTTGACCCGGAGTGGAAAAGGAAACTGACCGAGTGTCTGTTGGAAATCGGCCTCCTCTCTGTACCCTGCCTGCAGGTGACGATAAATGTTGCCGATTACCGGGTGTGCGATGTGATGAAGCAGGAGCGTCTGAAATGATTTGAATAGCTTCCGCCCTTTTTCCACCTCGCCCTTGATGGGAGGGGCTGGGGGAGGGTGCAAGACAGTAAGTCAAAATTGAATAGAACGAAGCGGTAAGTCTCATCCCTACGGGGCAAGTGAAACCCGCGCTATAAGCCAGAACATCGGCTATGGCGCGGGTTTTTACGTTTCAGGTTGCTGAAAAACAGCCATCTCGCCGCTGTCCTCGAATGCCTCCTTGTGCGGCGTAGCGCTGCTACGCCTCCGCGGGACCTTCTGCGGGAGCGACGATCTGACGGTTTTTGAGCAACCTGGGTAACAGTACCTGACAAACAATCGGTCCAACTTCCAGTTTAGAGGATGAATCATGCAGGTAAAGCTGACATTGTCAAAAATCTCTCGCACGCTGGTTTCTTTGGCTATCCTGATCCTGGTGTTGACGACTGCCACCCAGGCAAAGGCAGCCGGTGTTTTCTGCTCCGAGTTCGGCGGAGTCGTGGACGGTTTCAATCCCGCCCACGTCGCGGCCGTGCAAGCCGCCTCCACCTTCGGGATCGACAGGAATTGCATAATCAAGAACTTCCCGGAGGCCTCTGGCGGTTTCCCGATCACCAACATCAACTTCAACTTCCCGGGGCAACAATCGTTTTACATCGCTTTCCTGGACGTTTACTACTACGGCAACATGTCGTGCAACGACCCGACCCAATCGGACTTCTGGATCTATTGGGCCCCCGGCGGGTACAACAACATCAGTCCCAACTGCCAGGAGTTCATGGTGCCGGTGGACGCGGTCCGTAAGACCAACCCGCCGTCGCAGACCACAGCCGCCATCGGTGTGCCCTTTACCTATACGATCACCGTGCCGCTCCTGGGGAAACTGGATTCCACGGGCGTCTTCCAGTATCTGGCCAATGCCGATGACACCACCGTTACCAATGTCGTTGTCCCGGACGATCTCACCACAACCGGAGCGGCTCTCAGCTATGTGACCAACACCGCCTTTCTGGTGAATCCGAATACCGGCGTCAGAGCGCCCTTGAACGGCGGGGCGCCACTGATCCTCGGGGCAAGCGGCGCATGGCTGGCGAGCCACCCCGGCGTTCTGTCGGACGCCACCAAACATCCGGTCTTTTCTTATGAATTCAATCCGGCTCTGGCCTTGCTTCCGGCCGGAAGTAATCTTGAGATCGACATGACCGTCGTCCTCGATAACGTCCCGGCCAACGCTAACCTGGCAGGGACACAGTTCTCCAATACTGCCAAGATGTGGTTCAACAAGACGATCAATACGGCGAGCATTCCCGATCTCCAGGCATGGCCCGGCGTGACGCCGCCGATGACCGTTGTCGAGCCAAATCTGACCCTCACCAAGACCGCCCCGGTTACGACCGTCAACGTGGATTCGCAAGTAAGATACACGCTAAATGTCCAGAATACCGGAGGGAGCGACGCGTGGAATGCCAGGATCACAGACAGCTTTCCGGCCGGCATGAGCGCCTTCTCTCCCGTTGGCACAGTCACCGCCAGGATCTTTGCCTCCGATGGCGTCACCCCTGTCTCGGCTCCGCTGGTTAGCGGCACCGATTTTACGCTCTCCTGGAACGGTGGCAGCGGGGTTCCCGGCCAGCTTGTCCTTACCATGCTGGATACGGCCAAAATCGCTCCTACCCAGCGCCTGATCATCACCTACCTGGCCCAGATCGATAATGCCGGAGTCGTGTCCGGCGCAACGCTCACCAATATCGCCGGCGCCACCAGGTGGTTCAGCGCCAACAGCACCTTTGCCGGCCGTCGTGAGTACGACAGGGTGATCACCGACGGTACGCCGGGCGCCTTGGACTTCCAGGACGCCTACACCGTGACTGCTGCGCTGTCCGGCTATTACTTCCAGAAGATGGTCCGGGACCTGACCACCGGTGCCTACCCGGCCAGCGCGGCCTTTCCGGGTGACCGGCTGCGTTATACCCTGCTGCTCCAGAACTTTACCTGGCCACCCTTGAATGGCGTCACCATTACCGATAACCTGCCTGTTGAATTGAGATCGATCTCCAACGTCACGGTCACACCGGCCGGGGGTACGACCAGCGTCACCCAACCGAGCGGCGGGAGCCCCGGGTCCATTACCATCAGCGGACTGAATCTGCCGGGGGGCGCCGGCACCAACTCGCTAATTCAGATCGACTTCGACGCCACCCTGGACTCCGGTCTGGCGGACGGCTCTCTGGTCTCCAATCAGGCCAGCCTCACCGGCGTTGACTCGAACGGTGTAACCTGGGCCGGCCCCAGTGATGATCCCTACATCAACGGCACGGTTCTGCTCGGTTCGGGAGGGGATCCCACCCGGGTCACGATCCAGGCGCCCGGAGCGCTGTCAAAGGCCAACCCGGCTCCGGCCACGGCCACCATCGGCCAGCAGTTCAGCTACATGATCAGGGTGCCGGCGACCACCACCAACATCCCCTTGTACGATGTCCGCATCCTGGACAATCTCGGCCTCTCCGCGGCCAACATGTCTTTTGTGAGCGCCCAGGTCATTTCCGGCGGCGCCTGGAATCTGACCAACACCGGCACCGGCTCCAATCTCGTTCTCCAGGATCTTAACACCGGTATCGACATCCCGGCCGGAGGCCAGGCAGTCATCCAGGTGACGGTGGCCCTGCAGAACACGGCCATCAACCGCAGCGGTACGACCTTTACCAACAGCGCCTCATATATCTTCAACAAGATAAACGGCGACAATCTGACCCAGGCCAATGGCGGGGCCGCAACCACCCCGTCCATGACGGTCATCGAGCCGCGCCTCACCGCTGCAAAGACAGTGGCCTACGCCTTGCCGGCCGGCAAAGCCATTGCCGATCCCGCTAGCCCGGGGGATGTGCTCCGCTATACGGTCACCATCTCCAATACCGGTGGCGCCTTTGCCTACGATGCCGATGTGATCGACTTCCTGCCGGGGAACGTATCGCTGGTCTCCGGCTCAGCCACGGCGCAGATCAACGGCGTGGCGGTCAGCGGGTTCAATACGACTCCTACCATTTCCAATGGCGCCGCGATATGGGGCTACCAGAATGGCGATACCAGTTTTGATATACCGGCCGGAGGGACACTTGTCCTGACATATCAGGCCAGCGTGCAGACCGTCAACGGAGCGCCGATCACCAACAGCGCCTATGTGGACTGGACATCGCTCTCCGGCGCAATTTTTGGGGAGCGCACCGGCGCCGGTTGCCCGAATGTTACAGCGCCGAATAACTATTGCGCCGGTCCGGCCACCGCCTCCGTTACCTCCCTCGATCCGACCGCGTTCGTCAAATCGGTGGTCTCCGATACCTGGAGCACAGCGCCAAGCACCGGCGCCGACTCGACCCTGCGCATCGGCGACACGGCGGTGTACAGTCTGGCGCTGACCCTGCGGGAAGGGGTGACCCAGAATGTGGTTCTCACCGATCAGCTCCCAGCCGGCCTTGCCTTTGAAAGCGTGGTCAGCGTCGCCCCTGCTTCGGGCAGCGGCAATTTTACCTACACGGTGGGCTCCCAACCCTCGGCTGGCGCCACCGGCTCCTTGACCTGGAACCTGGGCGCCATCAGCAATAGCGTTGACAACAATCCTGCCAACAACACCCTGACCATCCAGTACCGGGCGCGGGTCGTGAAGAACATCCTGGCCCAGTCCCCGACGGCGCAGCAGTTGACCAACAACGCCACGCTCAACTATGCCATAGGCGGCGTTGTTGCCACACCCAAGACCGTGCAGGCCACCATCAATGTCTGGCAGCCGTTACTGAACGTGTCCAAGGGCGTGACAACCGCCAGTGGCAGTACCGTGATCACTCCCGGCGAGCTCATCACCTATACAGTCAGTATCGTCAACAGCGGTGCCGCCCCGGCCTACAATCCTGTCCTGACCGATACGTTGCCGGTCGGATTGCGGCAGACCGGGGTGACCACCACCAGCGTCACCCTGGTCAACACCGCCACCAGCGCCGTGACCGCTGCGCTCCCCACGCTCGTCCCGACCTATAGTTCGAGCACCGGCGTGGCGACCTGGAACTTCGATGTCGCCGGTTCCGCCGAGCGCTATGCCATCCCGCCGGGCCAGACCCTGCAGGTGGTCTACCAGGTCCGGGGGGATGCCGGTCTCGGCGCCGGAATGACCTTGAACAACCAGGCGCTGGTCACGACCTACTACTCCTTCGACAGCCAGAATGTACCGGCTCCCGGCGCGGTCATCGATCGGCAGGTGTACGGTCCGACCAGCGCAGCCACTGTCCAGTTGACTACCGCAGCAGCCACGGCCCTGTCCAAACAGGCCCTGGTCACCACGGCCGCCATCGGTCAGCCCTTCACCTACAGCATCACCGTTCCGGCTGCGCCCCAGGCCACAGCCATGTATGACGTGCGCATCCAGGACAATCTGGGCTCTTCCGTTACCGGCGTGGACATGAGTCTGGTCAATGTCCAGCGACTGTCCGGTCCGGCCTTTACGCCGGTGAACACCGGAACCGCCACCAACCTCGTTATTCAGGACAGCGGGAGCGGCATCGACATTCCCGCCGGCCAGCAGGTGGTCGTCAATGTCACCGTGGTTCTGAGCAATACCAGCAACAACTCCCTTGGGAAGCAGTTCCAGAACTCGGCCAGCTACACCTACAACAGCGTCAACAATACCGCCAGCACGTTGACAGCCGGCGCTCCGGGTGCCAGTGGCCCTGTCACCATCGTCGGACCAGTCCTGACCATGCAGAAGAGCGGCCCGGCTGTCCTGAACGCCCTTAACCCCGGCGTCTTCACCTTGAATGTTCTGAACACCGGCGGCAGTGCAGCCTGGCAGACGACCATTAACGACATCCTTCCCAACGTGACCGCTCCAGCTCCGGGCAGTATGTGCGGCGCCAGCCCGACCAATATCACTGCGCGCATCTACCAGGCCGATGGGGTTACGCCTGTCTCCGCTCAGTTGGCGAGCGGGGCCGACTTTACCGTCAGCTTCGCCGGCGCTCCAGCCT
>Ga0209212_1001491_pt1 | contig 37415 bp, 28 predicted proteins | sample RifGroC2_FD_183996 | JGI IMG/M metagenome (GOLD analysis project Ga0209212, IMG submission 183996) | Groundwater microbial communities from Rifle, Colorado, USA - Groundwater C2 (SPAdes) (version 2) | ecosystem: Environmental > Aquatic > Deep subsurface > Groundwater | place: Rifle, Colorado...
CCGAAGAGCCGCCGATCCAGATCGGCGGGTGAGGTTTTTGCACAGGCTTGGGTTCGATCACCACGTCCCGAAACTGGTAGTACTTGCCCTGATGAGTCACCGACGGCTCTGTCCAGATCCGCTTCAGGATGTGCAGGATCTCGTCCGTTCGCCCGGCCCTCTGCTTGAACGAAATGCCGACGTCCTCACACTCCTTGGGCCACCAGCCAAGCCCCGCCCCGAAAATAAACCGCCCATCGGAAAGATTGTCGATGGTGCTGATGCGGCGCGCCAATTCGATCGGGCTGCGCAAAGGAGTAACGAGCACATCGGTGCCGATCTTGATCCGCTTTGTCCGCACGGAGAGAGCGGCAATGTAAGTGAGCGCGTCAAACCGCGGCACGGGCCGGGAGATGAAATCGGGCACAGAGAGGTAGGCAAGTCCCATCCCATCGGCCCTCTCGGCCATCTCGATGTAGAGCTTGGCGTCGATCCCCTCTCCCTGAGTTGCTCTTGGATTAATGTTAAATCCGATCTTGAAAGTTTGTTCCGCCATGAGCGTCTCCTCCTTCTCTATAAGATTTCATCAAGTTGTTTTTGTTTCAATTCATCCTGGAAAGGCGCTCTTTCCATTTCTCCTTCACCCGCGCAAGCAGCTCCGGCGTGCAGCCCACCACCGGAGAAAAGTCCGCGCGCCACTCGTACGGACGGCAGGCATCGATGATCGCGCGCGAGTGGAAGCCCTTGAAGCCGCTGCGGTCAAACGGAATGGCGGGATCGAGAGGGCCGCTCCAGCAGCGTCTTGAAATTTCGATATCTTGCTCCGGATCCGTGCGCGTGTTCACGGCCCACATGACCTCTTCCAGGTTCGAGGGATCGATGTCCTCATCCACGACAACTGTGTACCGTCTCATGTAGCCTCCCGCACGGCATTGCGATGCCACCAGAGCCGCTTGTCGTGCATGGCCGGCGTAGCGTTGTTTGATCGAAACAACCTGCATGAGGAAAGGCCCTCCCACCTCACTACACCACACCCCTCGGATATCCGGCACGCCGGCCTGCTCCATCTGGTGCCATATCTGCGCCGATTTCTCGATCGGCGGGGAAACGCCCCAGGGCGGCCTCGGCGGAAGAGCGCCCTCCAAAATGGGCCCGTTGCGGTAATAGACCGCCTTGACACGAATCACAGGTTCCGGGCGAGCGGCGCTGCCGTAATAGCCTGTCCATTCACCGAAAGGGCCCTCCGTCAGCACATCTCCCGGAACGCACTCTCCTTCCAGGACCACTTCCGCGCGGGCGGGAATTGGCAGTCCTGTCTCCGGTCCCTTAATAACCTCGACGGGCTCTCCGCGGATCGCGCCTGCATAAGAATACTCGGAGACGCCCACGGGAAGACTCATAGCGGAGCAGAGGAACAGCACCGGGTCCTGGCCCAAAGAAACCGCCACGGGCAGCGGCTCCTTGCGGGCGAAATGCTTGTTCATGTGCAGCAACCCGTGACGCCCCGGTGACATGTAGAGACCCATGGCTTTCTCTCCATGGACCATGCCCCGGTATGTGCCGAGGTTGACGTCCCCGGTGTCGGGATCCCTGGTAATCACCAGGCAGCCGGTGGCAAGGTAGCGGCCGCCATCCAGCTCGTGCCAGCGCGGCGCGGGAAAATCGAGCAGGTTGATCTCTTTGCCGCGCTTGATATTTTCCATCAATGGCCCGGTTTTTACCTCCCGGGTCGGCGTGAGCTTCAAAGCGGGGATGCGCTCCTTCCAGGCCCGCACCATCTCCATGGCAGAGAGACCGGCAGGAAGACCCAGGATAAGGGCCAGGCGACGCAAACTGTAGTGGGAGTTAGTCAGGATGCGGTAATCCGGCAGATAGTCCGGTATCGCCTCGAACAGCAGCGCCGGGTTCTTCCTGCATTCACGGCGAGTCGTCTCGACCAGCGCGCCGATTTCCAAATCCCAATGAGCTCCCCGGATAACTTCCAGCTCTCCTAGTTGCCTGACCTGTTCGATCCAATCCCGCAAGTCCTGATGCATACTTTTCTCCCTGTAGCCCCAAGCTAGCCCTGCCTCGCAAATGCAGGAAACACCCGCTCTCGAAAGAGCTCAAACTGTGCTAACCAGTCAGTCGCAAAAAATCTAAGGATCATCGCCTCTGCGCCAGCCTCTGCATAAGCTGCGATCTTCTCAACACACTCTTCAGCCGGGCCGAAGGCGCCCCCGTCAACAATCATCTCGAAAGGCTTATTCTGAATAATCTGTCCCTGGAACTGCGAATACCACTGCTCTCCTTTTTGAAGGGCTATTTCCCGAGTGCTGGCCAGGTGCAGGTCGAGCTGAACCACGGTGGAGATTTCCCGCGCCGGCAGCCCTTCCTTCACGAAGATTTCTCCCAGGCGCTCGATCCCCCGGCGAATCTTCTCGGGTGTCGTGCCTGATCCAGGTAACCAGCCGCTCCCTAGCCGGGCCACGCGTCTCAGCGCCTTCTCGCTTTCCCCTCCGAACAGAATCGCGGGGTGCGGCTTCTGTACGGGCTTGGGGTTCACAGTAACATTGCGGAGGTTAAAGTAGCGGCCCTGAAAGTCTACCTGGTCACGGGCCCAGAGTTCCTTGAGGATCACAATGGTCTCTTCGGTGCGGCCGGCCCGCTCGGACTTGGCGATGCCGAGATTCCTGAATTCCTCCGGAAGCCAACCGAGCCCCGCCCCCAAGACAAAACGCCCGTTTGAGAAGACATCAATCGTACCAATCATGCGCGCCAGCAAGATCGGATGGCGCAGAGGAGTGGCGAGCACCAGGGTGCCCAATTTTACCTTTCGTGTTTTCACGGCCAGCGCCATAAGGAAGCAGAAAGTGTCGAAACGGGGAAAGTTCCGTGCCACGCTGTCGGAAGTCCATACGGAATCGTAGCCCAGCGAGTCGGCCATCTCGGCCATCCGCACCAGCTCATCGTGACGATCCTCTCCGGAGCGTGCTCCCAGATAAGGAAGCGGCAAAACCACGATGCCGAACCGAACGCCTCGCCTTACAGCATTCATGGAAGCCAACCCTTCACTCTCTAGCCACAAGAAACCATCTCGACGGGCAAGCGGCTCAAGCTTTCCACGCCTTCATTTTTGACCACGACCACATCGCCGAGATGAACCCCTTTCGACTTCCCCTCTGTTGCCGCGCCCACCTCAATAGCCAGCGTCATTCCTGCCACAAGTTTCCGGGCTCGCATCTGCTCGCTCATACCAGGCATACCCAGTGGAGTTTCCCAACCAAGGCCAATGCCATGAAATAGAGGCCCCTTATAAATTTCAAAGCCTCGGGACAGAATAGGCTCGGCGCACGCATCATAAAACTCGCCAACGGTCATTCCCGCCCGAGCCACCTTTCTCATCCGCTCATAAGCCAAGGCCGAGGTTTCGAGGAGCCGGTCGTACGGGGAGGCAGGCTCGGCGACCGCGACGGCCCGCTGAAAATGGCCGTAGTAGCCCTGGACTCTAGGGGCGAACTCCGTGCAGATCACGTCCCCGGCTTTGAGAAGCCGGTTACGGTTGTATGTCAATCGCCGGGCGCGGTCCGGAGCGCCGGAATCCCACAAAAACATGATAGGGTGCTCGGCTCCCTCGCGGAGCATCGTCCCGACCATCTCGGCAAAGATCTCCCTCTCTCTCGCGCCGGGGCGGCTCATGCGGTACATGACCTCTGTGGCCGCATCCCCGATCCTCATAGCCTCCCGAATAAGCGCGATCTCTTCGTCGCTTTTGACCAGGCGGATTTCTTCGAGCAGGTCAGTCGCGTTTTCGAAATGCGCCATCGGGCAGGCCTGAAGAATCCTGTTGTAGGTCACGTAGGGGATGTCACCCTCGGGCTCTCTCCCCTCCAACCCCACGACCCCGATAAAAGCCTTTTCCAGCTTCATTTCCTTAAGCCGCTGCACCACCACTTCGGACCAATTCGGCCGCCGCGCCAGCAGGTTCTTCACCCACTGCTGCGACTCCTGCCATTCCCCCCGCATGATCGGAGACCAGAGAAAGACCGTGGGCTCACCCTCCAACGGGAAAATCGCCATGGCCTCTTCACCGTTTCCCCCGATCTGGCTGATGTAGCGGATGTTCGCGCTCTTCGAGTCCCACTTCGCGCTGTTGCCCCAGATGACCAGCGCCTCCAGCTTTCGCTCGCGCATGGAAGCGCGTATGAGAGCGTAGCGCCGATCGCGTTCCTGCAGCGATAATCCCAACTGAGTCGAATCTACCATCGTCTTGACCTCCATTAGTAGCGCCGTTCGTTAGATTCCGTGAATATAAGAACACCTCTCATAGGACAAGCCGGACTGTCCCCCCATCGACGATGAGAAAACTTCCCGTAAGAATCCCGGCTCGCTCCGAGGCAAGAAAAACCACAACGTTGGCCACTTCTTCCGGCTCGGCGAATCTCCCGATCAGCGTATTCTCCCTGGCGTAACGTGCCAGCGCCTCTTCAGTGGAGTCCATGTTATAACTCTGAGCGATTCTCTCTCCTACGCTCCCGCGCGCCAACACCCGGTGAGGCGACATAACGATCCCAGGTAAGACCGCATTTACCCGGACCTTGTAAGGGGACATTTCAATCGCGAGTCCCAGGGTATAATTGTTGAGGGCCGACTTGGCCGCTCCCACAGGAGAAACGTCCATGGGCTTTTTTGCCACAATGGAAGAGATGTTAATGATGGCCCCCGAGCGCTGGTCTTTCATTACTGGAGACACTTCGTTACAGCACCAGCGGGCGCTGTGAAGGTACTGCCGCAGATGATCCTCCCAGCCTTCGTCCGTGAGCGCCTCCTCTCCTCTCACGGACTCACCCGCATTGTTTACCAAAACGTCAATTCGCCCAAAGCGAGCTTTGACCGCAGTCATAAACTCCCGCACTTGCGCGCGAACGGATACATCGGCTGGGAGAGCCAGCACTTCGGTTCCAAGACTTTCAATCTCCCGCTCTACTGATTTTAAGCGCTCTAGATTGCGAGCGCAGATGGCAACCTTTGCTCCCTCCTCGGCAAAAAGGCGAGCGCAAGCCTTGCCGATCCCGCGAGTTCCTCCCGTGACTACGGCGACTTTTTTTGCAAAACCAAGGTCCACTCTCTGCCTCTCAGTTCATTAGTATCTTGACAACCGATATGCGGGCATCCCCCGGGTCGCCTCTCGCACCTTTTCGAACCGCCCGCATCATGCTCAGCTCAGATCTTGACTCCCCTTTGGGACAGCTTTTCTCCGGTCTGATAGTAATCCCCGCAAACGGCTACTCGGGCCTCCTCCTCGTTTTCCGGCGTCCAGTCTCCCAGTGAGTAGCCGTACCATGGAACCCTGGGAGTCAACACAGGCAGCCCTATCTCCTGCCAGATCGCGCGCGCCTTCTCCATGTACTCTTTCTCCGGCAAAGAGACCGGAGGATATGCCCATTTACGAGTAGCGTCAATGAGCACACAAGATGTGCCGGTAGGAGAAGGATAGTGTCGTTCCTCCCGGGATGATCCGGGAGGAGCCGAGGAGGGATCCAACGCATAGACCCTTCCCGGCACCACCCGCATATCCAGATGAGGCTGCATACGGTAGCAGAGAGCCCAGTTGACGCTCTCCGAGTCGTGCGGGTCGATGTCCTTATCGACGGCTACAATGATTTTCCCCAGGCCGGGGTCGTAACCGGCAGCCGAGTTCAAGGCCTGCCATGCATGACTGTTATGGATCTTGTCCATTTGGATAACCACATAGTTATTGGATCCGCAGTACTCGTGGCAGGCGACATCCAGAATGCCCGGCACGTTGCAGTTGTGTTTAAGATGCTTGTAAAGCACCGCCTCCCGCCCGATTCCTCGGATCGTGCTGCTTTCGCTCGGCGGGAACTGGCTGATGTAGGCGTGATAGATTGGATTGCGACGGTGAGTGATGCATTGGATGTGGAAGACCGGACTCAGGATTCGCTCCCCTATGTAGCCGGTGAATTCTCCGAAAGGGGCCTCGGGTTCCAGGTAATCCGTGGGAATAATCCCTTCTAAGACAATCTCCGCGTCGGCCGGGACCTCCATGTCAATCGTTTCGCACTTCACCAGGGGGATCGGTTCTCCCGCGATCCCGCCAGCGATGCTGAACTCGTCGATGCCATAAGGGATCTTCGTGACACTACACAATCCCACCTGGGGCGGATAGCCTAGGATAATAGCGACCTCCAAAGGTTTATTCAGTTTCTTGCACTTGGCCATATGAACGCCCATATGCTGGGTGCGGTGGGCAAGTATTCCCAGGCGATTACGGGCCTTCACCATGCCCCGGTACGTGCCCACGTTGCGGATCCCCGTGTCAGGATCCTTGCTCACCATGCAAGGAGCTGAAAGATATGGCGCCGGATCGAAGCCGGGAAGAGAGATAGGAGTCGGAAAAAGGTCCATCCCTCCGCCTTCTTTCAATAGGTCGGCCTCACGATGAATGACCTCTTTGACCCTCCCTGTTTGCACCAGAACCGGATCGACCGGGTGAAGCTGCGCCTGCTCCCAGACCTTGGATATTTGGTCTACGGTAGTCCCCATTGCCAGGGCGTAAATTTTTCGTGAGGCGCCGAGAATCCCGACCACCACCGGCATGTCATATTTTCTGCCCTTGGCATCCACGACGTTGTCAAACCAGAACGCCTTGCGCTGCTCTTTGGCCAAACCTCGAAACTGCCAGCGCACCAGGGGCATAAGCTCGGTATCCTTGTTAATCTTTCGCTTGACGCGGATTAGTTCTCCCTCTTCTTCTAATCGCTGGAGATATTCACCCAGGCTTTTGTATCCCATCGATTCTCCCTTTCTTAGCCTTTTTTACCGGTCTTTCTCCGGCTTCATTCATACGGAGACGCATAACCTAGAACTCAGGCCGATCGCCCAGCCTGCTATGGAGCCAGAGAATGTGCTGGCGCATTTCATCGCGCGCCTCTTCCGCATCTCTCTTTTTGACGGCTTCGACGATTCTCGCGTGGTGTTCTTGCACCTCCACCTGAGCCTTCTTACTCTCCGTGCGAGCATTCATGAGTTCTAGGAGAATATCCCGCAACGAACCTGCAAGCATGATAGCCAGGTGGTTTCCCGAGGCCAGCGCCAGTCTGCCGTGAAAGTCGATGTTGGCCCCGCTCACCGGAGATCCGACGGAAATAAGGCGCTCGGCCTGATCGTGCATCTTTTCCAGAGCGCGCACATCGTCCGCATTTCCCCTAATTGCCGCTAGCCTTGCGAGCTCGGGCTCCACCATGAGCCGGATCTCTGTCAAGTCATTTAGCTTGACCTTGCCTTGGACCATCGCCAAATTAAAGAAGCTTGTGAGAGCATCGTTATTGACTTCAGAAATAAAACATCCTCCTCCGCTCCCTTTCCGGACCTGGATCAGCCCCTGCTGCTCCAGCGTCCGCATGGCTTCCCGAACCGCCATGTTGCTTACTCCGAAGATTCTCATCATTTCCTTTTCCGAAGGAAGCCGATCCCCCGGCTTCAGCTCTCTTCTGAACACGGCTTCTTTGATCTGGCTGACAATCGCCTCGTAGATGCGGCGGCGCGGCAGCGTCTGAAACAACGGCTTACTCTCTTCCATTCGGTAAGACGGCTTCAATCTCCCCTCCCAATTCGATTCATTCCCTGGACTCCACGCACCTGAACAAGTGCAAGCAGGACATATCCAAAACTGCAAATATCGTCCCGTCAGACGAATAAGTCGATGCCGGGCGGATAGTTGCCCTTGCAGAAATTCTTATTCCGCTGCTATTGAGCTCATACATGGTCGCATTGCCGAGAAACTGCCTGTGAACAATCGAAGCGGCCACTGCATTATTTGCCTGAGGCTTCTCTCCGCACAGTTGGATATCTTCGGGCCGGATTCCAAGCACAACGTTCTCTCCCACAGAGACCTCCCGCGCCGAATCGCTCATGAAATTCCCGAGGCGGGTTTCCACCAGATGCGGGCCCCGCAACCCACCACCCACCTTGCGTCCCTGGATGAAGCTCATCTCGCCCAGGAATTCAGCCACCTCAAGACTCTCCGGACGACTGTAGATCTCTTCGGGAGAGCCACGCTGCAGAATCATCCCTCCCCGCATGACCGCCACAACGTCACCCATAACCAGTGCTTCCGACTGGTCGTGGGTCACATAGAGAACTGTGATTCCCACGCTAGAGGTTATCTGCTTGATTTCGGACCTCATCTCTTCCCGAAGCTTGGCATCCAGGTTGCTCAATGGCTCATCCATGAGCAGAACTTTGGGCTTGCAGGCGAAGGATCGGGCCAACGCGACTCGTTGCTGTTGCCCCCCGCTCAGATCCGTAGCCCTGCGCCCCTCCAACCCTTTGAGGCGCACCAAATCCAGCGCCTCTGCTACCCGGTCTCTAATTTCGGACCGAGGCAGTATCTTCTTCCCGTGTTCCAAAGGAAGAGAGATATTGTGAAAAACGTCCAGGTGGGGCCAGATGCCGTAGGACTGAAAAATCATGCCGATGCCGCGGTCCTCAGGGGGGACGTAAATCTTCCGCTGGGGAGAGTTCATCACTGTGTCCTCGATGATGATTTCTCCCGAGTCAGGCTGCTCCAAACCTGCCACGCACCTCAATGTTGTGGTCTTCCCGCATCCGCTCGGGCCCAGTAGAACACAAAATTCCCCCTTCTCGATGTCCAGAGATATTCCCCGCAAGGCTTTCACCGCGCCCTGGTCTGTCCGGTACTCCTTGATTAAACCCGTGACGCGAATCATCTCGTATAATTCCTCGATGCCTACGGAAGCCCCCGCCACCCTTCGAACAACTCAGAATGGATGGACAAGGCGGCTCTCCAAGAACTTGCGCGCTAAAAACCAGACTACTGCAACAACAATTACCAGCACGACCCCGATGGCGGCGGCCTGAGCTGTGTCAGCTCGCCACAGGCTCCAGATCTGCGTGGATATGACCACGTTATTCGTAGAGTAAAGCATGAGCGCCATGGTCACTTCTCGCAGGGCCAGCAGGGCGATCCACATCCAGCCGTTGACTACGGAAGGGCCGATGAGGGGAAGGATGACCCTGCGCAGGACCTGAAGGCGGACCATTCCATGGACTTGGCCCGCTTCTTCCAGCTCTTTGTGGATTTGAATCATCGTACTGTTTACGCTGCGAGTTCCCCAGCCCAGGTATTTGATCGTGTTGCCAAATATCAGGATAAAGATGGTCCCGTAGATGGGAAGCCTGAGGGTCAGAGCAAAGATAGCCAGAGCTAGGGCGAAGACAACCGAAGGGACCGCGTGAGGCAAGAAGGCCGCCATATCCAGCGTCTTTTTCCACCTGAAGCTACTGCGAATGACCACCCATGAGATGAGGACACTCAGGGACATTACGAGCGTGGCTGTAATGGCCATCAGGAGCGCTGTATTCATTAGCACGGTTGGACCGGCGGCGTCCCAGATTTTCGTGTAGGCATCCAGGGATGCCAGCGGCAGGGCCTTAAGGGACGGCGCCTGCAGGTACCGAAACAGCGAAGCCCAAACCAACGTGAGGAAAGGCAGAACAAGCGCCGGCAGAAGATAACAAAGGGCGAAAGCCATCCCGACCCATTTCCATTTTCCAAGCGTGATCTCTCTAGCTCGGTAGCCCTTGCCTGTGATCACCGCGTACTGGTTCGCCCTGCGCAAGGTGCGAAAGTAAAAGTACAACCCCGCGGTGGAAAAGGCGCTCAGCAGGATTCCAATGCTGCTCGCGCCACCGTAGTTAGGGAGACCCGCATCGGGCTGCGTGCTTTCATAGATCAGGGTCGTCACGACGAAAATCCGCGAGGGTAGACCAAGGATCGCCGGGATCTCGAAGGTCTCGATCGCGGTGACGAAATAGTAGAGGAGCGCAGCCACCAGAGCCGGCATCATCAGCGGAAGAGTGATCCGGCGCGCGATAGCGCCGTAGCGCATGCCATGGACCCGAGCAGATTCTTCAAGCGAGATGTCCATGGCCCGGAAGGCTGTCACGATCATGAAAACCGCTGGGGGGGTCAGACTCAATCCCTGGATGAAAGAAATGGCGGGAAGCGTGTAAATATTGATCGGCGCCCGTTCCAGACCCAGCAACCCCATCAAGACAACGTTAATGATCCCGGTGCGCGGATTGAGGAGGAGAATCCAGGCAAAGGCCTTGAGGAAACCGGGAATAAGGATCTCCACGCTTAGCACTGTCAGCCACAGACTCTTGGCTGGCAAATCGGTGCGGGCCAAAAGCCAAGCAAGGGGGACGGCAAAGAGCATGACGGTGATCATCGTCCCGACGCCGAGCCCCAAGGTGTTGAGGAACACCCCATAAACCTTAGAGGAGCCGAGGATGTCGACATAGTTCTTCAAGGTGTAAGGGGAAGGGAAACCGGGAAGCCCAGTGTGAAAGCTAAACCAGAGCGCTGTCAGAATGGGTCCCAGCACCAAAGCAAGCGTTAACAAGAGAACGAACAGAGGGGTTCTCCCTTCCCTGCGGGAACTCGGATCGGTCTTCATATCCTCAAGGTTCCCTTATCATTGAAGTCTTTCGCTCAGATCTCACGATCTACTCCCTACCCACCAGCTTCCATCCCCAGGGCGTCGGCCCACTGCTTCACAAGTTCCTCGCCCTTCAGCGCCCACTCCGGGCTCATGGCCGCTACCTTCTTCCCCTTGAGCACTTTGGACAACGAACTCGTCTCCACAAACGCCGAACTCAACCCCGACACCTCCTCATAAATTGCGTGCCCGGAAGGGGACATGATAAACGCGACAAACAGCAACCCCGCGTTGGGATGGGTCGAGTTCTTGGGCAAAGTCAGGTATGTCGCGGACATGGGCACCGGCTCCACAAACGCCATCTCGATAGGAGCTCCCTTACCCTGGATTCTCTTCATGGTCCCGTAAATCTGCGTTGCCGCCAGGGGAAACTCCCCCGCCGCCAATCTCTGGAGAACCGCGGTAGCTCCTCTCTGAATCGCCACGTTTTGCCCCTTGAGCTTACGCAGAAAATCTTGCACCCGATCCACCCCCCAGGTCTCCGCCAAGGCCGTATACTGATCAAGTCCAGTGGACATGATCATGTTGTCTTTCCACGCAGGAGTGAGTAAATCCTCCCACTTCCTGGGAACCTTGTCCTTGGAGACCAGGTTCGTGTTGTAGACGGGCCCGTAGACCCCGTGCCAGAAGACCACAGCCCGGTTCTGGTTGATAATCCAGTTTGCCTTGATGTCCGGAAAGGTCTTCGGAAGCGATGACAAGTCCCGCAGCGAGCCCTGGCGCGCTAGAAGGTCCATCCCCGAGCTGTTCATGTTGACCGCGTCGTTGGGGGATGGCAGCCCCGCCTTGGCCTCGCTCACCAGAGTGGCCGCCTTCACCCCAAAATGGCGCGACGGCTCGTGCTCCAAGGCTAAGTTGGTCCCGAACATCTTGTTGAGACCCTGCTCAAGCTTCTTCACATCCTGGGGGGACAGGTTCACCCCATAGAAATTGGTCTTCCCCTCCTTGGCAGCCTCGGCAATGATCTTCATCACCTCCGGCGACCACTTTCCCTGGACCTGTGCCCGGGCTACCGTGTTTTCCCACAGGCAAACCACGGCGATGAGCAATGGTATTGCGAAGCGATTCATACTTTTTCCTCCCTTCTATGTGAAAGTTTCTATGTTTCCCTCGATTCCGGCGCCGGCTCTACTCGCTCCCAAGAAAGCATTTCCAGTTCGATTCTCCGCAGCTGTTCTCCGAGGTCAAAGGCTTTGTTCTCTTCTCCCCTCAGCGGAGCTCCATCCCGTAAAGAAAGCCCCTTGCGGCTCTTTGGAGCGCAACCAACAAGAACATAACAGTGAAGAACATAAAGACGCCCATCGCGGCGGCATCAGCCGGGTTATTTGAATCCCAGAGATTCCAGATCGCCGTTGAAAGGACCTGATTTCGCGGGCTCTGCAGGAACAGCGCCATAGTAACCTCTCTATAAGACAGCAAGGCAACCCACACCCCGGTGTAGAATAACGCAGGAGCCATTAGCGGAAGGACAACACGGCTCAAAGCCGTTAGCCTCGATCCGCCGCTGACCAAGACCGCCTCTTCCAGCTCCCTGTGAATCTGAATGAGCGTGCCGTTCACCGTACGCGTGCCAAAGCTGATGAACGCGATCGTGTGGCTGATAATAATCGCCGTCAAAGTGCCGTAGATAGGAAGATCTCTGGCTATATATAGACCAACATAGGAAAGGGCAAAGGCAAAAGCGAGGTGAGGAATTGTCATGGGCATTGTGACCACCGCGTCAATGCCGCGCCGTCCCCGCAATTGCGTCCTCACAACGATCCAAGAGGTAATCGTGCTAAAAAACAGGACCATGGCCGAAACACAGACCACGAGTAAAACCGTATTGACGAGAGGCCTTCCAGAAAGTGTTGTGAGAGCCCGGCGGTAACTTTCAAGTGTAACGGAGGAGAGAGCGGCTTTGGACGGAAGTTGTATGTAGGGGACCACAGAGGCCCACACGAGAACGAGAAAAGGCAAAATGAGATTTAAGAATAGATAACTGCCGATAAACGCGATGGCGGCATACTTCCACCTCCCAAGATCCGCGAACTTGGACCTATATCCCTTTCCGGAAACGACAGAATAGCGATCTCCCTGGCGCAAGAGCCTCTGATAGTAATGGAGCGCAATGAGGCTCGGGAATAAGAGCAGGACCCCATACACTCCAGCTATCCCGTAACGCGGCAGGCCCACGCTGGCCTGAACATTATAGAACATCAGCGTGCTCAGCACTTGAATCCGAGTCGTGGTTCCCAGCAGGGCTGGGATCTCGAACAAAGCCACGGCGGTCATAAAGTTGTAAATGGCCGCGCCGGCAATGGCAGGCAAAATAATGGGCGCGGTGATTCGACAGAAAACAGTCGCTGGCGGCGCGCCGCTGACCCCAGCGGATTCCTCCAATTGAGGATCCACGGCGCGAAACGCAGGGGCACACATGAAGAACATCACGGGAGTCAACATGAGTCCCTGAACGAAAGAGATTCCTCCCAGGTTGTAAACACTCAGAGGTCCATCCTCCACGGGGATAAAACTCCTCAGGAGCTGATTTAGCAGGCCAACTTTGGGGCTCAGCAGGAGGATCCAGGCGATGCCTTTAAGAAATCCTGGAATGAGAATGCCAAGCCCCATCATCGTTACAAACAAACTCTTCCAGGGTAAGTTGGTGCGGTAAATCAGCCAGGCGCAAGGCAGCGCAAAAAAGAGGTTGACGAGCACGGTGCCAAAGGCCACAGTGAGACTATTCAGCCCGGCTTGATAGGTTCCCCCGGACAGGAAAACCTCCCGGTAGTTTTGCAGACTCAAAGAGGTTTCAGTCCCCGGCAGGCCCTCCTGGAAAGTAGACCAGAAAACAATCACGAGCAGAAAAAGAATAAGCAGGCAAAACAATCCGCTGCCGATGAGCAAGAGGTGCTCGCCTCGAAAATTAAAAATAACCTTAGGATTGCGGGAAAAGCTCAAAAAGGAAACCTCGCCTTCCATTCGGTAGGTTCGCGCCGCGGCTGAACGCACGGCTAACCGATTCTTAGAAGCGGGCGCACCTCGTGATGAAAACGCTCAAGCTGGCCGACTGGGTCCAGGGATGCGATCATCAGGACGATCCGCTTCAGGGCCGGAACTCTTTGTTCGTAGCTAAACCATTCGCTAATCTTTTCGGCGACCAGCTCTGCCGGACCGAAGGCGCCGCGACTGAGCCAGGTGTCCAGACTGGGATTGCCCTGAACCTGGTAAAATCCTCTTGCAACCCGCGAGCCGTAAAACTCTTGCGCCTCCCGTCGGGCAGCGGCAACGGAATGCCCCAAGGTCAGATAGCCCGACTCGAGGGTGAGATCGAACTCCGTATCGCGGATTTGGCGTCCCAGCTTGGCTGCCGCTTGCTTGATGCGATCCATACCTTCCTCGAGTTCTCCTGCAACCATACCCGAGGAGTTGATCCATCCATCACCGAATCGCGCAATGCGGCGGATGGCAGCCTGGCTCCAGGGAGATTTCTCCGCTGCCCCCGGAGCTCCTCGCGTGATGCCATGGTAGCCGCCACCGACGAGGATCTTAATGCGCGGCTTCTGGACGGGTTTGGGCTCCAAAACCACCTCCCGCAGGCGAAAATATTTGCCGTCGAACGACACCTCCGGTTCCGTCCAAAGCTTCTCCAAAATTTCGAGGGCTTCGACTGCCCGCGCCGATCGCGCCGCATAGTCCAGGCCAAGATTGTCGAACTCTTTGGGGATAAATCCAATTCCTACACCGAGAATGAGCCGGCCTTGAGATAAGTGATCCAGAGTGACCAGGCGCCGAGCCAGGTCAACAGGATGGTATAGGGGCACCTGAAGCACAGCAGTGCCCAAGTGAATTCTTTGGGTCCGCGCGGCGACGGCCGTAAGAATTTCCAGCGAGTCAAAGGCGGGAATATCTCGAGAAATAATGTGGGGAAACCAAAACGACTCGTAACCGAATTCTTCCAACCTCTCGGCGAAACGAAGCCTGACCGATGCGGGTATGCCGGACCCGATAGGGAGACGAAAACCTATACTAACCATTCATTCTCCTTAATCTTAGCCTCACTCGCCACATTGAGGCGATGACCGCTCCTCTAACAACGTCGACAGCTTCATCCTCGTTCGCCCTTCGACAACGCCCAGCGCGAACGGGAACCAACCCGGATTATTCACAGCGCAGCAGCGGCCTCGGGGCGATGAATGAGCGGGTCAGTTTTTCAGAGGAATCGCAGCCACTCACTGACCCCGCAGGATCATCCCCATCTCCTTTGCCAACTCCTCCGATGCCTTCGAGCCCATGAACTCCAGAGCGCCAGGCCACTCGGCCCAGCGAAAGCTCTTCAGGCCGGCCTTTTGTGCTTCCAAAGCTAACTTATGCTCGTACGAATCTGGGTAGAAGGCGTTTCCGTTGCCTATTTCGCTCTCCCAGAGCCGGTGAGCCTCAGGCCCCGACATGAAGGCGATCAGCAGCTTGGCGGCATTGGGATGCCTTGCTCCTTTCCGCACGCCTAATTGATGGATGGTCACATAGGCAAAATCCAGACTTTTGAACCGGGCTGGTATGCCTTTTTTCTCAGCTTGGGAATAGAAGGCCGAAGTGATCAGAATCATGGGATACTCTCCCAGAGTAAAGCGGCGGAAAGCGGAGGGATAAGTATCCACTACGGCCCCGTTGTTCATCAGCGCCTTCAGGTCTGTCACAATCCGCGTCTTGCCGTAGAGGATCGCGTAGGCTGTATAAAGGTCCGTGTAAGGAAAGATGACAAATTTTCCTTTCCATTTTGCGCTCCCGAGATCGCTGAGCGAGGCCGGCGCCTCTTGGGGCGAGACCACCTGCGGGTGGTAGAGGAGGCCGACGTGCCCCGTGTAAACAGCCACGCTATGGCCACCGAACTGGACCACCTTCGGCGGCGTCCCTTCGGGAAGCAACGGCGCCCAGTCGAATTTCTCCAGGACCCCGCCTTCAACGGCGTCGTACATGTTGCTGTCGGAAGAGACGTGGATGTCGTAGGAGGGAGTAACCCTGGCACGGAATTCGGAAATCGCTTGAGAAGTCAACTGAGGATAACTACGGGCCGGAGTATAATTGATCTTTAAATTAACTCCGTATTTCTCGCCGATCGCTTTCTCGATTTTCCTGACCCCATCAGGCGTGAGACTGGAAGGAAGAACGACATCGACCTCGCCTTCCTTTCGTGCTCCTTCGAGAACCTGTCCCAGGACTTCGCTGGCGGCCCAGGCGTTTGGCGTAGTCATCACTACCCATAGGACCGTCAATACCCTAGCTGCTAAAAAAATTTTTCGTCCCATCAAGGTACCCTCCGCAGACCCGAAACTTTTTAAACCTCGGACTCACAGGCCTTTCAACGTCACTTCATTCCAGACTCTAATCAACTGGTTCACGTTCATGATATCCTCAGAACGCGCATTCAGCTCATGTGCTTGGCAAGAGCGGCTGGACTTCGCTGTGAAATCGCTCTAGTTGTCGCAACGGGTCCAAAGAGGCAAACATGATGACGATCCGCTTCAATGCCGGCACAACCTTCTTGAACCCGATCCAGTGATTGACAACCTCTGCCACGTCCCCTGCAGGTCCGTAACAGCCACTCTCGCCCAAGGACTCGAAAGAAGGATTTCCTTGAACTTGATAGAAGCCCTTGCGAACCCTTGCCGTGTAGAAACGGCCGGCCTCCTGAAAGGCCTGCTCCTGATCCCGGTCGATATTGAACTGTCCGAAGCTGCTCAGCGTCAGATCAAAATCCTCATCCTCAAGGCGACGTCCCTCCTTCCTGGCCGCTTCCTTAAGGAGTTCCATCCCCTCCTGGCAGACGTTCAGGGCGGGCCTGCCACCGGGAATCCAACCGTTAGCAAATCGGGCGGTGCGCTGGATTCCCCGGGAGTTCCACCCTCCCTTGGACGGGGCTCCCGGAGAACCTCGCTGAATCCCTTTGTAAAGCCCACCCATAAGAATTTTGGGATAGGGTTTTTGGACCGGCTTGGGAGCCAGTGCAGTCTCTTTTACCCGATAATATTTACCCTCATAAGTCACCTCTTCTTCCGTCCAGAGGCGAATCATGAGGTCCAAAGCCTCGTCCATCCGGGCTCCCCTCTCCTCAAAGGGAACCCCCAGGTCCTCGAACTCTTTGGGAATCCACCCGAGTCCCGCGCCCAAAATGACGCGCCCATCGGAGAGATGGTCCAAGGTGACGAGACGGCGAGCCAAATCCACGGGCTGGTAGAGGGGAACCTGAAGAACATCGGTTCCCAGTTTGATCCTGCTGGTCCTGGCAGCAGCCGCGGCCAGCATGTCCAACGTATCAAAGCTGTCAACATCCCTCGACGCAGTATGCGGCAGCCAGAAGGATTCATAGCCGAGCTTCTCTAACTGTTCGGCAAATTCCAGACGTACAGAGGCAGGAATGTAGGATCCCGCCGGCATTGCAAACCCTAGTTTAACCATCGATATCCCTCCTCTTCCTACCCTTACCTGGGGATCAACAAGCGGCCAATTTCTTGTTCCCAAGCCTCCGCTTCCGGAGTGGACTTGTAACGCAACCGCTCGGCGGTCCAAAGCCAGGGACGTACCCCTTGCCACTCCGGGCCCAGATCAAAGGGGGACTTGCCCCGATAGTAGAAATTTGGGTTGCTGGCGATCTCTTGCCAAATTTTTAGCGCATCGGGGCTTGCTAGAAAGGCGGCCACCAGCTTTGCGGCATTGGGATGACGGGCTCTGGTCCGAACCGCAACAAGATGCTGGCTGACATAGGGAGACTCCAATGGTTTGAAGCCAACGGGAACGCCTCGCGACCTTAGTTGATGGACGAAAGTTTCGCTGATCAAAGCTACGAGCGGGTATTCTCCTAAAGTAAACCGGTTGATTGCAGTGGGCCATTCGGCCACCACAGCCCCGTTCTTCATGATCGCCTCTACCACCGAGAGGCTTGCCTGCCGCCCCAATGGTATCGCCTGGGTCATCCAGGTTGAGGTATAAGGGGGAATAAGAACCTTGCCCCGCCATTTCGGATTCGCAAGATCTTTAAGACTTGAGGGAGATTCTTGAAGAGTGATCACCTTGGGATTGTAAAGAAGACCGACAAATGCCGTATTCACCACAAGACCGCCGCCGCCAAAGACAACGATCTCCGCCGGAGTATTTGCCGGGAGCAAAGATCCCCAATCCACGCGCTCGACAGCGCCCTCCTCGTTCAACTCAAAGATGTGGGACTCGCCGCCGGCGATGAGATCGAAGCTCGGCGGGGCTCCGGCCTTGTGCTCTGTAACAGCCTGTGCCTGAATCTTGGGATAGCTCCTCGTGGGGCTGTAGTTGATGTTCAGATCGAACCCGTATTTCCCGCGAATCCATTCCTGGATCGCTGTCACACCGCGTGGAGTGAGCGAAGATTGTAGCGTTACATCGACAACCCCTTCCCCCTTGGCTCTCTCGGCGAGGCGGGCCAGTGATTCTCCGGCTGCTTTCTCCGCTGGGAATGAAGCCGCGACTCTCTGTGTCCTCTGCGTCTGGGCTTCCACCGACTGGAGCAACGGGTTAGCTACCAAGCTCCATAGCGACACGAGAAACAGCGCGCTTGTCTTCCCTTTGAGAAATCTTTCCTTGCGTTTTTTTCGTTGATTCAGCATGAGAATACCCTCTTTCTTTAAGTTGTAAACATAAAACATGAGGTTTAATGTCCGCCTCTTTACCATCCCCCTGGTCGGGTGTCAAGAATAATTTGGACCCTTGTTGTAGCAAAGTAATTATGTCAGGGGGTATTAGCAACGTGATTATGTCAGGGTGTGGGGATGACAACCCTGACGATGAAAGAAGAGAAGCGGCTAGAGGAGTGAACCGTGAGCAGTCCCCCTTCTCCTCCTAGCAACTACTCACCGCTCACTGCCTCACTGCTCACTCAACTCGTGGCAATCCATACTTCTCCCATTGCGCATCCACCCTCTTCAAGTGCTCCTTGGGTGGAAGGGCCAGAGGGGGGAAGGGGTGTTTGCGGGTCGCGTCGATAATCGCTTTAGAGCTAATCCAACGGGAGGGATCCCCTTGCGGTACCTCTGGCGGGGCTTGGGAGGGATCGAGACCAATCGCTTTCACTCCGCGCACGATGTCGATGTCCCTTTCTGGCTGCACATGAAAGCTCATGGCCCATTGGACCTGGAAGGGATCCCGTACATCGATATCTTCATCAACAACCACAATGAACTTGCCGAAAGGCGAGGCGAATCCCATGGCCGCGTGGACCACCTCTTTAACATCCCATGCATGGATTCTTTTTATTGAGATAATCATCCAACCCGTCGTCCCCCCGCACGCAGGGAGATGAAGGTCGCGTACCGGAAGCCCCAGATCAACCTTGAGGTGCTTGAGCATTGCCTGCTCCCAGCCGGTGCGGCGAATAGTACTGGATTCCGATGGAGGCATCTGACTGAAAAAGGCGCGATAAATGGGGCGGCTGCGGTGGGTGATGCAACTGACCTGGATAATGGGCATGTCGCCTCCGGCGCCCATATAGCCGGTATATTCCCCGAAAGGCCCTTCCGGCTCACAGACTCCGAGCGGGATTTCCCCCTCGATAACGATCTCAGCCGAGGCTGGAACCTCCAATGGCACTGTCTCGCACGAAACGAGACCGACTGGCTCTCCTCTAAGTCCCCCTGCAACATCATACTCTTCGATGGCAGGGCTAAATTTGGTAACAGAAACCATTTCAATCGTCGGGTCCGCCCCTAGCACCACCGCCACTGGCATAGCCTGTCCCTTGGCCTCGTATTTACGCCGATGCATCGAGAGATGCTGCCCTTCAGCCGCCCAAAGACCCAGCTTCCTCTTTTCTTTGACCTGGAGCCGATAGGTACCTACATTGTAAGTCCCATGATCGGGATCCTTAGAGACTATGCATGGAGCAGTCATGTAGGGGCCAGGGTCGTGCTCGACAGTCCAGATCGGGTTGGGAAAAAGCGTGAGATCCGCCTCTTCACCCCGCAGAATTTTTTCCTTGCAGGGCGCGGTGGAGACCCGGACCGGTTTAATGGGATGGAGTTGGGCTTTCTCCCAGCGGCTGCCGATTTCCTCCACTGCGCACTGGAGCGCAATAGAGTAAACTTCGGAGGAAGCCCCAAGAGAGCCTGCCAGGACCGGGATATCAAATCCCTTAGGCCGATCAAACATTAGCACTGGTCGCTTTTCATCGGGGATCTTCTGGAAAACGCGCCGGCAGACCGCAGCGATCTCCCAGTCTTTATCGACTTCAGCCTTTACATGGTGGAGCTTTCCACGCCTTTCCAAAGCAGCGATGTATTCTCTCAAGTCGGCGTATGCCATAGCTATTTCCCTTCCGTTATGCGGGATTGCCGGTTTTTCATCTGCTCGCCCAGCTTGTGATAATTTCCCTGAACCATCAGCCGGGCGTTTTCCTCCTCATCGTCCCCCCAAAGCCCTAACGTGTAGCCGTGCCAAAGAAGGACGCTTTCAGATTCCATACTCTTTCCATCGGGCCTTCACCGCAGCCACGGTCTCTTCAGTGGGTCTCACCGGCTCGGGCCAAGGGAAACCTTTGAATTGAGTTGTGGCGTCAATGCCAATGCGCGAGCTCTGGCACACCGGGTAGGGCCGCACTTCTGGAGGAATAGAGGGATCTAAATGCAATCCTCTCTCGCGAGCATCGCTGATGATGATGTCTCTATGAGGTTGGACGCGGGTGGACAGAGCCCATTCCACCTGCTCCCAATCGTAGATGTCGATGTCCCCATCCACAACGATGACCCACTTCACCCCGCCAGCCCCCGCCCATACGGCATCGATCACCTGCCTGGCATGCCCTCCGTAATACTGCCGGTCCAGGGAGACAATGGCGATGAAGGAGGCACATCCGCGAAGAAATACCTCCTTGATCCCCGGCACACCGGTCTTCTTGAGCTTCTCCCAAAGTCCGGCCGTGTGGCCAATCGTGCGCACCACCGCGCTTTCATTGGGCGGAGCGCCTTCGAAGGTCCCCTGATAGATGGGTCGATCGCGATGGGTAATGGCAGAGAGATAAATGGTCGGCCTCTTCATGCGGTCGCCGCCGTAGTATCCGGTGAATTCTCCAAACGGACCTTCCTCCAGCCACTGGCTATCATCAGGCGGGATGCTCCCTTCGAGAACGATCTCAGACGACGCCGGCACCAGAAGGTCGACAGTCTTGCATTGGACCAACTCGACAGGTTTGCCCCTAAGCCTTCCCGCCATGCCCAGCTCGTCGTCGCCGGGAGGAAGCTGGACACAGCTGGCAGCCAGGACCGCCGGATCTACCCCTATGCAAGTGGCAATGGGCATCGGTTGCTTGCGTGCCCGGTATTTTTGCACCATCATGCCGGCGTTCTGCGTCGCAAGAATCCCGGTCTTGTCTCGATCCAGGATCTCTTCGCGGTAGATCCCTACATTGCGCTGCCCAGTTTCAGGATCTTTCGTGATGGCAACACCCAACGTCCCAATGAAGCGTCCGCTGTCAAGCGGATGCCACTGGGGAGTCGGGAAACGGTAAAGGTCCATCTCTTTCCCTGTCAGAACGTTCTCTTGGCAAACGCCGTCCGTCACGGTGACCGGCGGGATTGGTTTGCCGATGGCGCCTAAAATTTTCGCCAGGATAGAGCGGACATCATTAGCAGAGTCGATGCCGACCGCATAGCGCTCATAAGTCCCCATGGCGCCCGAGAGAAGAGGAATCTCGCTCCCTTTAACCTGCTCAAAGAGAACAGCCGGTCCACCCGTGTCAAAGACGCGCTTCATGATCGCCCCGATCTCGAGATGCCAGTCAACCTCTTTTTTCACGCGGCTGAGAAGCCCGCGTCTTTCGAGCTCGGCGACGAAACTCCTTAGATCTTGATATGCCATATCTGCCTTGCCCCTGTACGTTGTTACTGCCACTTACACGGAAACCACAAATTTTCCAGAGGTGGAAGCGCGTAATCCTGCCAACGTTGCTTAACCGTCTCAAGCATCTCCCGTGGAGGCAGGGAGATCTCAGGATACTGCCATTTATAAGTCGCATCGATGATCACCCGCCCGCTTAGGCCGCCTCGCCCTTTCTTCGCTGTCTCCTCAGGGGAAGCCGCCGACGGATCCAAGGGCATGGCGTCTACCCCGTCCACGACTCGGATGTCGCGCTCCGGTCGGACGCGATAAGAAAGCACCCATTCCCGCGCAAAAGGATCGCGAATATCCACATCCTCATCACAGACGACGATCCACTTTCCTGCCCCCGTCCCCATGCAAGCGATCAGGGCCGCCACTGCCCGCTCTACTTGAGGTCCGCCCATCTTGTGAATTTTAATCCAGCTCCAGCCCCAGGTGCCCCCGGACACAGGAAAGTGAAAGTCTACGATCCAATCGAGCATAAGGTCATAACGCATGTGCTTAAAGACCGAAGCCTCGCGCGTAGCCTGGCGCAGGATTGAGCTTTCGCTTAAAGGAAACTGGGCGCTGAGCCCCTGAAGAATAGGATTCCTACGGTGGGTAATGCAAGAAACATGAAGCACAGGCATGGGAACGCTCGATGTCGCCATATATCCGGTGAACTCTCCGAAAGGACCTTCGGGTTCCAAAACGCCGGGGCGCAACTCGCCTTCAATAACCAACTCTGCGGTGGCAGGGACATCCAAAGGCACGGTTTCGCAAGCAGTCAACTCCAACGCTTCGCCCCGCAGTCCCCCGGCTGCTCCGGTTTCGTCAAAGCCGTAAGGCACTTTAGCTCCAGCGGCGAGATACATAACCGGATCTGCTCCAATCACCAAAGCAGCCGGGCAGGGTTTCCCTTGAGCGAACCAGCGGGAGATATTGCGCATCGCATCCTGGGGAGTCCAAAGGCCTAACTTCTTGGGTCCCTTTACTTGCGAGCGATAGATGCCCACGTTGCGCTGGCCGGTCTCAGGATCGCGGGTAAACCACATAGGTGTAAAATAGGGGCCGGCGTCTTTCTTGGGAGTCCACACCACCGCAGGAAAGCGCCGGACGTCTACCTCGTCTCCCCGAAGAATAACCTCTTTGCATGGCCCAGTGGAGACAATCCTAGGAGGGATGGGGTGAGCCAAGCCCTTGCTCATCTTCTCCAGTAAGGCCGGCCCTTCCGCTGCGACCTCCATGGCCGTAGCGATATGCGCCCGCGAGATCCCGACGACACCGACCACAAGGGCAGCGTCGGGAAACCCTTTGACCCGACGAAAGCCGACAGCAAAGCGTTTTCCCTCGGGCAAACCGTGCAGAATAGACCGTTTAATAGAGGAGACTTCCCACTCCGGGTCCACTTCTCGATCGATCCAATAGAGAAGTCCCTTCTCCTCCAGCCGTCCTAGGTAGTGGCGAAGATCTTTGAAGGGCATGGTTAAAATCGTTCCAGATGTTCAAGACGTTTTAAGGGTTTTGAGCGGCTTGACCCAACTTCATTTTTTCCGCTGCCGCCCTAATGGACTTAACGATATTCACATAGCCGGTGCAGCGGCAAAGGTTCCCCGCGATAGCCAGGCGAATCTCTCGTTCAGTCGGGTTGGGGTTGCTCTGTAGGAGGTGCAGCGCGCTCAGCAGCATCCCTGGAGTGCAAAAGCCGCACTGCAGGCCGTGGTTCTCCCAGAAGGCTTCCTGGATGGGATGGAACTTGCCATCGGAAGAGAGCCCTTCCGCGGTCTTAAGTTCGGCCCCGTGCGCTTGAACAGCCAGCATGAGACAGGATTTGACAGTGACACCTTTGAAAAATATAGTGCAGGAGCCGCACTGTCCGTGCTCACATCCCACGTGGGTTCCTGTAAGGCCCAAATCCTCCCGGATGAAGTCACACAGCAATTTCCGGGCATCCACTTCTCGCGTATAGGTGGTCCCGTTGACCACGAGGGTAACGGTGTGTCTGGTCATTGCTTTTTCTCCTGCTGTTGCTGACGCACGCTACGCAGGTTCCAGGCAACCAGCCACCGGACAAGCTCGCGGCGATAGGATGCGGAGGCATGGATATCGGATGCTGGCTCGGCCTCGGCCGCCGCCTGCCCGGCTATCTCCGCAATCAACTTTTCTTCCAGCCGGTTGCCGAGAATCTTCTCTTCTGATTTGCTCGCCCGAAGCGGCGTGGAGCCGACACCAAACATCCCGATGCGAGACCACCGGCAATTCCCCCCTCCATCCAGCTCTAGAGCGACAGCAATCCCGGCAAGGACCATGTCGCCAAAACGAGGTGCGATGCCGCGAAAGGACCAGAGCTTTCCCTGAAGCGAAGGCACCCGCACTTCCGTCACCATCTCATAAGGCTTTAACGAGGTGGTTAGCGCATCCAGGAAGAACTCCGTCACAGGGATGACACGGGAGCCCTTAATCTCCTGTGCCACAATTTCTCCTCCAAGCGTGTAAACCACAGCGCCAAATTCCGCCGCCGGATCAGCGTGGGCAATACATCCACCGAAGGTGCCGCGACTGCGCACCTGAACGTCTCCCACAAATTGGGCCGCATGGGGAAGCATAGGGCAGCCTTTCTTAAGAACCTCTGAGGAGGCCACTTTCGCATGGCGAGCTAGAGCGCCGATGGCCATTGACCCATCTTCCTCACGGATGAAGTCCAAGCCAGAAATTCGGTTGATATCCACAAGAACCGCAGGGCGAGCCAACCGCATATTGATGAGCGGCATAAGACTCTGTCCGCCAGCGAGGATCTTGGCCTCATCGCCATACTTCTCCAATAGAGAAAGAGCCTCCTCTAAAGTTGCAGGGGCGTAATAATCAAAAGCGGCTGGTTTCATTTTCGTTATTCGTTGCTGACTTCATCCCTTCGCCTTGCTTCTATCGCGCAACGTCCAGAGAAGTCTCTCAGGCGCATGGCGCGACCACGTGATGCGCAACTTCTTCAAGGGGCTCAAGGCATCCTCTAATGCCTGGGCTAAAAGGGCGGGGGTCGGCCCGCTCCCCTCCCCCATCCCTTTCACACCATAGGCAGTAAACGGCGATGGGGTAATGACATGCTCCACCTGAATGTCTGGAATCTCCGTGGCCTTCGGGCAGAGGTAATTCATCCAGCTCCCGTTCAGAAGCTGGCCCTCATCGTCGTAGACAAACTCCTCGAGCATCGCCGCCCCTAGACTGTGAGCAACCGCCCCATGGACCTGCCCGTCCGCAATCATGGGGTTGATGAGCGTGCCGGCATCGTGGACGACGACATATTTGAGAATGCTATATTGGCCGGTCTCAGCGTTCACTTCGAGAGCTACAGCATGAACAACATTTGCGTAGGTGGCGGCGAAATTTGCTCTGCCGCTTTCGTCGATTTCATTGGCCTGGGGATAGTTGTAAATGAAAGTCGCCTCCATTCCGGGATCGACGCCCTTAGGAAGCCGTGCTGGGGAATACGTCGCGATGGCTACGAGCTGAGCCAGCGGAAGGGACTTTTTGCCACCTCCCTTCTCCCTGACCATTCCGTCGCGAAATTCCAGTTTCTCCGGATCAGTCTTCCAAAGGTGGGCGGCAATGCGGACCATCTTCTCTTTGAGACGGGCCGAGGCCCCCTGAAGCGCGCCTGAGACCATGGCGGCAAAGCGGCTGGCATAGGTGCCTGAGCTTCCCGCCACGGGATGCGTGGCAGTATCCACGCCTGGGAGGACGTAAATCTGATCCAGCGGAATGCCAAATTCGTGGGCCACGATCTGAGGGCAGATCGTCTCGTGACCTTGACCCCAGGAACCGGTGATCACTGTGATGGTCCCGCTGGGATCGATCTTAAGCGTGGCCGCTTCGCCCGTGGTGGACATCTTGAGATCCTTATCAAAGAGCCCGGCCATGGCCATGTTGGTAACGCCGGGATCCATGATGCTGACCAGCCCAAGGCCAATATAGCGACCTTGCTCCCGCCCTTTGGCCTGCTCCATTTTCCAGCGCTCCCAGTCTATTAGCTCTTTGGCCTTGCGCACGCACTCGGCGTAATTTCCGCTGTCGTAGAGGGCGCCGTTGGTGGATTCGTAGGGGAACTCGTCCGGACGAATAAAGTTTTTAAGCCGCACCTCAACGGGATCCATCTTAAGCTCCCGCGCCACAAAGTCGATCATCCTTTCTAAAACGAATTGGTGCTGCATGCGGCCGTAGCCCCTGTTGGGCGCCACGGGGCACTTGTTGGTCAGCACCGCGCAACAATCCATGGCGATGTTGCGGAAGCGATAACATCCCTGAGGGATATGAGACCATTCCACCATACCCAGGGGCTCAGGCATGTGAACATAAGCGCCCTCATTGTGAATGATCTTGGCCTTAAATCCGAGAATGGTGCCATCGTTCTTAACTGCGAACTCAACATTAGTGACCTGCTCCGTCCCGTGGTGGCTCGCCGCTAGATGCTCGATTCGATCTTCTATCCACTGGACCGGCTTTCTCACCTTCATCGACAGGAACCCGATCAGAATCGCCCAGGGGTGCAGCGGCATTTTGAGACCAAATCCCCCTCCTACATCTGACGGTGTGATCAGCCTCACGCGGTTCATAGGAATTCCCAGCGAGTGGGCGATGCGTGGACGAAAAATCGCCGGACTCTGAAAGTTTCCGTAAATGGTGATACCGTGTTCGCTCGGATGGTATTGGGCCAAGATGCCGGTGCCCTCCATCGGCGTGGAACTAAAGCGATGAAAGTAAAGTTTCTCCTTTATGATTCGGTCAGCTTCAGCGAAGGCTTTGTCAACATCGCCGTAACGAAAACTCCCTTTCCAGTAGATGTTGGTTTCAGCCTCTTCAAATAGGAGGGGCGCCCCCTGCTCCATTGCCTTTTCGGCATCGACCACGGCAGGAAGCGGTTCGTACTCCACTTCGATCCGCTCTGCGGCATCCTCAGCCACATACCGGTCGGTGGCTACCACGGCAGCGACCGGCTCGCCAAAGTAGCGCACCTTAGATACCGCCATCGGGTAGTCTGAGAGCTTCGTAGGCGCAGCCTTTCCCGCGAACTCGAACCAGGAGGTAAGCGGTCCGATCTTCTCTTTAAGCTCAGCGCCGGTGACGATCGCAACCACCCCAGGTAAATTCAGGGCCTGGCTAAGATCAATCCTGACGATCCTTGCGTGGGCATGAGGACTGCGCAAAAAGGCAGCCTGGAGCATGTCGGGCAGCTTGAGATCAGCAATGTAACTTCCCGAACCCGTGAGCAGCCGGGGATCCTCTCTGCGTTTGACTCGCTCGCCTATCATGTCGCTACTTTTTTGTAAGCAGATAGTTGCCGAATCGGTCCACTCTGCAATGGAACGACGGAGGGACGACCAAAGTCGTAATCCCCTCTTCGATGATTGCCGGCCCTTTGACAGAACTATCGACACTAAGGAGACGGCCGGTAAATATCGGCGTCTTGAACGATCGTCTGCCGAAGGAGCATTCTCTTACGCCCGTTTGGGCTTGACCCAAGCGACCTTTCGAGGTGAGCCTCAAGGTCGAATCTTTCTTGCCACGGCGGGGCCGGAGCGCGGGTTTATCCATTATCAGCGAAGCCCTCACCCGGTAGTGGATGAACTCAAGCTCCATGTTGGGAACCTTAAAGTGAAAGAGGCGCTCATGGCGGCGGTGAAAAGCCCCGGTAACTTTCTTAAGCGATTGGGGCCCGAGCCGGCCTCCAGGAACTTCCACCTCAGTTTCACGAAACTGCCCATAGTAGCGCGCCTCAACGAGCCGCTGGAGAGAGATTCTGCCATCGCCCAACGTGGCCTTGGCCTCCTCCTCCATTTCCTTGTAAGCGGAGTTGAGCCAGTCGAGATCTACCTGGCTTAAAGCCATCACCCTGGAGCGGACAAAGTCCAGAGCCATATCCGAGCGTAGCCAACCGAAAGCGCAGTAGGCCCCCGCCATATTAGGAATGACGACCTGAGAGATCCCCAACTCCTCGGCGATAAAGGCCGTATGGGTAGGGCCGGCCCCGCCCCCCGCTATAACGGTGAAATCTCTAGGATCGGCCCCGCGCTCCATGCATTCCCGCCTAATAGCCTCAGCGGACTGGTGCACCAACACCGTGATGACCCCGCTGGCCGCCTCCTTCAGACTCACCTTCAGCGGAGCCGCTATCTTATTCCGCAGAGCCTTCTCCGCAAGCTGGGAGTCTAGGCGCCGCTCTCCCGCGAGAAAGTTCTCGGGATTGAGATAGCCGAGGACCAGGTCGGCATCGGTAACCGTCGGCTCCTCTCCGCCCTTGGCATAACAGACTGGTCCGGGAACCGCTCCGGCACTCTGAGGGCCGACGCGCAAAACCCCTGCCGGATCCAGCCAGGCAATGCTGCCCCCGCCCGCGCCTATGGAGCGCACCTTGACCAGTGGGATGGCCAATCGGTAAGGACCAACCCACTCCTCGCTGGTTACCTGCGCTTCGTTGTCAACGATCAACAGCACATCGAAGCTCGTGCCCCCCATGTCCGCCGAGATGATATTTCTGGAACGGAAAAGGCCTCCGTAGTAAAGCGCCGCCGGGGCCGCGGCCGCCGGACCGGAAGAAAGGGTCCAGGCAGGTCTCGTAAGTACCACCTCCGGAGTAGCCACGCTGCCATTGGCCTGACCAATCAGCAGACGACCCCTGAAGCCCTGGGCCTGGAGTTTTTCGTTCAGGGTCCTGAGATAGACGCCTATGGACGGGGTGACAAAGGCATCCAGCACTGTGGTGCTGAAGCGCTCGAACTCCTCGCTTCGCGGAAGCACCTCCGAGGAGAGGGAGACTGGCACCCCCGGCCACTCCTCCTGAACGATCTTACGCGCCCGTCTCTCATGCGACGGGTTGAGGAAGGAGAAGAGAAAAGTGATTGCGAGCGACTCGGCGCCGCGGGCCTTGAGGAGGCGAACGGCCTGACGGCATCCCTGCTCATCCAGGGGCTCCAGGACCGACCCTGTGTAAGCGACGCGCTCTCGAACTTCGGCGCGAAGGTAGCGCGGCGAGAGAAGCGGAGGATAATCCACCTTGAGATTGTAAAGGGTATCCCTGGCCCCCCGCCTGAGCTCCACGATATCCCGAAAGCCTTGAGTCACAAGGCAGCCCACCTTGGGTCCTCTTCCCTGAATTACGGCATTGGTGCCCACGGTGGTGCCGTGGAGAAAAAGCTCTGTTTCGGCCAAAAACTCCTCAAGCCTCTTCCCCGCCTGCCCAGTCATTTTGTTGCAAGCCGCCAATACCCCTCGCGTTAGGTCGTCTGGAGTGGTCTCTGCTTTAGCGATGAGGATCTGACCCTGGTCGTTTACTGCGACGGCGTCCGTGTGGGTGCCTCCCACATCAACGGCAATTTTGTACCCCGAGCCGAAATTTTTCCTTACACCCTTAACCTCCTCGCAAATTCCCTCGTTTTGCCTCGGCTCTATTTTTCGGATCGGGGTGTACATGGTCTTTGCTCTTCTAGGGTGTCATTTTGGGGTCCAAAATTGGTCCACGTTATCGGCAATTTTCTCCACGATGCTGCGTACCAGCTTTCCGCCCGCCTTTTCGACCCGGGTGGCGTACAGGTTGAAGACCAAGTTCTGGTTTTCATCGAAACGGAACGGACCCTGAGGTGAGTTGAAACGGACTTTTCGGAGAGCCTGGAGAAACCCCTGAGTATCCTCAACTCTGCCGCCGACCGCCTCTAGGGCTTTAACGATCGCACCGGCTGCGACGTAAGCGCTGGAGACCACCTCGCTGGCCTCCTCGCGGTACTTCTCCTGGTACAAGCGGCTCATGGCCCGGTTCTCGGGGTTGTCCAGGGCGCTCGTGTACCAGGTGGGGGTCAGCATGTTGATCGCGTTGTCCCCCATGGGCGGCAGGAGGGTGACCTCGGCGAGCCCCGCCGACCCCAGGAGCGGGAGACGACCCTTCAAACCATATTCTTTGTACTGGGTCACAAAGCGAATGGCGTCGCTGCCGAAAAACATGCCCCACACGGCATCGCTCTCTTCGGGTCTCACCTGGACCAGATAGGGAGCAAAGTCTGTGGTCCCGAGGGCCGGCCAAATTTCCCGAACGATCTTTCCCCCCGACGCCTCGAAAGGCTCGCGGAAGGCCGCGGCTTGCTCCCTGCCGGTGACAAAATCGGAAGCCATGATAAACACCCGACGGTAACCTAGCTTCTGGTAGGCGTACCAACCAAACGGGGCGTTAAATTGCCGGTTTGTGAAGCTGGTGCGGAAGATATAAGGGCTCTTCCTCTCGGCAGTTAAATCGTTGGCGCCCGCAGAACCCATGATGATGAGGGGCACTCCCCTGCTGTGGACGTAATCCCGGACTGCGTAAGCCACAGCGCTGCTTGTAATCCCTGTCAACATGTGAACCCGGTCCCGCTCGACTAACTTCCTGACCTTGGTGAGACCCACGCTCGGATTGGCTTCATCATCTTCTAAGAGAAGCTCTATTTTTCTTTTGGTGACCTGGTTACCGATCCCATCCAGGTAGAGCTTGAACCCGTTGGTGGAATTTTCGCCAATCTTCGCCAAGGGTCCAGTGAATGGATGGATGATTCCGATCCTGATGGGATCTACGGCACGCTCCGCCGCCCACGACTGCCCATCCCAACCCAAAGCTCCCAAGAGCAGAAATAGAACCGTGCAGGCTGTAAAAAGAATTTTTCTCTGCATTGCCGCACCTCTTTTCTTCACTGACTTGAGATTCAAACCCATAGGTCGCCTCAACTAGGCAGCAACTGCCCCCGCCCGAAGCTTTTGGGTTGCCTCCACGTCAATCTCCAAGGTCTCTGGATTGAGCACCACCTTGTAGACATCCCTGGCCCTTTCCAGGGAAATGTACTCATTGAGCACATCCCACTTGACCTTCTCCACATCCCGCTCCGCAGGATCGCCAACCCCAGCCCCCCCCTGGGACATCTGTACCAGCAGATCCCCTTCCTCCATGAAAAATGGGCCCCGCTTCGTGTAAAGGAAAATCCGCTCTCCAGTCTTCTTCTTGAGGAGATACTGCTGGTTGCGCTGCGGGATGTGACCGCCGCGAATGGCATAGATATCAGTCAAAATCCCGTCGGCATTGCCGGTGGTGAAGGCATGCTCCTTATCCGAATCGTTGAGCCACTCGATGTGCACACCCATTCCACCCCGCCAGCGTCCATCCCCAACGCTATCCCGTCTCATCTCGTACTTCAGCACGCGCCAGGGATAACGGCTCTCAATGGTCTCCACGTTCCCTTTCCTGAGCGCCCCGAGAGAAGAGAACATCCCCAGGTGAGGCCAGCCGTCGTGGCCCCAAAGAGCCCCAGAACCGCCGTGGGAACTAAACTGGGCTGTAAAGAAGCGTTTTCCCGCCCGGTCGACCCCGAACTCATCAAAGGCCAGTTGTCTTGCCCAGCCTGAGGTCACCTGTTCAGGCACCGCCTGGCCAAGACACTTGAGCACGCTTTCAAAAATCTGGAGCCCCACATTGACAGGGCAGGCTCCTACCGTTGTCGGGTATTTGCAATTCACAACTGACCCCTCGGGCGCGAAGACGCGAAAGGCAAGGTAGCTGCCCTCATTGTGGTAAAAGGCAAGACTGGGATCTAAGGTAGTAAAGAAGGCCGCGGCCACCCGAGGGTGCGTGTTGGCCCAAGGGCTCGAGACATAATCCGTTTGCGGATCGCTGCCGGTAAGGTCGAAGAAGAGATCATCACCCTTGATGGATGTCTTGCACCGGACCCATATGGGACGATCCGGATGTGTGCCATCGTCATCCGCCGCAGACTCACCTGAGTAAACGCCGTCAGGCATCTTTTTGATCTCCGCCTTCACTGCCCGGTGCATAACCTGGATCATCCGATCGACATAACGGCGCACCGTATCCTTGCCATACCGCTCCAGCAGCTTGATGCAGCGCTCCTCACAGAGCTTGAGCGAGGCAAACATAGAATCGATGTCCAGCTTCTGCCGGTCCCGGTAGCGTATGTTGTTCAGGATAAGCTCCTGGACATGCGAGATCGGTTTCCCCCTCTCGGACCATTTAATAGGCGGGATCATCAGCCCCTCGGCGTGGATATCGTAAGCGTGGGGGAAATAGCCGCCCGGATAGGCGCCGCTCGAATCCAACTGGTGCGCCTTCGAGAAAGAAAAGAAGATCAACTCCCCCTTGTAAAAGATCGGTCGAATAAAGGTCCAATCCGGGATATGGGTCCCGTAGGCGGTGTAAGGGCAGTTCATGATGAATTCATCGCCCGGATGAATATTTCCTTTGAATTTTCTTGCCACCGTCTGGGCCTGAAAGCGCCCCGCGCCCGCCAGCGCGGGGAGCGTTAAAGCCGAGGCAATAACTCTCCCGTCTCGATCATACACGCCCGTGTTGTGGTCGCGGAGCTGAGAGGTGATATAATTCCCACTGGTCCGGATTAAAAGCTGGCTCATGTCATGAGCGATGCTCACAAAGCCATCGCGTAACACCGACAGCGTAGTCGGATCAAATTTCTTCATCGCTCTCCTCGCCTCGTTGCTCGTGCTCGTCACGAACACTAATCACGAACACGTTGCCTCACCCACGCGCTTTGATCCAGGCTGCCGGATCGCGGGCGTAATCTTTCAAGTAATCGCCCTCCGAACTGATGCCCGGGACCTGGGGAATCCAAGCTTCTCGCAGAAGCTCTTTTGGATCGCCGTATTTTTTCGCCAGAGCGATCACCTCCGGATCATCGAGAGAGGTCAAATGGCCACGGTCGATGATCTTGTGCTTCTGTCCAGTCTTGGTCGTCAGCTCATAAGTAGCAAAATTCAGGTGGACGTGGATGTGGCCAAAGGTTACTCCCTTCTCTCTCGCCCAATCTTCCGATGGGCTGAGGATTCTTGTGCCAAAGCCGACATGGATAATACCGGAGCGAAGCCGCTCATAGACGGTCCCTCTAGAGCGGTTGAGAACGTTGTGCGGCCGGAAAAACTTTGGATTGGTCCCTATCGCTGTCTCCCACAGCCAGAAAAGTCCGGGACTGGGATAATCCGGGTAGGTGATGTTTTTTGTTGCCTCCAGCAACTGCCGCCACGCTTCGCCATATTGTCCGCCGCCCTCGATCCTCTGCACTTGGCCTCTCTCAACGTAAACTTTGATGTGAGGAAAGGGTCGGCCCCAATGGTTCAAAGTTCCCGCCACTACGCCTGCGGTATCCTCACCATCGGAATAGGGCGGCAGGGGATGGCCGTGGAGGTGCCCCCAAAAAGGCTCTGAAGTAAAGCCGTATCTCGGTTTATCGAAGTGCTCCGGGAGGAATGTAAAGCTGTAATCTGTCCCCTCTGGGTCTGTGACCCTCACTCGACCCCCGCTGGCGTTGTCCCAAATAGTGTCCCAGCTCTTCTTTTGCAGCAAACCCCAAAGGTCGTAGGGAAAGGTCACCGCTTGACTGGAAAAAATCTCTCGACTGATCCAGGGAATCCCTTCGTAGCGGAAGTTCGTCTCTGGGGTCGGACCGCCGAGGCCGCGGATGAGGAGGTTGTATCCCAACTTCTCGGTGAGAGCCTCAATATCCGTGCGCCAAGTTGGCGGCTCTACAGGCTCTTTCCCCCAGGGCGTGTTGCCCATAAACGTCCTGATTTCGTCATGCTCATCTAGTTCCCGATCCGGGCCCATGTCCATCACCATAAGATCTGCCATGGCTCCTTCCTCGCGTATCGCCTGGACGATGGCCTGCACGAGAAGAGGATCTTGCCAGCTATCCACCGCAACTAAGACCTTCTCTCCCGCGCGGATGCCATAGCCGGCAGGCAAGCTGCGCCGCACAGAGGGGCCCTTCACGAGGTGGCGGGCAAAAGGAAGAAGCTTCTCTAACTCTGTTTGTGCTATTTGATCTCCCATGCTGATCTCCTTCGGTTAAGTTGTATGCAAAGATCAAGAACCGATACGGGTTGCGCATACCTTTATCACTTTAGGGCACATCTAAAAACTCGACTTTTTTGCGGAAGAGTCCGTTCGGTCGTTTTTCGGGAGACCTTACCCCAAGCTCATGCTTGGTGTCAAACTCTTTTATCTTTCGTTTCTTTGGGTTATTTCGCTCATCTTTGCCTATTTAAATTCTCCCTCATGTACCCTTTAGATCATCTCGCCGCAAGTCCGAAATGGTCATAGAGACGCCGTTACTTTCTCGCCCACTTTTCGAGCCACCACGACAAAACTGGCCAAGACGAAGACGAGAATAACCCCCATAGCGGCTGCCTCGGGAACGTACCCCGCTCCCCATAAGTTCCACACAAGGGTGGAGAGAACCACGTTCCTCGGGGAGATCAAGGTAAGAGCCATCGTCACTTCACGAAAAGTGAGCAGAGCAATCCACAGCCAGCCATTGAACAAGGCCGTCGCGACCAGTGGAATCACGATCTTCCGCAGGATTCGCAGATTGGTAGCGCCTGTCACCTGCCCTGCTTCTTCCAGTTCCCGGTGAATCTGAATGAGCGCGCCGTTGAGAGTTCGGGTGCCGAAGCTGATGTACTTAATCGCATTAGCTAAAATGATGATGGTCAGAGTGCCGTAGACCGGGAAAAATTGACGATAGACCAGAGCCATATATGAGAGTGCCACCGCGAACAGGATGCTCGGGACTGCATGAGGGAGGAAAGCTATTCCGTCCAGCAGGTAGCGCCCCTTGATTTGAGAGCGGATCACAACCCAGGAGATGATGAGACTCAAGAATATGCTGAAGGTTGGCGCAGTGAGCAGGAGAATAATCGTGTTCACGATAGGTTTCCAGCCCGAGTAGTCCGGGACCTTCAGGAAATTAGCCAGAGTTAGTTTTGAGAACGCCTCGGCGGAGGGAACTTGGATATAGGGCACCAGCGAAGCCCACACCAAAGTAAGGAAGGGGAGGAAAATGTCCAGAGTGAAATAGAACAAAAGGAAAAGGACGGCCACGATTTTTAACCCTCCGAGCTCGATTAATTTTGGCCGGTATCCCTTTCCGGTGACTACGACGTACTTATGACTCTGGCGGATGACGCGAAAGTAGAGATAGCTGCTGGCGAAGGCCAGGATCAGCAGGATCATCCCGTAAGCTCCCGCCAGGCCATATTTGGGGAGTCCCACTTCAGGATGAGTGGCGTAATAGATCACTGTGCTAAATACGAAAATCCGAGCCGGAGCGCCGATGAGGCCTGGAATCTCGAAGACCTCGATGCTGGTAATAAAGAGATAGAGAATTGCCGCCAGAATCGCCGGTATAGTCAGACGTAAGTTAATAAAAAAAAATGTTTTCAGTCTGCCTACGCCGCTCACATAGGCGGCCTCTTCCAGGCTCGGGTCCATAGATTTGTAAGCAGCGGCAATCATGAAGAAAGCTGGCGGCGTAAGAATGAGGCCTTGGATGAAAGACATGCCCGCAATGTTGTAAATGCTGACGGGGGCCGTCTCCAGTCCCAGCATATCCATGAACAGCTTGTTGAGGATGCCGATTCTTGGACTTAGAAGCAGAATCCAGGCGATTGCCTTTAGGAACGTGGGAATCAAAATGCCCAAACCCATGAGCGTGAGCCAGAGGCGTCTGCAGGGGATGTCGGTTCTCTCGATGATCCATGCGGCAGGAACTGCGAAAAAGAAGATGACTACAATGGTTCCCAGAGCAAAGAAAAGCGTGTTCTTCAGCACCTGCCAGGTAAATGGATCCAGGAACGCCTCGCGGTAATTCTCCAGGGTAGAAGGAGAGGCTTCTCCCGGAAGACCAATTCGAAAGCTGGCAATAATGATCGTCAGGACGGGAAGGATGATGAGCAGGCACGTCACAGCAGCCAGAGCGGCGATGCCAAACTGGCTTGGGCGCGGGGTCTCGAATTCACGAAACTTCAAAGCCAGTGCCCGCATGTCGTGTTCTCCAAAACGCTTCCGGAGTTTTTCTTTGTTTACCTGTCTTATCTCAGGCCGATGATCTTACCGTACAGCTCGCTAAGTTCTTCTTCCCGTTTCTGCAGGAAATCCATGTCACCGAAGAGAAGCTCTTTCCCCTGAACAAATTTCCAGGCTGGAGTGTCCTTTACAAACGGGGAGGTGCGCTTTCCGTACTTCCACCAGATTTCCTGCCCTTCCGGGATCAGGGAGAAGGCCATGAGAAGCGCGGCGGCATTGGGGTGGCGAACGTTCTTCACTTGGGTCATGACATCCAGAAGAACCACAATAGGTTTTACCTCCAGGGCGTACGCTACCGGGGCTTTCTTTTCTTCTGAACCGGCGATGAGAGGAGAGAGTTGATTTGCAATAAGCGCGTATTCCCCAGACTCAAGCCGTGGCTGGATTTGCGGATAGCCGCCGATGACGGGTTTTTGGGCTGCCAACCTGCGCATGAAGTCTTCCGTTTTTTGTTCGCCCCACCGCTGTGTCAAACGGGCCCAAATTTGCATCCCGGTGGCTGCCAGTACTTTCCCCTGCCATTTGGGATCCAGGATATCTTCCCACGTTTTCGGGACATCCTGAGGCCGGACCAATCGAGTGTTGTAAGCGGGCATCGCGAAAATAGCGTCGATCATCAGAGCGTGGTTTTCCAACAAAATGGATTGTGAAGGAATGTGCGGGAAGGTACCTGCCCAGTCGAAACTTTGCAGAAGCTTTCGGCCGTACAAACTCGCAATGTGAGCGTCCGTGACCAGAACTACGTCGAAGGTGGGTGGCTGCGCCGACTGAGCTTCAGCGATAATCTGAGCCATCAAGCGCGTGTAGCTGGTCAGAGCGGTAAAATTCATCTTCAAATTGAGCCCGTATTTCTTGTTCAGTGCGTCCATGAGCGCCTGAGCACCGGCAGGAGTCAGAGAGGCCGGGCCGGCAAAGTCCACTTCCTTCTCCTGTCGCGCCCCTTCGATCAATCGTGACAGAGGAGAGCCGGCAGTCGCCGCGTGTCCCGGCAGATAACTCGATGCCGTTATCAAAGAGAGGAAAACCAATACCAAGCCTGCTTTAAGTTTCATTCTCCGACTCCTCTCGCGCCCGAACTGAGCCTTCCCCCTTGGCGCATATTCAAAACATTCGCAAGTTTGATTTTGGGTTTGTCGAAATCTTCCGGCCTTTCAGCCAGTGATCCCAAATCGTGGCCGTCTCGTCAACTGTCTTATCTCAGGCCGATTATTTTGCCGTACTGCTCGACGAGTTCTTGCTCTTTTTTCAGCAGGAAGTCCTTGTCGCCGATCAGGAGTTCTTTACCCTGAGCGAATTTCCAGGCCGGGGTCCCCTTCAGAAACGGAGAGGTTCGCTTCCCGTACTTCCACCAGACCTCCTGTCCTTCAGGGGTCAGGGAAAAGGCCATGAACAGCTTGGCGGCGTTGGGGTGACGAACGTTCTTCACCTGGGTCACAACGTCCAGTTGAACGACAACGGGTTTTACCTCCAAGGCGTACGCCACAGGCGCCTTTTTTTCCTCCGAGGTGGCGAGGAGCGGGGAGAGCTGGTTGGCCACGAGCGCATATTCCCCCGATTCGAGTCGCGTTTCTGTTTCCGGATAGGATGCGAGAACGGGCTTCAGGGCGGCCAGACGCCTCATGAACCCCTCCATCTTCTCCTCTCCCCATTGCTGAGCCAGCAGAGCCCAGACCTGCATCCCGGTGGGCACGAGTATTTTCCCATTCCATTTGGGATCCAGAATGTCTTCCCACGTTTTGGGAACGTCCTGAGGCCGGACCAGGTTTGGCGAAGATGGCATCGGTGATCAGGGCCTGGTTATCCAGCATGATGGATTGGGGAAAAATGTGCGGGAAGCTCGCCGCCCAGTCGAAGCTTTCCAGAAGGCTGCGGCTGTACAAATTCCCGATGAGGGTGTCTACGACCAGGATCACGTCGTAGGTGGGAGTCTGTCCTGCCTGGGCCTCGGCAATAATTTGGGATATCAGGCGGTTGTAACTGTTCTGAGGAGCGAAATTAATTTTTAAGTTGAGCGCGTATTTCTTGTTCAGGGCGTCCACGAGTGCCTGGGCTCCCGTAGGAGTCAGAGAAGGCGGGCCCGCAAAGTTGACGACCCCTTCCTGACGCGCCCCTTCGATCAAACGGGCCAGATTGGAGGTGGGAGTTGCCGCTTGTCCCAG
>Ga0209212_1001493_pt1 | contig 37372 bp, 29 predicted proteins | sample RifGroC2_FD_183996 | JGI IMG/M metagenome (GOLD analysis project Ga0209212, IMG submission 183996) | Groundwater microbial communities from Rifle, Colorado, USA - Groundwater C2 (SPAdes) (version 2) | ecosystem: Environmental > Aquatic > Deep subsurface > Groundwater | place: Rifle, Colorado...
CTGCATCTGTTGTTCTTAATACTAAACCGTAATCACCGGCTGCCCATCCATAATTATCTTTAATAAATATTGAATTCAATGGACCAAGCAAGCTGTCAACAACTAATTTCCAGGTATCGCCCCCATCTGTTGATTTAAGTATGACGCCCCTATAAGCTGTATCTGCCCCAACTGCCCACCCAAGATTATTGTCTATGAAATACATATCATTAATTAAATATGGACTTGTATGGTGTTGTATCCATGTTTGCCCATTATTGGTAGATTTTAAAAATATTGTGTTAGAATTCTGATTGTCAAGGTATCCACCGGCTATCCAAACATTATCATCGTTAGAAAATACTTTTTTTAACGGAAGGTCTGTCAGAGAAGGTATTGCACTCCAACCGTACACCTGAGAATATTTAACTATCATTCCACTCTCCCCAACAGCCCAGCCGCTTTTATTATTAAAACAAATAGAATTAAGACAAAAATTATCAGAACCTAAATTTTGCCAGGCTAAACTCCAATTTTTTCCACCATCATTTGTATGGAATATTCCGGCTCCACTTGAATTATCGGAATATCTTCCAACTACCCATCCAATTTGCTCATTTCTGAAATAGAAATCATTCCCGGAAAAAGAATATCCATTTAAATCAGGATTAAAATCATAGATTTGGCTCCAGCTATTTCCGCTATCAGTTGTTTTATAAATTTTACTAAAGCCTAATCCCCATCCAAATCCTGATCCTGTTAAACAAAATCCCGTAAGATTATTAACAAATACAGAAGTTTTGAAAATACCGCTGCCACTAAAAGAACCACCACCTGCAGAATATCTAAACTCCCATGTCTTTCCACCATCACTGGTAAAAAATATGTCCGCTGCGCTCTCAAAATGCAAACCTTGTATTCCCCCGACGAGAAATCCTACATCCTTATCGATAAAATAAATATCCTGAAACGGATAAGTTAGTTTTAGTATTTCCCAATCCATCCATTTAGTTGTACTTTTACAGATAATTGAAGACCCCCAAAACCCGCCAAGTAAAAGTCCCTCGCCGGATTCATTAAAATATATTTTATCTACTGGAAATTGAAATGATTGGACATCCTGCCACGTGACACCATCATCAATACTTTTTTTAATATTGTTTTGGGTAATGCCATCACTAACTGCAGCGTAAACTGTTGAACCATCGAGACAACGATATGAATTAATCCAATAAGAACTCTGTGATTTAATTGACCAGGTTTCAAATTGATCTTCTGTTTTACAAAAGAAATTAACCGTATCGGAATGTGCTCTGAAATATGCGGTTTTGTTATCCAGGAATTGTAAGTCATTTATATAATAAAATTCATTTGCAATACTCTGTTTCCATGTAATACCGCCATTTGTGGTTTTTAAGATTATTCCCCTGTTTACAATTCCATCAAAGTAACCACCGACAACTACTCCTGAATCCGGATGTTGAAACCACAATGAGTTATAATAAACATCCAGTATGTTCGGTGAAACATCTACCCAATGCGATCCTCCGTCTGAAGTTTTATATATCTTGTTATTGCCTGCTGCATAAAGATTATTTTCATCAATAGCATAAATTGAACCTAACCAGATATTAAAAATTTGTTTTTGTATTGACCAGTTATAATCCCCGTTACTTGTTTTAAGAATTATTGCGTAGCTTCCCGATGAATCGTAAGTCGTTCCGACAGCCCAACCTACAGAATCATTTATAAAATCAATCATGCTTATATACCAATTTTTATTGAATGGAAGAGGGTCCCAATTTTCTCCGCCATCAGTTGTTTTGTATAAAGTTTCAAACGAACCGACAAAACCGGTATTATCATTAACAAAATCAATGGAGGTTAACTGACCTCTAAAACCTTCATTCAAAATTTCCCACTGTGCATTTACGGCGCAGGAAGTAAAAACTAAGAGAGTAAATGTTAAAATGGATTTTTTCATATTTCATCTTTACCTGAGTAATACCAACTTCTTTGTATTAGAAAATTCCCCAGCCTTAATTGAATAAAAATAAATCCCGCTTGAGAAATAATTTGCATTCCATTCTACTTCATACATTCCTTCCTTTTGAAATGCATTTACAAGTTCAGCTACTTTTTCACCAAGCAGGTTATAGATGATAAGTTGAACCTCAGATTCTTTTGACAGTTCATATTTTATCGTTGTAGTTGGGTTGAACGGGTTAGGATAATTCTGGAATAATTTAAAAGAAATATCATTCTGTGGTTCAGAAGTATTTTCAATTGATGTAACTATATAATCAGTTAAAACAAAATCTCCCATTCCGGCAAAAAATATTTCCTTAGACCTGACTTTCCCTACCCCCTTAGCAAACCATGTATCAGTAATTCCGGCATCCGCACAATTTGGATTATGGCTGAAGTGAAAACAATTATAAAATGTGCCCGATGGAGTTTCAACCGTATCGCTTTTGCTTACCAATGTTACATCCAATCCAAATGAGCAGACATATTTTTCGGAAAGCGACCAGTTTTCTCCTACTTCAGCATTAAAATCATAAAGCATATCTTCAGTGCTGTCTGATAAATCCAGAATGAATACTTTATTATCCAATTCTCTTAAAAGCACATAGGGTTCCATTCCTTCTGTTGATAAGCCATAATACAGTTTCCCATTGATTCTTAAAGTATCAGTAATTCTTTCAGATCTTGGAAAGAGGTTTGAAGAGAAATTCCATTCATTATTAATGGCTAAAGGGAAATATGAAGAATCTTTGTTTGGAGATGAATGAGTTGAATATTTATAACGCCAAACCCCGGTACCCTCTGTGCCGATAAAAACATAGCCATTCTCATCAGAAGAATTTTTTCTATAAACAACAATGGAAGAAGCAGCCGCAATGTCTATATCCGGAATAACAGTAGGCTGCTGCCAACTTTTGCCACCATCTGTACTATAAATAAAAAACAGTTCATTATTGGACGATGAACCTGCGGCAAAAACATTTTCAGGATACAGCCGATCAATAGCTATTGTTTTAATTGTAACACCGCTTGCGTTTTCCCATAATTGAGCTTGAGGAAATACCACTTCCCAATTATCACCTTTGTCCGGCGTAAGAAAAATTACTTCATTCCAACTAATATAAACGGAATCCTGACTGCGGGTATTTATTGCCACAGATGTTGCTGTATCTCCCACACCATCAATATCCACTAATGGAAATGCTTTCCAAGTCTCCCCACTATTTGTTGAACGAAATGCTGCAGGTGATAAACCAATGCTTCCTGCAGCCCAGGCAAGCTCTCCCCACCAATGAGGATTTACATCAATCGAATTTATTACAGGCTGAAGATTTTCGTATTCGATTTCTGATTGAGTCCAAAAGTAGTATGCCCAACTACTCTGATACAGACCAGAATTTGCTCCTAACAGAATTGGTTGGGGTGCAGAATGCCCTGTGAAATAATAGCTATTAAGCGTGTTAACTCTATTAGCATTTTTATAAATGCCACTATCAGATACAATCCAATTAGTATCTATTGGGCGATAAATTTCTCTTCTAAAAATTAAAGTCGAATCTTCGTGCTCATAATCGGGTGCTACAGCGGCGAACAGTGTTAAACCGTCCATAGGTCCAGCACCCCAATGCTGGACTGTTAAAGCTGACACAGATTTGTTCTCAAGTCCTATCGAAACCCAATCGGGAGATTCATTTGTTGCAGAAGTTTCAAATATACCGTTTTCTGTACCTGCAAAAATATAATCCGAAAGCTGGTAAGAACTATTGTAGTCACCCTGTTCTACAGCAAGCGAAGTAATTATTTTATCCGGCAAACCAAATGACTGCAATTCCTGACTTAGTAATAAATTATTTGAAAGGATAATGAAAAGAATAAGTATAAATATTTTCATCATTACTCTAACCCTTAATTTTATATTCAGTTACATTGAATATTTATATTCCATATTTTATTCCATTGCAAAGCAGCTTAAAGACTTATTTTTTCTAATCGTAAACCACAATAGTATTAAATTTTGATTATAGAATTTTTGATTAGTTATAGAAATTCTGATAATCGTTCTCATTTATTTAAGCAATATTAATTTCTTTGTACTTGAAAAATCTCCTGCTTTGATGGTATAGAAATAAATCCGCTCGCTAAGACTGATGCATCAAATTCAACTTCATATTCTCCCGGCTGCTTTTCTTCATTAATAAGTGTGGCAACTTCATTTCCCAAAACATCATAAACTTTTAGAGTCACTAATCCGAAACCTGCCTTGCCGTCAGGCAGGTTCGCAATCCGAAATTTGATATTGGTTATTGGGTTAAATGGGTTTGGGTAGTTCTGATAAAGAGAAAATTCAGAAATAAATTCTTTATCAGAATCTACGCCCAATCCATATTCCGCCTTGAAAGGTTGCTTGAACGAATCTATTTCTAAATCGTTTACCATAATCTTTAGCTTAATTTCAAAATTGTCATAGCTATATACTGTAGAATCAAATTTAATCAGTAATGAATCAAATGGTGGATATAACGAATAAAACCATAATTCATATTCATTCTGATTAAGTGAGTCAATTATTAAAAAGTAACAATTATCAACATGAATATGTTCTTCTAGCGAGTCACGATAAAATAACCACGTATTAAAACCCGGCTCAACTGATATACTATCTATAAAACCGGGACTTGATAAATTTCGACATATGATTTCAGGTGAAGTACATCCTCCCCCAGCAACTAAAGTATCAACAGGTGGGAAAAAATATATTTGAGCTGACAGCTCTATTGAAAATAAAAGTGCTATAAACGTAATAAGTTTCATATCATTCCCCTTTTGTTAATTTTTTATTTCAGTAAAATCATTTTCTTTGTTGAAGAATAATTACCTGCCTGAAGTTTGTAGAAATAGATTCCCGATGCCAGATTCAGGATACCGGATGCCGGATTAAATTCAACTTCATACTCTCCCGCTGACTTCTCTTCATTAACAAGAGTTACTACTTCTCTTCCAAGAATATCATAAACTTTAAGATTTACGAATGACGATTTTCCCAAAGGGACAGGCGGAATTACGAATTTAATTTTTGTACTTGGATTAAACGGGTTTGGGTAGTTCTGGGAAAGTGAAAATTCCTTGATGGTATTGTCTGGATCATTTATTCCGACTACAGTTGTGTCACCATAAACTATTCCATTAATAATTGCCCCTTTTAGTATATCTTCATTACCTACTAACTCCCACTTCAACTGATAAGCCAAGCCTATATTTTTAATTAATGATAAATTGTAAAGAGGTGTGGATTGTCCTAAATAATTTCTTTTTCTTGAATTGATGTTCCATTCGTTGAACTCTTCTTCGTTTTCAAAAAGAATTGGATATTGACTACCGAATTGATCTACGTAAATTGTATCTCCTGTTTCAGCATTCAGATCAAGATAAAGTTCTTCATAATTTAATGTATCATTATCAAAATATGCCCTGTGGATTTTTCCGGATGTTGAATCGACACGGTAGCTGAATCCATATTCATTATTAATATCAAAATATGTGTTGTTATCATAAAGAAATGTTCTTGTTACTTCTGACACGGATATACGTTCTTCGATTCCTCCTTCACTTGAAAATCTGGAAGTATAAACCCATTTATTTCCAACTTTTAATGGAAACCAGCTAAATATATCCGTATCTAAAGGTAAATGTTTCAGAGTTACTATCGTATCTGGAGTAATTTCATATAAATTATATTTTGTTGCTGCATATAGTTTATCAGAAGCTGGTTTCTTATATATACCAACAATTTTTCTGTCTAAAACCTTATACTCATTAAAAGCTACACCATAATCGGTTGAGTGATAAATATGTCTTCCATCTGCAAGATAGATACTGCCGGATTGTAAATAATCTACGCTTAAATAAATTGGATTCGAGCTTGAATATCTTTCTGTCCAGCTGAAAGGCTCACCATTATCATCTGAAACGATTAAATGATTTCCATACATATTATCTATAGCATATATGTGAATTTCGTCATTATCATAAGAGAAATTATTTACGTAGGTTCTTGACGTATCAACAGTATAGAATGAAATTCCACCATTAATAGACTTTAGTAAAGTCAACCATTGACCCAAAAAAATAATTTTGTCGTCATACGGCGAGACGGATAATATTTCATATCCATTTGCAAGAGTATCCCAGGTATTTCCCCAATTAGTGCTTTTAAAATTAATACTATTGCCATAATCAATAGCAACAAATATTAAGTTAGTATCCTGGCGTGATAATTCGATGTTCGTGCTTCCTCCCCACATTTGAGGTGAAAAAATAGGTTGTTGTTGATCATACCTACCTACAAAAGGAAATCCTTCAGTTGAGAAATAAGTTCCTGCATAAATGTATCTAGAATAATCATTTTCCCAAAAATCATAATCATCAATTGAAGTATAATCTTGTCCCACCCAGCCTCCATGATATAAAAAAAGAGTATCTATATTTGAATTGGGTTCAAAACGATAAATACTGTGAAATTCTGATGGACCAAAAGTTCCGTTGCCAAGCCAGTAATGATCCAATCTGTAAAAAAGATTTGTACTACCTGATTGATCTTCCATCCCCTTAAGCTCGGAGAATGTATAATAATATTGTTGAGAAAACAGATAAAAAAGATTTGAGGAAAAGAGCAGGAAAACTAGAAACAATATTTTCTTCATAAAACCCCCTTCTAATAAAGGTTACATAAAATTTAAGGAATCAGAATCGAATTAGCAATGAATATTTATGGTGTGCTTCTTTGACGGAGTATTTCAAACAGAATAATTCCTGCAGAAACCGAGACATTTAATGATTGGATCTTCCCCATCATAGGGATTTTAATTAACAGGTCGCAATTATTAATAGTTAACTTTCTAATCCCCTTTTCTTCATTCCCGAGAATTAATGCAACGGGAATTTTATAATCAGCTACTGTATAAACTTTGGAATCATCTGAAAGAGATGAACCGATGATCCAGTATCCTTCTTCTTTTAATTGCAGTAATGCCTGTGCAAGATTTGTTACCTGACATAGTTTTATATGTTCTGTTGCACCTGCTGAAGTTTTAACGACTGTTTCGTTAATCGGTGCAGAGTTATGCTTTGTAAAAATTATTCCATCAACTCCACAGCATTCGGCTGTCCTTATTATTGCACCAACGTTGTGCGTATTCTGAATAGAATCTAAAATTAATAAAAGAGGATATAGACTTTTTTTCGAAGACGAAACTATTTCTTCAAGTTGATAAAACTTCTGCTCAGATTTTTTTGCCGCAACCCCCTGTGCATTTGGATTATTAGTAATTGATCTGAACCTGTCTAAAGGAATGAGATTGCATTTAATTCCTTTTTTCTTTGCAGCAATGCGAATAGTTTCTACTATTCCACCCTGTTGCCCGTAAAGAATGTAGACCTGGTCAATCTCCTCTCCTGAGTTGATTGCTTCCAATACCGGTTTACGACCAATGAGTAAGCTCATAATCTTTTATGCTTGTTGTTACTTGATACTGGATACTGGATACTGAGGCACATAGTATCTTTTGTCATTGGTCATTTGACATTAGTCATTAATCATTTGATTACTTTTGCCCTTTGCCTTTTGACTTCTGACTAACTTCAATCGGCGGCGGAATAAATTTCTTTAAATCTTTATTCTTTGCAAAGTATATTAACCCGATAATTCCTACAAAAAATAATCCCACAGAAATCAATTGGGCTTCCGAAAGATCAAAGATTATTCTGGGATTAAGTCTTAAAAATTCCACTGAAAACCTTTCTATACTTATGAAGAGAAGGTAAATCATAAAAAGCTTACCATCTATCCAGCCTGCCTTGCCGCCTGCCTTGTCGGCAGACAGGTCAGGCAGGTCTTTCTTTCGTAACTTCCAGAGAATAGTAAAGATTATAACGCAAATTAAAAACTCGTATATGGGAGTTGGGTGAAGCGGTGTATTATTAGGGACGATACCGCCGGGATAATTTTTTGCAATCTCTGATCCCTGGAACATAATTGACGGAGGCACTGTTCCATTTTCATAATTTGTTCCCCACGGCAAATTAGTTGGAATTCCATAATCGCCGTCTCCGGCTAAATGACAACCTATCCTTCCAATTCCATAAGCAAGAGCAAGTGCCGGGGCGGTAGCATCAGCAATAACAAGGAAAGGAATTTTCTTTCTTCTTGCATAAATCCAGATAGCGAAAATTGCCAGAACTAATCCACCAAAAAAAGTGAGTCCGCCAGGAGAAAATGCCATCCCGACAGGATCATTTAAAAAAGCATCAAAGTTTTCAATGAGATGTAAAAGTTTTGCTCCTACAATTCCAAATACTATTGCAAGAATAGTTATTTCTGTAGCTAAATTAGGATTGAGTTTTTTCCTTTCAATTTCTTTTGTAAGAAGCCAGCTTGCCGTAATGAAAGCAATGCCGAGCATTAAGCCGTAACTGTAAACTGTAAAGGGACCTATTTTAAATAATTCGGGATACATTACTTTCCTTTCTAAACTCAAAGACAAAATTCAAAAATGGGAATAAACCTTCTTTGTTTTTTTGACTTTTGACCCTGCCTACGGGTAGGTAGATTTTTATTTTTGACTTAACAATACTTCGTCTAACTTATCAATTTGTACTAACTTTTGTTCTCCCGATTCCATATTCTTAAGATTTGCCATTCCGCTCTTGTATTCATCACCGCCAATAAATAAAACATATTTTGCTTTTAGCTTGTTTGCTTCTCTCATTTGTGCTTTAAGACTCCGGTCAAGGTAATCGCAATCGACTGATAAATTCTTTCTTCTGAAATTAAGAGCAATCTCAAAAACTTTCTGAGATAATTCATCATCAAGTCTTGTAATGAACAGATCGATATTTTCTTCGGGAGATTTAAGCGATTTTTCGTTTTCACATGCAAGAAGAATTCTTTCTATTCCGGCTGCAAAGCCAACTCCGGGGGTCGGTTCTCCCTCAAGATGCTCGGCTAAAAGATCATATCTGCCGCCGCCGCACAGCGCATTCTGTGAACCAACCTTCCCGCTTATAATTTCAAATGTTGTTTTTGTATAATAGTCCAGACCTCTTACAAGGTACGGATCGACTTCAAACGGAATACCTGACAGCTTCAAAGTTTCTTTAACAATTTCGAAACTTTCTTTACTTTCACTATCTAAATGATCCAACAACAACGGGGCATCTTTCATAATCTTCTTATCATTTTCATCTTTGCTGTCAAATATTCTTAAAATATTTTTATCAAATCTTTTCCTGCTGTCTTCCGATAGTTTATTTTTTTTATCTATAAGAAATTTGCGGAGTTTTTCCTTATATGCATTTCTCGACTCCGGTGTACCGAGAGAATTTATTTTAACATTAAGATCTTTTAATCCAAGTTCTTTAAGAATCTCAAAAGCCATCTGTATCATTTCAACATCCAGATAAACAGAAGTACTTCCCAATGCTTCAGCACCGAACTGGTGGAATTGTCTGAGTCTTCCTGCCTGCGGTCTTTCCTGCCGGAACATTGGTGAAACATAATAAAGTTTATTAAGGGATTGCTGTTTGCCGAGGGAATGTTCAATAAATGCTCTTACAACTGATGCAGTCATCTCAGGCTTAAGCGTAATATTATTTTCACTTCGGTCAGTGAAAGAATACATTTCCTTACCGACTATATCGGTTTCTTCACCAATTCCCCTTGCAAAAAGGGATGTCTCTTCAAAAACGGGAGTTCTTATTTCTTTATAATTGAAATTATGGAAGATTCTTTCAATAGTCTTTTCAACTAGCTTCCATGCAGGAATTTCATCGGGGAGAATATCTTTTGTACCAGTAACGGCTTTAATCATAATTTATTATCTCAAATCTCAAAACTCAAATTTCAAATGTAAAAAAGAATCTTTCAGATTTCAGATTTGAGATTTCAGATTTGAAATTTGAAATTTAATTCACACCTCGAAATAATTTTCTTCTTCTTTCCTGAACAGGTCAAGAATTTCTTCAGATGAGCTTGCCTTTAAAAGATCTTCCCTGAAATCATCTTTATTCATCATTCTTGAAATACGGCTGAGCAGTTTAATGTGTGTGCTCACAAGGTTATCTTTTCCGACTAAAAGAAAAACTAGGTTAACTGGTTTATTATCGAGAGCCTGGTACTCGATTGGCGATCCGGTTTTTCCGAAAGCTGCAATTATTTCGTTGATTGCATCGGTTTTACCATGAGGAATTGCAAATCCTTTCCCGACACCAGTGGACATTATTTTTTCACGTTCAAGAACTGCGTTGCGGACTTTTTCAATATCATTAACACGCTTGTCGTTATTAAAAAGATCGATCAATTCATTGATAACTTCTTCTTTTTGTTTTCCTTTCAGGTCGGAAATAATAAATTCTTTTTTAAGTATATCTGTTACTTTCATTGGCTCCCGGAGTTAAAGTTAGAATAATAGACCAAAATAGTATCTTAATTTAACAATACACCTTTTGTTAATCAATTTAATAAATAAAGAAAGATGTTATGATATGATAAAATAAATTGCCCCGTAAAAAACTTTACTTTAAGTTTACTATTGATATTTATTTATAATTATAACAGGGATACGCTATGGATATTGTTAACAAAACAGTTCTTGTCCTTGGTGGATTCGGGTTAGTCGGAAGTGCAGTAGCAAGAAAACTTATTCCTGAAAATCCTAAAAGGATAATAATCACATCACTTCATATTTCCGAAGCTGACGAGGCAGTAAAAAAACTTAAAGAGGAATTTCCCGGTAAAGGGGCGGATTACTTCATTCCTTTTGGCGGAGATATTTTTGTAAGGGACGAATATAAAAATGAAAACAGGCAATTACTTTTAAATGATCCTGTAAAAAGAAAAATATTAATGCGGGATATAATGGAAGAGTTTAGTGAAGATATACTGAAGAACTCCTCCATTTACAAACTTCTAACAGAATATAAACCGGACATTATTATCGACTGCATAAATACCGCGACGGCAATTGCATACCAGGATGTCTATTCATCTTACAGAACTATCACAAAATCGATTGAGAATAAAGTAAGTTATGATAGTCTTGTTGATGAAATAGAAAAGCTCCTTTGCACTATTTATATTCCTCAATTAATAAGGCATATTCAAATTCTTTACAGCAGTATGAGCGAAGTGGGCACACATATATATATAAAGATAGGAACGAGCGGAACCGGCGGAATGGGATTGAATATTCCTTACACGCATAGCGAAGAAAAACCGTCGAGAGTTCTACTTAGTAAATCTTCTATTGCAGGTGCACATACGCTCCTCCTTTTTCTTATGGGAAGAACACCCGACACTGCCATCACAAAAGAAATAAAGCCAACTGCTGCAATTGCATGGAAGAGAATCGAATATGGGGAAATTAAAAGAAGAGGAAAACCTATCGAGATTTCGGATATACAGCTTACTGAAGCTGTTCCTTTAAAGGATAAATTTTTCATTTGTTCGGATAAAACATACAGAACATCGGGTAAGAAACTTACTTCTGTTTTTATTGATACCGGCGAGAATGGAATTTTCTCACGCGGCGAGTTCGAAACTATTACAGCACAAAAGCAGATGGAGTTTATAACTCCCGAAGAAATTGCAGATGTAGTAATATTTGAAGTTAAAGGTGGAAATACCGGTCACGATATTGTAAGCGCCCTCGATCACGCATCAATGGAGCCGACTTACCGTGCGGGTTACATGCAGCATATGGCAGTTCAAAAACTCGATGAGCTTGAAAAGAAGCATGGCAAAAGCAGCGTAGCTTTTGAATTGCTTGGTCCGCCGCGGCTTTCGAAACTTCTTTACGAAATTCACCTGTTAAGATTATTTAATAAAACTATGAGAGATATTCTGAATAAATCTCCCGAAGAATTATCTAAAAAGTGTTTTGAGATTATAACAAATGATGCAGACCTGCGAAATGAAATTTTAGCAATCGGTATTCCTGTGCTGCTGCCGAATGGCGCATCGTTATTGAGGGGAAACACAATTAAAATTCCTGCTTTCAGGGGCGAGAATATTCTGGATGTTAATCAAAAAAATATAAACAACTGGGCTAACGAAGGCTGGGTAGATCTCCGTGTTTCCAATATGAAGAAATGGCAAAGCAGGTTAACGGAGCTGATAGAAGAAGCGGAAACAATTACAGCAATTAATACAAGCTCGATGCACGTAAGAACCAAAGATTACTGGAATAATTTTGAAGAAATCAGTATCGGTAAGGTCTGTTCCTGGCTCTTTATTCACGAAGAGCAGGGAAAGAGGATGAAAGCCTGAAACATCTGTGTAATCTGCGTGAAAAATTCTCTCGCTGATAACGCAGATTAGCGCGGGAAAAGAAAAAAGTTCGAAAACACATAGGTTATGCCTGGGTAGAAAAAAAATAAAGTCTCAATCGTATTAAGAATACCAACAATATTAATTCATGCTTAAACCAGGGCTCCATCCTAACTATTTGCCACTTATCATTAATATTTAATTTTCCCAGCAAACAACAATAATATCCTGCAACAATAATCAGTTTTGCACGTCTGAACGGGTAAAAGCAAATTCCCGGGAGGAAATATGAGAAACAATTACAATAATTTCAGACAACAGTTCATCACTTCATTTATTATTGCGGGCTCGCTTCTCTTTGCTTCCTGCAGTTCGGAATCTTACACTCAGCAGGAAGATACCTCACAACAAAAGGGAGAACAGACTCTTTACTTCACTGAATATGAAGACGGCAGTAAAACTCATTATGAGGTTAACTTTAATGACGGAAAAATTTCTTCTATATATAAAGATGGAATTAAAGTACCGGATAATGAGATAAAAGATTACGAAGATCTTGTTAATGATGAACTGAATTCAATCAAAAGTGATAAGCACGATTTCTTTATCCATCATTCTCCCCACATTTTTCATTTTGAAATGGACAGCCTGAATGATAAGATGAAAGAAGTTAGAAAAAAATTCAAGACAGAGAATTTCAATTTCAAGTTCGATCATAAAAAATTTAAAGAAGATATGAAAAGATTGAGAGAGGAGTTTAATGACAGCAACAACATCGTGTTGCATATAGACAGAGATAAAATCTGTGAAAACATTAACGAGTCATTAAAGCATCTCGATGAACTGAGACTGCACAAATTTAATTTCAATTTTGACATGGACGAGCTTGAACTAAATATGGAAAACCTCGAAGAAGAGATGGAAAATCTCAAAGATGAAATGAGCGAACTTTCTGTGGAAATGGATGAGCTCGATAAAGAAATGAAAACCCTGAACGGCTTCCTCGAAGCAGCAAAGAGCGAGCTTGTAAAAGATGGTTTAATAAAAAGTGCAGATGAAGAATTTGAACTCGAACTTTCGGAATCAAAAATGGAAGTGAACGATGAAAAAGTCTCCGATAATCTTCTTGAAAAATATAAGGCTTTATATAAAGAGCATTTCGGGAAAGAATTAAAAGGAAAATTGAAGTTTCAATATTAGAAAGTAGAAAGAAGTTGAATGTTGAGAATTGAACATAGATTATTGTTTTTAACTCAACCATCAATTTTCAATCAGCAATTTTCATTATTTGCGAATTTCCCAACCACAAATCATCTCTTCCTCACAATCCGGTTTCCTTCCTAAGGACCGGATTTTTTTTCATTAACGCTCCATTTGGTTCTGTTGCTATTGTAAATAATTATTTTGCTCATATAAAACATTTTTACGAAAAGCTGTTAATTAGATTAAAATATAACTGACAGATTAATCAAAATGAGAAAAACAAAAAATATTATATGATTTAAGAAGAATTTTTCTATATATTAAAGTTCAAAGGTGTCAGAATCAAGCAAAAACTTTTTTAGTAAATGAAAATACTAATGCTATGCTATGAGTATCCGCCTATCGGCGGAGGCGGCGCTAAAGTTGTCCAGGGACTGAGCGCGGAATTGGTAAGGCATGGGCACCAGATTGATCTTGTTACAATGGGTTATAAGAATCTACCGCGACATGAGAAATCAGACAACCTTAATATTTACCGCGTAAAATGTCTTCGTCTTAAAGCTAATATTTGCACACCGGTTGAAATGATCACATATATGGTTTTTGCGTTGCCATTGATTCTGAAATTATGCAGAAACAATAAATACCATATCAATCATACTCATTTTATTTATCCCGACGGATTCCTTGCTTATATAATAAATAAGTTAACTAACCTGCCCTATGTTATAACAGCGCACGGTTCCGACGTACCGGGTTATAATCCTGACAGATTTAAAGTGCTTCATATATTACTTACACCTATCTGGCGAATTATAACCTCCCGATCGGAAAAATTAATAATGCCAAGCCGAAGCCTGAATAATTTAGTTAAGAAAGTCGTTCCCGATGTCCGAACAACAATAATCCCTAACGGAATTAACCTGGATAAATTTTCAGCAGGAGAAAAAAGAGAAAATAAAATATTGGTAGTTTCGCGAATGTTCGAGAGAAAAGGAGTTCAATATTTTATTCATGCTCTTTCTGGTTTGAATAATGATTTTATAATTAATATTGTCGGGGAAGGTCCTTATTTAAATGATTTAAAAAAGCTCGCAAAAGATTCTCAGACAAAAATAAATTTTTGGGGATTCCTTGATAACGACTCAAAAGAACTGCGGGAACTTTATGAAAGTTCTAAAATTTTTGTATTCACATCTGCAGCGGAAAATTTTCCTGTTGTGCTGTTAGAAGCAATGATTTCAGGTTTAGCAATAATCACAACAAATGATACGGGCTGTGCTGAAGTTGTCGGCAGCGATTCTATACTTGTTAATCCAAAAGACCCTTCTGCAATAAGAGAAGCGCTAAAAAGATTAATTGATAACCCTGACCTCTGCGACCGCTTAGGAAAATTTGCCAGGAAAAGAGCAGAAAAATTCTTTGGATGGAATACTGTTACTCTGAAACATATCGCCCTGTATTCTCAGAACCGGAATAATATAAAGACTGTTTATTCTGAAGAAATAATTTCCGCTTAAGAAAAAATCAAATCCCAGGAAATGAAAATTTGCTTTATTTGCACCGAAATTTTTGCGTGGAATAAGTATGGTGGTTTCGGTAAAGCTACACGTATAATCGGAAGAGAGCTAGTTAAAAATAACTTTGAAGTAGCTGCGGTTATACCTAGAAGAAATGGTCAAAAGGAATTTGAAATTCTTGATGGTATCAAAGTTTTTAGTTTCCCGAATTATAATCCTTTTTTAGCAAGGAAACTATTTAAAGAGTGTGATGCCGATATATATCATTCTGAAGAACCTTCTTTCGGGACTTTTCTTGCAATGAAAGAAATGCCGCACAAAATTCATTTGGTTACATCAAGAGATCCAAAGCTTTTTAAAGATTGGACAATTGAATTTACTCATCCCTCTTATAATAAAATTCAGGTTATGGCTAATTATTTGTATGAAAATAATTTTCTTGTTAAGAAATCGGTCCGGAATGCAGGCAGAGTTTTTTGCGCAGCTAAATATCTTAATGTAAAAGTTTCCAAAAAATATTCATTAAAAGATGGAGTTGAATTTTTACCTACTCCTGTTGAAGTCCCGGAAAAAAATATTGTAAAATCCGATATTCCGACAGTTTGTTTCTTAGCGAGGTGGGATAAAAGAAAGAACCCGGAAATTTTTTTCCGGCTGGTAAAGTCTTTCCCTGGAATTAAATTTATTGCTGTTGGAAAAGGACGCAATGATAATTATGATAACTACCTGAGAAAAAAGTATTCGGGTTTAAAAAACCTGATTATGACGGGATTTATTAACCAGTTTGAATCTGATGGGATTTCAGAAATTTTAGAAAAAAGCTGGATACTTGTTAATACTGCGAAAAGAGAAGGATTGCCGAATTCTTTTTTAGAGGCGTTGGCTTATAAATGTGCAATATTGAGTTCGATGAACCCTGAAAATGTAACCGGGCGTTTTGGTTATCATGTTATGGATGACAATTTCAAAGAAGGCTTGTTAAAGTTATTGGAAAAAGACAACTGGAGAATTAAAGGAGAACAAGGGCAAAATTATATAAAAGAAAATTATGAACTAAGCAGTTCAATCGGACAGCATATTAAAATTTATCAAAGCTTATTTAATAACAATGGCAGAAAGCATGGCATCAACAATTAAGAAACGTCTTCTCGTTATTGCACTTGCTGAAGCGACCTTTGATTTAATTACTCCGTGGGTTGAAGAAGGTGAACTGCCGACTTTTAAGAAATTCTTTGAAGAAGGAACGACAGGAAATCTTAAATCCTCAATCCCTATGATAACACCGCAAATATGGAGCAGCATAGTTACAGGAAAAAATCCCGGGTATCACGGTTTATTTGATTTTTGGCAAAGGGGCAAGGATGGAAAATTCAAGGAAATGAATGGCTCACAAATAAAAGTTAAACCTATCTGGAAAATTTTAAGTGAAAATGGTTTAGTCTCAGGAATTGTTAATATCCCTTTTACTTATCCCCCTCAAAAAATAAATGGTTTCATGATTTCAGGCGAAGATGCCCCGGGCGCTCATCACTCGATCGCTTCTCCAAATAAAATTTATAATGAGATCGTAGAAAAGTTCGGCAGGTATCGTTTAAAAGATATTTTCCCCGGCGGCAGAAAGAAAGAAGATTATCTGAAATTGGTTGAGGAAGATGTAAAAAAACAAACCGATGTTCTGGAATATTTGGTCTCAGAAAAAAACTGGGACTTCTTCCTTACCTTTTACAGCGCCACGGCAATAACTCAGCACTATTTCTGGAAAGATATGCTGGAGAATAATGAGTACAAGGATATAATTAAGACTGCATATAAATCGCTGGATTCAGCCATAAACCGTTTATGTGATGCCGCAGGAGAAAATACAACAGTATTTTTAATTTCAGAGTGCGGGGCTGGACCACTGATTTCAGGAGTTCAAATAAATACCTTGCTGCAAAAAGGGGGATTTCTGACTTACAAGAATTCAAACGGGGCTTCTCAAAAACAAAATTCACATTTTCCGGGGAAATCTATTTTGCGTTCAAAGGTAGCGGGCTTTAGAAAAAATGCACCAGGCTACATTCCTAAATCTTTATTCTACTTTGCAAATAAAAATATGCATTGGCTAAAAACCTGGATTCAAACATACCTTGCAGGATCTGATATAGATTGGAATAAGACCTTTGCATTCTCCCGTGGGAAAGAAGGAGATATTTTTATTAATCTTAAGGGAAGAGATCCTCACGGGGTCGTTGAACAAGATCAATATGAAAATGTGAGAGATAAGATAATTAATAATCTGTCTTCCCTTATTGATCCCTCAACCGGGAAAAAAGCTGTAAATAAAATATATAAAAGAGAAGAACTATATAATGGACCTTATACTGATTTAGCACCTGATTTATTAATTGAATGGGTTAATGATGCATATATGCCAACTGAAAGCGATAAAAATAAAAATTTCATCTTTGTAGAAAGATGGAGAGAAAATATGAATTGGCCAACAAGCGGCAGCCACAGAAAAAATGGAATTCTCCTTGCTAAAGGACCAGGTATTGTAAAGAATAAAGGAATAGAAAAGGCAGGAATTATCGATATGACACCTACATGGCTTCATCTTTTAAACCAAAAAATTCCAGAGGATTTGGAAGGCAGGGTAATTACTGATCTTTTAGATAAAAAATTTCTAAATAAGAATATTAATAACCGTACTACATATAATTTGTAATTGACTTGCCGCTGCCAGACTGTGGATCAAAAAAAGATTTATTATGAAATATAAAATTTTGGGAAAAACCGATTTAAAAGTTTCTGAACTTGGATTTGGCTGCCAATCATTAGGCGGAGGTCTGTATCACAGGGATGATAAAGAATCTATAAGAACGCTGCAAAAAGCATTTGATTATGGAATTAATTTTTATGATGTATCGGATCACCATAGTTTAGGAAATAGTGAAAAACTGCTTGGGAAAGCATTTAAAGACCGAAGAGACAAAGTTATTTTAACCAGTAAAGCAGGACTTATGTATTCGCAAGCAGGAATTTTTGCCCTGAAAATGAGATCTCTTGCCAGACCGATCAGCAGCTTTTTACAACCAATAAAGAACTCTCTCCATTATTTCAGAGCAACACAGTTACATTTCAATTATTCTGATGATTACATTACCCAGGCTGTTGAAAAAAGTTTAATCCGTCTACAGACAGACTATCTTGATTTATTCCAGCTTTATAAACCTTCTTCACAAACAATTGAACGGGGAGATTTTATCGAAACCCTTGAGAAACTAAAAACTCAGGGTAAAATCAGGTATTATGGTATAACCTGTCTTACTATCGAGGATGCTTTACTCTGTCTGAAATTTTCCGGTATTTCTTCAATCCAGGTTGCAGTAAGCTTAATTGATCAGGAAGCGATAGATAAACTCATTCCCCGTGTTAAAGAAAAAAATCTTGGATTTATTTCGCGTCATCCCAGGGCAATTGGTCTTTTAACAAAAAATCACGACGATATTATGGGAGACAGTTCGGCTTTTCCCCGGAAAGAGTATGAAGAAAGAAAAGAAAAAGCTTTTAAGTTTCAATTTCTCGTAAAGAAGGATCGGACAATAGCACAAGCATCCATTCAATTTGTTTTACAGCTTGATGGGATTTCAGTTGTGCTTCCACGTTCTGTAAATCGCGATGAACTGGATGAAAACGTTGGCGCTCTCTTTGCACAACCACTCAGCACAGATGAACTTATGCGGATCTATTCATTAGCTTAATCCTTTTTTAATTATCCCAAAAAAAATTAAAAAGTGAATTATAGAAAACTTGGTAAAACTGATTTAACTATTTCCGAAATAGGCTTTGGATGTCAGTCGATTGCTGGCGGACTTTATTATAAAAATAATAACGAATCAATGAAAACACTTCTCGGGGCTTTCGATTCAGGCGTAAATTTTTTTGACACTTCCGATCATTACAGCCAGGGTGAAAGCGAAATATTAATCGGGAAAACTTTTAAGAGAAAAAGAGACAAAATTATTATCGGCACAAAAGCAGGAACTTTATATTCAACACCTGCACATTACATTCTCAAACTCAGACCACTAGTCAGACCGGTAAGTAAGTACATGCATTCAATGAAAATACCTTTACATTTAATGCGGGCAAAACAAAAGCGCTCCGACTTCTCTATTAAATATTTAACTCAAACAATTGAAAAAAGTCTGCAAAGACTCCAGACAGATTACATTGATCTTTTTCAATTACATAAACCCTCAAAAGAAGTTCTGCAAAAAGGTAAGTTTATTGAAACACTGGAGAAGTTTAAAGAGCAAGGTAAGATTCGATATTACGGAATTTCCTGTGCAGACAATGAGGATGCATTTATTTGTCTCAATTATCCCGGAATCTCTTCAGTTCAAATAACTTTTAATATGTTAGATAAAAAGCATGTAAAAGAAATACTGGCTTGTGCTCAGGAAAAAGGGATCGGGGTTATTGCTAGAAATCCACGGGCTCAAGGTCATTTGACCAGTGAATTAAGTGATATTCTGGCTGAAACTTATGCAAAAGACAGTAAGGAATTTGAAAACAAAAAAGAGAGAGCAAAAAGATTTAATTTTCTTGTAAATAGTAACAGAACATTGGCTCAGGCAGCTCTTCAATATGTATTAAGTTATAAAGGAGTTTCAGCTGCTATTCCTCGTTCGGTAAACCGTAAACAATTGAAGGAAAATCTTGATACCTTGAACTCTCCTTTACTAACAAATGAAGAATTAGAAAGAATTTATTCGATAGAGAAATAAAAACTATTTTATCCGGATGATATACAGAATATTAGGTAAAACAGGTTTAAAGGTTTCGGTACTCGGAATGGGATGTTCGGGTATTGGAAAAGGTTTGTACAGCAACGATGATGATGAATCGTTAAAAACTTTATACGAAGCATTTGAAGCAGGAATTAATTTTTTTGATACGGCACCGAATTACAGCAATGGAGATAGTGAAAGATTAATCGGCAGGGCATTAAAAAACAAAAGGGATGAGATAATTATCGCCGGTAAAGTCGGGATAACATTTACAACTGTAGGGAAACTTGCAAAGAAAATAAAACCATTCCTGAGCCCGGTCAAAAGCATTTTACTCCCGGCAAAAAACAATTTGCCTAATTTATATCGTTCACAGAGGCGCAATAATTTTTCAAAAGAATTTATTATAAAAACCGTTGAAGGAAGCTTAAAGAGACTTCAGACAGACTATCTTGATTTGCTTTTGCTCCATCATCCGACAAACCAAATTTTGGAAACCGGAGATTTTTGTGAGACATTCGAATTACTAAAAACGCAAGGTAAAATCAGGTTTTATGGTGTTTCTTGCGATTCCGTTGAGCAAGCTCTTTTAAGTTTAAAGCTGAATGGAGTCTCTTCAATTCAAATCGAACTTAATATGCTCGATAAAGATCCGATCAAAGAGATATTGCCAATCGCTATTAAAAGTAATATCGGAATTATAGCTCGCCTTCCTCTTGCAAAGGGATTACTAATTGATCAAGCTCATGATACAAAAGCTGAGAAATGGGCTTACGACAGGGAACTATTCCAGGAGAGAAAAACAAAAGCAGATAGTTCAAAGTTCCTCATAAAAGGAAACAGATCTTTGGCTCAAGCTGCCCTGCAATTTTTATTCAACCTTGAAGGCTTATCAGTTGCGATTACTGGATTTAATAATAGAAAACATCTGAAGGAAAATTTAAAGTCACTTTCAGTTGTTCCTTTAACAAATGATGAACTTAGAAAAATTTATTCTATATAGATTTATGCTTTTCATCATAAACGATTATAATAATTTTTTGCTCAAAACCGGATGAAAAAAAATATTCTGCTTTCTGTAAAAATTATTTTATCAGGGCTAATCCTTGTCTATCTGTTCTCAATCATACCTGTTTCAAAGATTTGGGCTTCAATTCAATCGGCTGAAATATTTCTGGTTTTAATAGGGTTAGCACTGTTAGCTCCCATTATTTACCTTTCTGCATTCGAAACGCGGTATCTTACGAGGATACAAGGAATGAGTTTAACCGTGTTCGAAATAATTAAGATAAATCTCGCTACAAACTTTTACGGGCTTTTTCTTCCGGGTATTCTTTCAGGTGGAGCAATAAAATGGTACAAGCTGTCGAAACATGGAAAGAAATCCTCGGCTGCCGCTGTTGTTGTTTTTAATCGTTTTCTTGAAATATTAATAATTGTTTTTATTGGAATTCTTTTTTCGCTGCCTGCTTTTTATTCCTCTGGAAATCGAGCACTTTTTGTTGGGCTGGTATTAATATTTTTTTCCATGATCATCATTTACTTTCTTTTATTAAACAAATCAGGTTTAGATTTTATAGAAAAATTTATCTTAATTATTCCTTTGCCCGATCTTATTAAAGAAACACTGGAAAAGTCTGTAAATGCAATGCGTCAATTTCAGAATTTGAACTTAAAGGATCATTTTGAAATTATAAGCTTGCTTCTTTTATATCATGGCATAGGGGTCATTTCTTTTTTTTGTTTTGCTAAATCTCTAAATATTGATTTAAGCATTTGGGTGCTTGGTTGGATACGGTCGGCTATGTCTATTGCTATTATGCTTCCGCTATCTTTTGTAGGATTGGGTATTAGAGAAGGAACACTGGTATTTTTATTAGGCAGGTATGGTGTTGTGCCGGATGTTTCAATGGCACTTTCTTTCTTAATTTTTTTCAGAAATATTTTAACGTCACTTCTCGGAGGATTGTTTGAATTCAGGGAATACTTTCTCAAAAAAACTGAAGCATCTGAATAACTAATAAGAATTAAACAAAAATTATAAGAAAGGAAATTATGAAGGTAATTGTTCTGCTCACCTTGAGCTTATTGAACATTTTAATGAATGCGCAAACAGATATAAAAAATTTTGATATGCGATCTTTTCATTATCTTGAAGGTAAATGGATAATTGAAGGTAGTGATAAGAACATTCATGAAGAATGGAAGAAAGAGAATGAGACTTTATTAACTTCTGTAAGTTTTTATGTGAAAAACGGAGATACTACAAATACTGAGACTATCAGTCTGGAGAAAATTGGAGATGACATTTTTTATATTCCGATTGTTGAGCATAATCAGGGTCATGTAAGATTTAAGCTGACAAGCTTAATAGAAAATAAAGCAGTATTTGAAAATCCCGGGCATGATTTTCCGACTAAAATCGTCTATGAAAAAATAAATAATGATTCTCTAAATGCCAGTATCGAAGGAATGATTAAAGGGAAACTAAAGGTTATAGATTATCCTTTTAGAAGAGTGAAATAGTTTTATTTTTTTCAAATAAAATAAAAATACTTAGAAAACCCTGTCATGGATAACAAAGAGCTTGTAGCTATAATAATTTTAAATTATAACAAAAAGGACGATATCATTGAATGTCTTGAGAGCATATTCAAAATGGATTATAAGTATTTTGAAGTTATTGTTGTTGACAATGGCTCGCATGACGGGTCGGTAGACGCGATAAAAAATAAATATCCGGATGTTCACTTAATTGAAAGCATAAAAAATTTGGGAGCCTCAGGAGGACGCAACCTGGGAATTAAATATGCTAATGAAAAATTCAATTATAAATTTATTCTTTTCCTTGATAATGATATAACTATTATGAGAAATACATTATCGGAGATGGTAAATTCTTTTAATTTAAAAGAAAACATTGGTATTGTTACACCCAAATGTTATCAAATGAATTTGCCGGGAACAATTGTATATGCGGGAGGAATGTCGGTCAATTTTTTTACCGGAAATATCACCAACATTGGCGGAGGGAAAAAAGATGAAGGACAATTTGATCAATCAAAATTTATTTTTGCATGCGGCGGCTTATGTTTAGTAAGTAAAAATGTAATGGACAAAATTGAAAAGTTTGATGAAACATTTAATCCCTATGGTTGGGAGGATGTTGATCTTTCAATAAGGGCAAGGAAATTCGGGTTTTAGATTTTTTACAATCCCAGGGCAGTCGTATATCATAAAGGCGGAAAAAAAGGAAGAGGAACCATAAGTGAGTATGAATTTTCAAAAGTTAAAAATTATTTTTATTTAATCAGAAAACACGCAAACATTTTCCAACTTTTTACTATCGGTTTCTTTTTACCCTTTAGGGGATTAGTGATTATTATCAAAGAATTATTTGCAGGAGATGTTAAAACATTGTTTGCTCAGTTTCGCGGTATTTTAAGTTTATTCAAATAGATGAACTCTAAAGAAAATATAAAAGATAATTCACAAGGCTCTTCTCCGGTAATCTCTATCATTATACCCTTTTATGGAGAAAAGGATGACTTATTCGGTTGTTTAAAAGGATTAAAGAAACAAAATTTCCATAGCCTGTTTGAAATAATTGTAGTTGAAAGTGGAATTGATAACGGCATTGAACAATTAACCGATAAAGTCAAGAATATTGTTTTAATTTCTTCTCATTCATTATTATACCCGGGAAAAGCAAGAAATCTCGGTGTAAAAAATTCGAAGACAGACCTTTTAGCTTTTATCGATGCTGACTGTATTCCGGTATCGACATGGCTTTACGAAGTTTATTCATCTTTAAAAAATGGTGATGAAATGGTTATAGGACCGGTAATTAATTTATATCCTTTCCACCCCATTGCTTCAGTTGATAACCTGATACAGTTCGCAGATTTCCAGAAACACCGCACGTCAGAAAACGTTGATCATTTCCCCGGATGCAATCTCGGAATCAAAAAGGAAATATTCATCAAATCAGGAGGATTCCCGGAAGAGATTAATATTGGCGAGGACTCAAAGCTTAGTGAAACTCTGATAAAAAGATATGAAGCCAGGATATCTTTTAATCAAAGGATGGTAGTAAAGCACAGCGGAAGAAAAAAAATTTTTAGTTTTTTAAAACATCATGTGAGCTTTGGATATTACAGAGGATATTCAAAACAAGGAATTTCTTCTGTTCAAAATAGATTCCGAAGCAGTCTTTTATATTCGGTTCTTTTCGGACTCAGGAGATTAATTATCATTTGCATACGAACTTTACAATGGAACCAGGTTGGTATAGCAAGAATTATTTTTTATTTCCCTTTCTTGATTTTAGGATTATCTGCCTGGGTATTCGGTTTTTGGAAAGGTAATCAAGAAGTACTGAAAGGAAAAAGTTGAATTCACTAAATGTCGGAATTATAGGATGCGGCAGAGCAGCCGAATTAATTTATTTGCCTGCTCTACAAAAATTTCCCGGTATCAATCTGACAGCCGCCGTGGATACTATTGGAGAAAGAAGAAGACTAATTTCTGACAATTTTAAAAATTGTGTTCAATACAGTTCAATTAATTCTGACATAATTAATGAAGTTGATGCTGCCATAATAAGCACTCCCCCGGATACCCACGTTGCTTTATCTTCTGAATTTCTAAAAAGAGATAAATACGTATTGGTTGAGAAACCGCTGGCTTTATCGATGGCAGGAATAAAAGAATTGATCGATCAGGAAACATCTTCAAAGGCATCGCTTATGATGGGTTTCAATTATAGGTATTGGAGACCTGTAGCTGATCTTAAAGAAAGATTGTTGAAAAATTCCAGTGTTGATTTTGCAGAAATAGTTTTTACCGGCGACTATAGCAAATGGAATCCTGTTTCTTATGTTAGCGACCCCCTAGACGATTTGGGTCCACATGTTTTTGACTTAATAAAGTTTATTATTGATGAGGAAATAATTTCTGTATCCGCAAAATCATTAGATATGAAGAATTTGGAATTAAATGTTCGGGTATCGGAAAAGATTAATATCCACTGTAAGGTTGGTCATTCAGCTAAAACAATAAGATCATTAAAAATAAAAAGTGAACGTGAAAACTTTTACCTGACACTTAAATCTGCAAGGATATTACCTGCTTCAGGAAACCTGAGAACTTTGCTTGATTTAGATGATAGAATAAAACGAAAACTATTGCGAACAACATCTCCGGTTAAAGAAACTTATGAAACACAACTAAGAAATTTTTTTAATTTTGTCCGGCTAAATAAAAAAGCTAATCCAGGGATCAAAGATGGCGTATCTGCGATATTAGCTGTTCGGGCTGCCCGCAAATCAATTAATAATAACGGAAAGGAAATCTTTCTAAATGACATCAACTAAAAAAGTTCTTGCAATAGCAATAGATGCAGCAGAACCGGATTTAATTGAGAAGTGGATGAATGAAGGATATTTAAAGAATTTAGCTTCATTACGTTCACTGGGATCATTTGGAAGATTATATTCTACTGCTGATTGGCTGGCAGGTTCAGTGTGGCCGACTTTTTACACAGGTACTCTTCCCGGCGAACATGGCTTTTATCATTACCTTCAGTGGAAAAGTGATAAAATGGATTATGAACGCCCAAATCCCGAATGGTTTTCGGCAGTTCCATTCTGGAGGCGGCTTGGGAATAGCGTTAAAGTTATTGCAGTAGATGTCCCTTTAACTTTTCCACCAACAACTTTTAATGGAATAGAAATTTCCGGCTGGGCATCCCACGACAGGATTTATCCCGCATCATCTTTTCCAAAAGAAAAAATTAATTGGGTCATAAAAAATTTTGGCAGCCCACCTATTAGTGAGGAGGTAGGAGGACTTCAGGGAATCAACGACTTATTAAACCTAAAAGAAGAATTAATCACAGCTAATCAAAAAGAGACCGAACTTTTTGAAACTTTAATTAATAACGAAGAATGGGATTTATCGCTTTGCTGTTTTTCATCAACTCACAGAGGAGGACACAAATTCTGGGATGTAACAAATATAGCAGACGGCTATTCAGATGAACAAAAACTTCTGTTTAAGAATTCTTTAAGAGATATCTATATTTCTGCCGATGAAGCCGTAGGAAAAATATTAACCCGTGTAAATGATAACACTACAGTTCTGGTTTTTTCTCTTCATGGCATGGGAGTAAATACAACTCTCGCTGAAAAATTATTGCCGCAAATGATCTCGAAAATTTTACATGTTCAAAAAAAATCAAATAATGGTTCTTATCTTAAAAAGATTAGAAATGTGATCCCAATGGAGTGGAGATCGAATTTTAAAAAGCGCCTGCCGCTCCGGCTGCAGGATAAAATGACGGCTTATTGGAGGATGGGTGGCACCAATTGGTCAGCCACGAAAGCTTTTGGTTTACTGGCTGATCTCCAGGGATATATTAGAATCAATTTAAACGGAAGGGAAAAAGACGGAGTAATAGAACCCGGGGAAGAGTACGATCAACTTTGTAATAAATTAATTAATGGACTAAAAACATTTAAAGATACGGACACATTAGAACCTGTTGTTCAAAGTGTTGAAAGAACCGACAGGCTTTTTAAGGAAGGAAAAGGATTTAAGAATCTGCCGGATTTACTTGTAAAGTGGAAATTTAAACCCGTTACGCATTACAAGAAAATTGTTTCTTCAGAATACGGTGAGATTGAAATGCCCATGCCGGGATTTAATTTTGATGGCAGAAGCGGCAACCATCGCCCAGAGGGATTTTTATTAGCCGCAGGGGAAAATATTAAGAGCAATTCAATCTTTGAAAAGAAACATATTGTGGATTTAGCTCCAACCATTCTTCAGCTTCTTGGTATTCCAATTCCTAAAGAATACGATGGCAAAGTTCTCAAAGACATACTGACAAAATAATATTCTGCTTAAGATTAAATGTTTACACTTATCATAAAATAAGACCCGAAAGAAGTATCATTGTTCTGACTAAAAATAATTTCTATTAGTTCTTACGGATAAAACAGACTACCTCCCAAAATAATTTTTTAAAAATATTTAATTCACTCAAGGTTTAGTTTCTTTTTCTTTCTTGCACTTGCTCTTGCACTTGCTCTTGAACTTACTCATGTCTCTCAGTACTTCATCTTCCCTTGTCTTTCTTCAGCTTTTTTATCCCATTCAGGAACAACGTTTAAGAGAAATTCTTCTTTCTCTTTTTTGAATTTATTCATATCAAGACCAAGATATTCCTGAGCTTTTTCTTTTGTTGAAAAATCGGGCATAGTAACGGGTAGTTTAACTCCAAGGCTCGTTAGCAGTTTTGCTAATTCAACTCGTGCTTGTTCACCTTTTCCAATTGAATGAGCCAGGACTCTGGCAACTTCAAGCGGGGCATGAAAACTCGAACCATGACCTGCAGTTGCAAAATCCCATCTCCATTGTGCAGCTCTGATTAACTTAAGAATTGGTTTCATCTGTTCTTCTGAAGCACCGTTATCCCAAGCTGTTTTTGCTTCGATGTGAGCTTTTACTAATGTGTTCGTTGCAACGTGTGTTAACTGAAGATTTGCATCCTGCCTGTCATAAACATTTTTAGTAAGATCTAGTTCAGATTCACGATGACAAACCTGGCATGATCTTGACATATTATTCAACGGGCTTTGTATATGATGATCTGTAAATTTAACGCTGCCCTCACTCATATATGGCATGTGGCAATCGGCACATGCAACGCCTCTCTGTGAGTGAATCCCCATTTTAGATAATTCAAAATCGGGATGCTGGGCTTTAATCATCGGGGTTTTGCTTAGCGCATGTACGAAATCAACAAAGTCTATATTATCATAGTATTCTTCGATATCCTCAACCGAAAAGCCGTTATCCCAGGGAAACGTTAAATATTTTTCTTCACCGGCAAAGTAATACTCTACATGGCATTGTGCACAAACATAAGTTCTCATCTCCTGGTGAGTTGCTTTTGTAATATCTTTTCCCTGTCTCTTAAACGCTTCAACAAAAGCTGGACGTGTTATTCTCAGATCCATTGTTTTAGGATCGTGACAATCCTGGCAGCCAATATGATTTACAACCTGATCTCCAAGATCGAGCCAGCCTTTCTTATAAAAATTAGCAACCCCTATCTCATTCATTAATCTTGGAACATCAGTACTTTTGCATGTCCAGCAGGTTGCCGGTTGCTTAACACCGGTTCGTAAAGTATTTCTTATATCCTTAACGGCATAGTAATGACCACGTGCCTGATTATAGTCTCTCGAAAAAGCATAACCTGCCCAGAGAATAACCATATCAGGTTCACGATCAAGCATATCAATTAAAGCTGTACCAAGATACTTGCTTCTGAAAGTTGTATCCTTTGTCTGAATGTAAGTTTGATGTTGTCTGGGAAAATTTTCTCCCCAAACTTCATTGCGCGGTTCCCATTCGGCAATTTCTTCTACAGGCTGAAATCTCAGTGTCGCTTCTGTTCTTCTTTCAATAATTGAAGAACCGAACAAGCCGACAAAAAAAACTATAATCAATGTTGCAAAAAATATTGCCCATCCGACCCAGGGCTTTTCAGCAACAATGTCTTTTATTCTTCTCATATTGATCCCGATAATTTATTTTTCATTTGTTTTGTTTTCAGATTCAAAAAACTTTTCCATCCACTCCGGTATAACCGGTGCAAGCTGCGGTACCCTGGCAAATGGAAATGATGATAAGCTGTTCACTCTTCCGTGCGGAGTTTCCCTGTGGCAATCCCAGCATAGCTTTCCATCGCCATGTTTTACACCATCACCGCTAATTGTTACAAGTGAAGTTTCGTTTGTATAGTTATAATGACACCTGATACAATTTTCCTGAACAACATTAATACCTGCATCTTTAATCCGTATCACCTGTGGTTCAAGACTGAAAGTAAACATAAAAGCATGTCTTGTTCCGTCGCTGGTTTTGAAAGCATAAGTTCTGACCGGGTTATCATGAGGAACATGACAATCGCTACAAGTTGCTACACGCGCGTGGCTGCTTCTCTGCCAGGTTGCAAACTGCGGAGTCATTACGTGGCAATTGATACAAGCCCCCGGATCATCAGACAAATAAGAGCTTGCATTTGAAATTCTGAAGATCAGTAAACTTAACCCAGCTAAAACACCCAAACTGATAATTACAGGAACTTTCCATTCAGTTGGAGGAATGATCAGTTTTAACATCTTGTTAAATTTATTACTATATGTGTAATAAAAAAATTAAAATAATCGTTCTTCTAAATCAATAGCTTTTGGAAAAAGAATGTTATTTTCAAGATGAACATGCCTGTGAAGATCTTCTTCAAACTCTTTTAATTCTTTGAAAGAGATTTTATAAGTCTCACACGCATCCGTGGGCGGGGTAAAATTGTTAGATAATTTTCTTATTTCCGACATTCCTCCACCTGCAGACTCATGTTCTGCTTCCATCATAGCGATAGGATTTTTTATCGTCCCGAAATACGGGATATTCTTTTCATCCCTATTACCCGATAACGCGACAAGTTTTAAAATATGAGGGAAGAGAATTTTCTCTTCTTTCATCATGTGGTGTCTCATTTCGTTGTTAATTGATGCAAAAATCTCTGCAATCTTTTTTGTTTCAGGATGATTTTCCCCATGTACAGATGCCACCTTCTGTGTATGAACTGATATTACCGGAAGCATCCTGTTTACATAGCTGTGATGATTATTAATAATATAGCCAATCAGAAAATCAAGCTTCCAGTTATCGGGTCTTATTTCTTCTTTTGAACCGGAAGAACTCATATTTTTAATTTCCTTAATAATTTTTTCAGAATTAATTCCTTTCTCTCTACATGCATCGGTAAGACTTCTTTTCCCGTTGCAGCAAAAATCAAGACCATATTTCTCAAACAATGATGCTGTTCGAAAATTATTTTTCACTATTTCAGACAGAGTTAAATTTTCGGTTACTGTTTCGTTTAATGTTTGCATAATATCTCCTTTATCAATTTTGTGTATTTAGATAAGTAAGTGAATTTGTAATATCCTGGTTCAAGCCGACTTGTTGATGAATTATTTCGCCTTCTTCATTCAAAAAAGTAATGAGGTTTGAATGAGAATAATTTCCTTCTTTATCTTTTTTGTATTTAAATCCAGTTACAGCTGCAAGTTCCATAACATCATCGGGGCCGGCAGTTAAAATTGTCCATCTATTTAAATTGAATTTATTTTTCTTTGCAAAATCTTTTACAACACCAGGCGTATCTCTTTCAGGATCTATTGAAGCTAACACGAACTTGTAAGAAGAGATACTATTACTTTCTTCCAGGGCAGTTTCAATCCTTTTCATATCCTGAACCAAAATCGGACAGGCATAAGTACAGCTTGCATAAAACATTGTGAGCACAACCTTTTTCCCTTTCAAATTCTTAAGGAAAAACATGTGCCCGTCCTGGTTAGTCCATTCTGATTCTAACTGATAGACCGAACCAGATGAAATCTCGCCTGCATCTTCGTTATCACAGCAGGAATGATTCCCGTGTTTAACTTCTGTAGCCGTTTCTGTTTTCGTAATTAATTTTTCAGCTTTTTCTTCAGCTGTTGCAAAGCATCCAAACAGGTTAGTGAACAGAAATAGTGCTGCTCCCGTTATTAAACCGTAAATAGCGATTTTATGTCGTTTATTCATTTTATTCCCTTTAATTTTTTATTTAAAATTTTTTGCACACCTGAATCCGAGATTGTGAGTTGTATAATTTGCTTTTAAACTACTTCTGAAGCCATAGCGCATAAATGCCGGATAATTTTCAGCATTCCCGGCACTTGCCGAACCGCTTCCGCAAAAAATATTTCTTTCAAGATCACCATCTCCTCTTGATTCACCTGTTACAAGTGAAGTATTGAAATCATAAGTCCATTCCCATATCAGACCGTGCATATCATATACTCCCCAATAATTTTTTTCGGTTGAACCGACCGGCGGTATTTCTTTTGCTGAAATACTCGAATACCAATCGAGAATTTTTTTTATTACTTCTTTATCATTCACAGCGTATTTTTTATCTTTGCTTGCCGAAGCAACATATTCCCATTCCGCTACAGTCGGGAGCCTTTTACCAATCCACTCTGCAAAGGCTTTAGCTGCAAACCACGATACATAAGTAACGGGACTTTCCCGGTTAGCTTTTTCTCCTAATTCCAAATCACTTTTCCAGTTGGCAAGGTATGACTCATCGGCAAATATTTTCTTAATATTTGTCTTTCGCCATTTGGGATTAGCTTTTACAAATTCAAGAAACTCTTTATTTGTTACAGGATAAACATCCAAATAAAATTTTTCTACTTTTTGTTCTTCTCCTTTATTAAACAAAGATTCATAAAAGCCTGTAGAAATAAGAATCATTTTAGAATTATTTGTTCCCTGAGGATTTGCATTAAGAAATAATCCAGAGTACAAAACTATTGAGCAAATGGTGTTTGTTAATCTTTTCATTTTATTAGAAATTCCTCATTTCATACTAATAACTTTTTTCTCGCGTATCTCTGCAACTTCATCTTCACTTACTTTCTTTCCTGAATTCCCCCACTGGTTGTAAACGTAAGTCAACACTGCCGCAACCTGTTTATTATTTAGATTCTGAGGAGGCATAATTCCATTATAAGTTTTACCATTTACAGTAACCTCTCCCGTAAGACCATTAATAATTGCACTTATTGCAACCTCCTTATTTTTATTTAAGAAATCGGATTTTGCAAGAGGCGGAAATACACCCGGCATTCCTTCACCATTTAACTGATGACATGCAAAGCAGGTAGTTGTATATATACTCTTGCCTAATTCAATCGGATCTAATCCATATTCATTATTGATATGCTGAGTATTATCAATTTCAGGTAGGGATTTAAGATTAAGCGGACCTGAAAATAAATCCTGATCCTCATCCTCATCATCCGACCCAAAATAAACTTGATCTTTCTGTTTGCCGGAATAAATTGCTAAATCTTCATTACCTGAAACCTTCAACATACCAATGGCACCTTTATTAAAGGCTCTGAAAATTGAATGATCTACAAGAATAAAAGTGCCCGGTACCTCTACTTTAAATTCTACTATGGCGGAACCACCGGCGGGGATCAAAGTAGTTTGAACATTGTGATTGCTCCTGGTTCCACCTTCAGTAAAAACCTTATCAAAAATCTCCCCTATTACGTGGAAGGAAGAAACCAGATTTGGTCCGCCGTTACCTATATACAATCTTATAGTCTCTCCGGTTTTAGCCTGTATCGCATTATCACCGGTTAAAGCTCCCACCGACCCGTTAAAAACTACATAAGCAGGATTTTCATCTTCGGCTTTTTGTTGTGCGAAAGGTTGAAGTCCAGATTCACCATATCTTCCTTGCGTATAGAACTCGCTCTGCATTACATAATATTCCCTGTCAACCGGGGGAAGACCTTCTTTTGGTTCAACCAGAATTAACCCATACATTCCATTTGCAATGTGCATACCAACCGGAGCGGTAGCACAGTGATAAACATACAGCCCGGAATTCAAAGCCTTGAACGAAAAAGTTGAAGTGTGTCCCGGTGCCGTGAAAGAAGAAGTGGCTCCCCCGCCCGGACCCGTAACCGCATGCAGATCAATATTGTGAGGCATCTTACTAGTGGGATTATTATGAAGATTAAATTCTACAATATCCCCTTCCTTAACTCTTATAAATTTACCCGGAACATTCCCGCCAAAAGTCCAGAATACATACTCAACACCATCTGCAAGTCTTTTTTTTACTTCTTTCGTTTCCAGATCAACAATTATCCTGGAAGGATGATTTCTTAAAATTGGAGGGGGGACGTAAGGTGCAGACGTTAAGCTTGCTCTTTCTTCTCCTTTAAGTTGTGAAGAGTAGCTTTGGTCGCAGCCGGGGTACAATAAAATAAATATTACTGATATTATAACCAGGAACAAAAAAACAAAAGCTAATTTTTGGTTTTTCCTTTTCATCTTCTACTCCATTTTATTTTTTGTTTGATTAAAATCTTTCTTTGGTTCAACTTTCAGTTGAATGTTTGCTTCTTCGTTAAATTTCTTTACAGCTTCGGTTCCCGTAGGGTGTCCGTAGCTATTCATATTCTTGTAATGCATCAGGTATTTTTCTTTTGAAATGTTATTGCCCCACTTTCCGCTGAACATTCCTATTCCGGTTACAATCAAAAAAATTGAGACTATCCCTATAGCAGCGTATCTTTTATTAATTTTCTTTTTAACCGGGAAAACGGATTTCAGATCGAGAGTGTCTGCCACAGGACAAGCATCAATACAATTAAAGCAGGATGTACATTCATCTGATAAAACTGTTTTTACTTTATCTACTTTTATAAAAGAGGGACAGGCTTTGTTACAAAGTCCACAATCAGTACAGCTTACGGGATTTCTTTTAATCTTCGTCGGGCTAAGAAAATTCAATATTCCCAGCAATGCGCCGTAAGGACATAAATACCTGCACCAGAAATTTCTTACAGGTATTGAAAGAAGGAACAAGAAGGTAATTACTATTAATGAAAATCCGGAGATGTCCGCAAAGAAATAGTACATCTTTATATCTGATACAAGATTGTATGGGCTATCCAGAAAAGATTTTACGGCAAGAGTGCTCATCAGGAAGAAAACCGAATAGAAAAGAAATCCAAGCATTAAATATTTAAGAGTTCTTAAAGGATAATCGAGAAATTTGGGAAGCTTTATTTTTTTCTTGAAGATTTTCTGACCGAAATCTCCTATTAGTTCTGAAAGAAATCCTACAGGACATAGCCAGCTGCAAAATGATTTTCCAACAACAAGAGACATCAAAATGATTCCGAAAAATATAAAAACTCCCGCCGGATGTGCCAAATGAAGTTCTCCGGTCATGAGAAATAAATAGAAGCTCATCATCGAACTAATTGGAAGAAAACCATCGACTCCGGGAGGTCTGTTGAAAAAACCTATGGTGCCACCCGACTCCAGATATTGAATGAACAAAAACATTTCGACACCAATCCATAAGCATAGAAGACCAAATGCTAACTGCACATAGAACCTGTATTTTTGTACCGGCTTTTCCTTATTTCTGATTATTTTCTTTTTCGTCTTCATATTCAGATATTTTTATCTGATTTATGTTTAAAAAAATATTTAGATCGTTGCAACCTTCTTTAAAGTTTTTTCTCTAAAAGTATCAATCGTATCTTCACTAAGCATGTTGTAAGCTTGTGTCCTGAGTATCCCCCACTTTTCATGTAATGGACAAGGGTTTGTCGGGTTGCAGCTTGGAAACCCGAGCACACAATTATTAAATACTGCTAAGCCATCAATTGAAGCTACAATATCAATCAGTTTTATTTTTTGAGGATCGCGTGCAAGAGAAAACCCTCCTGCTTTTCCTTTTTTTGAAAGAACAATTCCACTTTCAGTTAGGCTTTGTAAAATTTTTGAAACAAATTCTTTGGGAATGTCGAGCTTCTTCGCTATGTCATCCGCAGATACAACTGCACCTTTATCCTGTGTAGCTAAATAAAGAACCGCCTGTAAACCATACTCGCATTTTTTAGAAAATATAACTGTCATTTTTATAACCAGATTATTTTATCTGATTAAAGATAGTGACTAAAAATTTTTTTGTCAATACTATCTACAAAAATATCTTTAAGAAAAATTACTTGCTATTTGTCAATTCTCTAAAACAAGAAAGAAAACAGAGATTTCTCACTAATGAAAATGAAAAACGATAATTATGATGAATTATTGAACAATTGTTCTGGTAAAGAATTTGTCGATTAGCATTCGTTAATTTTGATAAATACAATGTTTGTGAAAATAAAAAACCTACTTTTAACTCTTATTCCCTTCTTAATTACATCAACAGGACATAGCCAAAATTATTACCTGGGAGTAGGACGAAACGAGATAACAACTGCTGTAAATATTAGAGGAGAGTTCATCCGGTTATATTGCCTGGTGGACTCTTCGCTTTTTTATTATAAATTTCTATTTTGCGAGTGGTAATTGGAACAGTCAAAGTTAAAACAACACCCTTCCAACAAAAAAGATGTAATATGAAATCATTTTTACAAATAATAGTTTTCCTTCTTACTGTAAACGTATTATCTTTTTCTCAAAACATAAGTGGTCGTATTTCGTCATCTATTTATACGTTTGAAAGATTTGATACTGCTGACGTTTCTGATACATACGTGCGTGCATATCAACTACTCAATCTTAACATTAATAAAGATAATATCTCTTTAAGAACTTATCTCAACCTTGAGTCCGATCTTTCCAGAAATTTGGAAGACGATCCCAGACTAAGATTTTATAATCTCTACCTCGAAGCAAGAAACCTCTTTGATGTTGCTACAATAAAGTTAGGAAGACAACCTCAGTTTAATTCTGTTGTTGGAGGAGTTTTCGATGGGGTTAACCTGGATTTGAAAAAAGATGATTACAAGCTTTCCGCTTTTTATGGGGGCAATGTTCCTGCTTACCAAAAACTTGAACATCCCAACAGCTTTAAGGATGATTATGTGGCCGGTGCTACTCTAGCAACATCAGCACTTCAGAATTTCAGAATTGCTGTGAACTACGTGAATAAGAATTTTAAATCACAGGAATACAACGCAACGAGACTCGATGAAGATCTTGATCCTATCCAGGTTCTTATAAGAAATAAATCGAACCAGTATAAATTTGTTTCGGGTGAAGTTTCATATTCTTTAAAAAACACGTTGTCAGTTGATACGCGCTATGATTATGATTTAAACTATGAAGAAACCTCAAAGTTCGAGATTTCCGGAAGGTATGAAGAAATAGAAAATCTCGGAGTAAATGTTTACTATAACTACAGGCAACCTAAAATAAGATACAACTCTATCTTCTCTGTATTCGATTTCGGTAATTCGCAGGAAATCGAGATTGGTGGAGATTACAAAATTGATAAAAGCAACACGGTTATTGCAAAATTTGCAAATGTTAAGTATGAAAGCGAAAGCTCCCAGAGAATAACCAGCGGATTCAGTACAAAATGGGGAACCCTTACTTACAGAAAAAATCTTGGTTATGCCGGTGAACTTGATGCTGTTTCTCTTTATTCCGCTCATAGTTTTATGGAAGGCTTTATTACACCTTCAGTGGGACTTTCGTATACGAGCTATAAGCTGTCTGAAGATGCAGAAAAAAATAACCTTGCTACCCTGCTTGCAGGTGTTAATATTCGTCCTTATAAAACTCTCTCTTTCGATCTGCAGGGACAGTATATGAACAACAAGATTTATAAAAATGATTATCGCTTCTTCTTGAAGATTAATTACTGGTTCAACACAAACTTAAATATTATGTAACATGAAATTAGCTTACATATACTTCACAACATTATTAGCAGCAGCCGGCATTTTGCTTTTGTCTGCTTTCAATGTAGGAAATCAACCCGGTAACGATGAAGAAAATTCCGGGATTATAAAATTCTCACATTCTTTACATGCAGATTTGCTTGACTGCGGAACCTGTCATTCATCTGTTGCAGAAAGTACATCACTAAAGGACAGATTACTTCCAAACCACGAGAACTGCTCGAGCTGTCACGAAGTTGATGATGATAAGGAATGCAACACCTGTCACTATGAAGATAAATATGAAGCCTTGGTTCAGAATGACACGGAACTGTTTTTCAATCACAAGTTTCATATTGTAGACCAGAAAATGGATTGTGAGACCTGCCATAAAGGAATTACTGAAGTTGATTATGCAGAGACAGCAGCTCAACCATATCCAATAATGGAGGATTGTTACAGTTGTCACAACGATTTAATAGTTGCATCAAACGCCTGCGAATCTTGTCATATCTCGACGACCCGCTTACTACCTCAGACCCATAAGAGTGTGTCTTTTATGCAGACACATAAATTTGATGCAAGAGCGTTTGATGCGAACTGTATTATGTGCCATAACGATAATACGAACTCATGTATAGAATGTCACGAAGCTACTAATATAATTACGGAAGCAAACACACCCGAAGATTTTTATCAGCCTTATGTACCTAACCAGTTCAGCGATGGAACAAACAAACAACAAATAACAAAAGTTCACGAGCTCAATTACAGGTTTACACATGGCATTGATGCAAAAGGAAAAACTTCGGAATGTCAGTCCTGCCATGAAGTTGAGACATTTTGTGCAAGCTGTCATCAGTCTGAAGACAGCGATTTTGCATTGGGAGGAATTGTTCCTTCATCTCATCTTAAGTCCGGCTTCTTCACAATTGGAGCAGGTACAGGCGGAGGTGAGCATGCAATACTTGCTAAAAGAGATATTGAAAACTGCGTTTCCTGCCACGACGTTCAGGGCGCCGATCCTACCTGTATAACCTGTCATCTAGATAGTGACGGAATTAAAGGAACAAACCCCAAAACTCATGCAACAGGATTTATGCGCGATATTCAAGGAGACTGGCACGACAGTCAGGGTTCAATTTGCTTTAATTGTCATACAAGCAATTCACCTTCATCATATGCAGGAATTGGTTTCTGCGGGTATTG
>Ga0209212_1001494_pt1 | contig 37312 bp, 29 predicted proteins | sample RifGroC2_FD_183996 | JGI IMG/M metagenome (GOLD analysis project Ga0209212, IMG submission 183996) | Groundwater microbial communities from Rifle, Colorado, USA - Groundwater C2 (SPAdes) (version 2) | ecosystem: Environmental > Aquatic > Deep subsurface > Groundwater | place: Rifle, Colorado...
CGATGGACTCAATTTTATTGAACACCTAAGTTTTAATGCTTTTAACGAAGGAACCCGTTTGAAAAAGTCCATTTGGCTCGCGCGGCAATTGTTTGGAAGAATCACACACCTGGCTGCCGATGCTATTGTACGGCAAAACACATAACCACCAATTTTAAACGAAAAGGAAGGGCCGGAAAATATGAAGACCAGCGGCAGTTAATCAGTCGCGAACTTAACATCGAAAGGTCAACGCGTATGGAAGGCAGTTTTGGAACAGAAAAAGAACATTACAGCCTGCAACGAATCAAGGCACGAACAGAGCAAAACGAAATACTCTGGATATTTTTTGGAATCCATACTGCTAACCTGGCCAGACTGGCCCAACGAATCAAAGCCAAACAGCTTAAAAAAGCATCCTGATTAACCGAATCCGGAAAATCAATGGGATCGGTGTGCTTTTTTTGAAGCAAAACCTCAATTTGGAGCCTCAAAATTGGAGCAAAACACGAACTCAACGCAACTCAACACAAAAAGGGATGAAACACTATCTGGTGATTCATCCCTTTTCCTATTTTTTGACCTTACTTGCGAATATCCCTCAGCAGCCAGCAAATTGCCGCCAGCAACTGCCTTTTCCTGAAGACAGAGACTACCAACTGTTTTACTTCTTCTCTACTACCATCCGGTTTTCGGCCATCCGGTTATTGAATTGCTGGACAATTGCTTTTTGCAGTAGTTGTTCTTCAGTCAAATCAACTTTTCCAAGCAGGTTCTTCATTAAGGCAGGATCTTCTTTCCGGTTAAAAATAGCGGTCAGTTTGTCGTCAGTCAGGTAAAAAGCATAATCGCCCGATAAAAACTGATACGAATCCTGGACATAGTTAATTACAAACCGTTTACCGTTTTTATCCAACAAATTATTTCCGAAAGCCAGATAAGGGTACGGATAATTGAGGTAGCTGAGCACGGTTGGCATAATGTCGGTTTGCTGAGCAAGGCCCTGATCAATCCCTTTAAAGCTACCGTCTGCCTTGTAAAAAAGAATGGGAATGGCAAAGTGGTTGACTGAGGTATAATATTCCGGAATATTGGAATCAACGGTGTGATCAGCAGTAATCACGAATAAGGTATTTTTAAACCAGGACATTTTTCGTGCAGTATCAAAAAACTTCTGCAACGAGCGGTCGGTATATCGGATACATTTATTGATGGGCAACCTGCCTTCAGGAAACTGACCTTTATATTTTGCCGGAAGTTCGTAAGGGTGATGTGACGAAATAGAGAAAAGCGTAGTGAAAAAAGGTTCTTTCATCGAATTCATTCCATGGGCGAAATACTGTAAAAATGGTTCATCCCAAACACCCCAAATACCATCAAAATCAGCTTCATTGTTATATTCGTTTCGTCCGTAATAATGCTGAAATCCGGCAATTTTGGTGAAGGCATCAAAACCCATCGACCCGTTTGGGGCGCCGTGAAAAAAGGCTGATTCATAACCTTGCCGGCCCAATAAACTGGCCAGACTGTTAATCGTATTTCCTGACCGCTCTGAAATAACATAGGGCAATACCAACGCCGGAATGCTTGCGGTAACCGAAGGAATGGCATCAATGGATTTTCGTCCGTTGGCAAAAGCATTGGTAAAAACCAGGCTTTCATTGATCAACGAATCCAGAAAAGGCGTATAACTCCGGTCGCGGGGATCTTTGAACTGGGGATTGAGCGAGCCAACAAAGGCGCGGCTGAAACTTTCAAGAATGATGATCACCACATTTTCTTTTCGGGCCAGACCAACGCTATCCGGCACATGAACAGGCGAATAAATCTTTTCAAGTTCTTCTTCCGAAGCGAAATAGTTTTTATGAACGAAAGCTTTTTTACCCCAAGTCCGCAAAATGCAAAATGGAGTGTTTTGTACAATGGCCATTTCTTCAGGAGCATTGACAAAAGCGCCGGCATTATTCATGCTAATGGGTCGGGTGCTGTGTCGCCAACCGCCGCGCACTCCAATAACAGAGAGTACAACCACCAGAAATATAACCGGTATTCCTGAAAGAAAATACACGAATGGGTGTCTGAACCGGAAAGGTTTTGGCCTGATCAGGGAATACAAAAGTGATAGCGAGACAAGCAAAATAATCAGGATTAACGGGATATACCAGAAATCGTAAAAAAAACGCATGATTAACCTGGTATTTCCGGCATCTAAAGCAGCTACATCAAACATGCTGGCAGTGGTTCGTTTCAGGATATAGCGGTAATAAATAATGTCGATCAGGTTAAAGGCAATTCCCAAACCATTGCCAATCATAAAAAGCCATTTTAGCAATTGCTGATACCAGTTGCTGAACTTAAACTGAAACGGCAAAAGGGAAAGCAATAGGTATACAGCATTCAGGTAGATCAGGGCGCTGACATCGAACATCAATCCACCTTTTAAGATGGTGAGGAATGACCAGAAAGTGACTTTTGGAAATGATGCGGTGTTGAACAGGTAAAACAGGATGCGACAAATGGTATAGACCAGCATCATCAAGGCAAACCTATAAGTTAAAACAAGGTATTCGTTGGCCTCGTATTTTTTTGTGCTTAACCGGAATTTCAACATGACACATTTAAAATATAGGAATGCAAAATTAGCAGCTTATTTGATTTGCAATGGGTTTTTGTGGGTTTTGTAATAATCTTCTGTTAGTGATAAAATCCATTTATCGTTAAAAATCGCCCCTCTGCCGAAAAAAAATCATCAGCAATTTCATTTTTGTAACTTCGGGTCATTTAAGTGATTAAACCTATTGAAGGAAATCAAGTCAGATATCCCGTGACCTAACTGTTCAGAATGAAGATAACTATCGAAAACCTAAATAAAGTCTATCCCAACGGCAACCATGCCCTCAAAGACGTCAATCTGGAAATCAATAATGGGATGTTTGGGCTACTTGGTCCCAATGGCGCGGGCAAATCGAGCCTGATGCGCATTTTGGTCACCTTGATGCAACCTTCTTCCGGAAAAGTAATTATGAATGGCTACGACCTTACGAAAGACCGTGAGCAAATCCGATCCATGTTGGGTTATCTTCCTCAGGATTTTCGATTTTTTTCGCACCTGAAAACCTATGAATTTTTGGATTATGCAGCCCGTTTGGCTGGAATGAAAGATACAAAGTCACGCAAATTGGCTGTCGATAAAATGTTGGAGGAGGTCGGTTTGTTCGAAGCGCGCGACAGGCAGGCCAATAAACTTTCAGGAGGGATGAAACGCCGGTTAGGTATTGCACAGGCTCTGATTAACGATCCTAAAATCATCATCGTTGATGAGCCAACCACTGGTCTCGACCCTGAAGAACGCATCCGTTTCAGGAATTTACTTTCCACTATTTCTACTCAGGATGTCATCATTATTCTTTCAACCCATATTGTTGGTGATATTTCGAGCTCCTGTACCGACATGGCTTTACTTAACCAGGGCGGATTGGCATTTACTGGCTCTCCTGACCAGTTGGTTGCCAAGGCCGAAGGAAAAGTGTGGCTTATTCAGGCAACTGAAGCCGAATACCTTGAAATCAACGAAAAATATCCGGTTATCTCAAATGTGCCTACCAGCGAAGGTTGGGAAATTCAGGTGGTTGCAGATGCCATTAACGGTTACAGCGGTGAAAATATCGCTCCCAACCTGGAACATGCCTATGTGTATTTTATGGAAAGTAACTTAAACCAATGGACAGCCATATAAACCAGAACAAATATGATATCTATTCATAACATCCTTTCCATTGCCAAATACGAAATCACCACGCTGTTACGCTCGTGGTTTTTCCGGATTTTTGCTATTCTGGCTATGGTCTTTTTGTTCTTTTTCAACATCGGAACATTGATCATGGACAATGCCGGAGCCGGAAGCTGGGACATGAAAGCCATTTCGTCAGTCATTCCGTATATCAATTTATTAATTCTGAATACCGTACAGGCCATTATTGCCATTTTTCTGGCCTCCGACTTCCTGAAACGAGATAAAAAACTGGATACTACTGATGTAATTTACATCCGCTCCATGTCGAACGGTGAATACGTAGCCGGAAAGACCATCGGGAACCTGGTTGTTTTTATTATCCTGAACCTGATTATTCTGTCGGAAGCGCTCATTTTTAACATGATTGCCGAGAATGTTACAGTAAACTGGATGGCGTATGTGGAATATTTTCTGATTATTAGTTTGCCAACCCTGATTTTTATACTCGGACTTTCCTTCTTTGTGATGAGTATCCTGAAAAATCAGGCTATCACGTTTATTCTGTTGCTTGGTTATGTGGCGGTTACCATATTTTATCTCAATACCAAATACTACTATTTGTTCGATTATATGGCATACAGCATGCCGCTGTTGAATTCTGATTTTATTGGCTTCGGAAACTTGCAGACCATTATTATCCACCGTGGAATGTATGCCTGTTTTGGCGTTGCCTTTATATTTCTTACCATCTCACTCCTGAAAAGGCTTCCGCAAAGTCCGTTCAGTAACAAGGTGACCCTGTTCCCTGCAGTGATTTTTTTCATTGCCGGAATTTGGCTGGGGCAAAAGCATATTTCCACCTTTGTCCGCAACCAGCAACTGAGGGAAAACATCAGGACAATCAACGATGCCAATCTGGAAACGCTGCGTTTAAAAATAGAAAGTTATCAGATCAACCTTGAACATCAGGGAAATAAACTGGAAGTGGTGGCAAAACTTAAAGTAAGTAATCCGCATCCGGAAGCTGTCAGTCATTTTGTATTTAGCCTGAATCCGGGCTTGACTGTCAGTAAAGTAACTGTAAACGGACAGGAAGCATCCATCAAACGAGAACTTCATCTGATTGATTTCTCGGGGACTAAGCTGGAACCGGGAGAAAGCGCCGAACTCGAATTTACCTATAGCGGGACCCTGAACGAAGCAGTCAGTTACCTTGATGTGGACGACAAAACCCTTCAAAAAGCTTACCAGGCATTCATGTTCCGGATTGATAAACGATCGGGTATTGTTTCTCCTGATTTTGTTTTGCTTACCCGTGAATGCAACTGGTATCCTATTGCAGGAACAAGCTTCGGAAACAAAAGTAAACAGTGGATGCAAAAGCAATTCAGCAGTTTCGACATTTCAGTAAAAACAAAACCGCAGTTAACTGCTATTTCACAGGGAACTTCTGAGCAAAAGGACGGAGTTTTTCACTTTACAAACAAAACTGATTTACCCCAGATTTCACTGGTTATTGGTCCATACGTCCAGAAAACCGACACCATCGACGGACTGGTCTTCAATTTGTTCCATCATCCGGATCACGATTATTTTACCAAATTCTTTGAGCCGGTAAAAGATACCATTCCTGATCTGATTGCAACAGCTTTAAAAGATTACGAGCGCAAAATAGATATGTATTATCCGTTTCAGCGCTTATCCATTGTTGAAGTTCCGGCACAGTTTTATTCTTATCCGCGAACTTTGATCGGGGAACGTGAACAGATTCAGCCGGAAACGATACTTTTTCCTGAAAAAGGTCTCCTGATTCAGGAAGCCGATTTTGAGGGAAGTTTGAAACGCATGGAACGCTGGGGCAACAGAGGCAGTGATGTGCAGACCACTCCGGAAGAAAAGAAGATTATGACTTTCAATAGTTTTTTAGGGCTTTTTACAACAGCTTCTGCACGTCCCGATTTCAACCGGAGCCAGGGCGAAGTCCAGATTGAAGAAAAGGCTAATCCTTTGTATGCTTTCCCTTTATTCTATAACCACGCTTATTTTGTCCAGTCGGAGAAGTGGCCAATTACCGACCGTATTTTCGAATCATACCTGAAACAATCTTCACAGGCCGGAGCTATGGGCTGGATGCGCGAAATGCAGGGAATGACAGAAAACGAACAAGCCAACCTTGCACTACTTGATTTTTCGTTTGCCGAGTTGCTCAACGATACAACCAAATCGAAGATTATTGACAATGTTATCCAGCAGAAAGGACAGTCCCTGTTTTCCATCATAAAACGACGGACAGGTGATGATGCCTTCGATGATTTCATGTTCAACTTTTTAAAGAGTATCAAATTTAAGGGAACTACCATCGAAGATTTCAATGGCCGGATTCAGACTCAGTTTGGTGTTGATTTGTTACCGTTTATGGACAAGTGGTTCAACAGTAAAAGTCTGCCAGGGTATCTCATTGGCGGAGTTAATGCCGTAAATGTTCTTGATGGCGACCGTCTTAAAACAATGGTAAAATTTAAAATTACCAATACCGAAACTACCGAAGGAATCGTCATTGTTCAGTTTAGGCTTGGCGGAGGCGGAGGTCCAGGTAGGGGACGTTTTATGGGTGGCGATGCCGAAACCATTGATAAATTAGTTAGTTTGGAGGGAAAACAAACCAAAGAAGTTAGTTTCCTTCTTGATGGTACACCGCGTGGAATAACCATTAATACACTGGCATCGCGTAATATCCCATCTGAACTTCGGATTCAGTTGGAGAATATTGAAGAGGATACAAAAGCCACTCCATTCGAAGGAGAAAAAGTATCAGATGTTCCTGTCCGGCTTGCAGAAGTTGGTGAGTTTATTTGCGACGATGAGGATTCAACTTTCCAGTTTTCACAAACCACCGATTACAGTTTGCTCCAAAAGATTTTGCTAAAAGAGGATCAGACAAAGGAAAGATTTGTAGGATTTAATAGCTGGCGTGCACCGCGCACCTGGCGTGCTACAACCAATAGTGGATTTTTCGGGGAGTTTATCCGTTCAGCTCATTACATTCGTTCGGGCGACGGCAATAAAAAAGTTAGCTGGAAAATTCCGATCAAAGGTGATGGAACCTATGAAGTTTTCAGTCACATCATGAAATCCGGCCAGCGTGGTCCGCGACGTGATAATCAGGACAGTGGAGGCGAGTATACCTACACCGTGTATCACAACGGGGAAAAGGAAGAAGTAACGATAGACCTGAAAACAGTTGATAACGGATGGAATAGCCTGGGCACATTTTATTTCTCAGGCGATTCGGCCAGGGTCGAATTGGGAAATAAGTCAACGGCACAGGTTGTTGTGGCCGATGCGATTAAATTGGTGAAACAATAAAAAGTTGGCAGTGTTCAGTCTCAGTCGTCAGCAAAACAAAGAATTAGTGAGACGGTGGATGAGCCTGTCGAAGCCGAAATTTGAAACTAAATATATAAACCTCAGACGATAACCATTATGCTTTTAAAGAAATTAATTCAAAGGGGACTTGTGCTGTTCATGTTTTGTCAGCTTTTGCTTCCGGCAACCGCCCAACAGATTTTGACGCTTGAAAGCGCGCTTGATATTGCGCGTAACAACAGTCCCGACATCCGTCGCTCGTTACTTAACCTGGAACGGTCCGAACAATCGTTGCTAGCTCAGAATGCTGCACTCAAATCAAACTTTGCTTTAAGTGTGACCCCAATGAGTTATGACCAGCGCAGACAGTATGATGTGTATAACTCGCAATGGTTCACAAGTAAAACGACTCAACCAATGGGGACTTTTACAGTTACCCAACCTTTTCTACCAACCGATGCCACCATTAGCCTGGTTAATCGGTTTTACTGGCAAAACAGTTATGTCGAAAGACTAAATGGATCAGTAACAAACAAAGCTTTTTATAATAACCTTTCATTAAGCATAGCCCAACCCCTGTTCACATACAACAGGACTAAACTTCAGATTAAAGAACTGGAACTCGTCCTCGAAAATGCCCAGTTAAACTATGCCATGCAAAAACTGAATAATGAAAAGCAGGTCACGCAATTCTTCTACGATGTTTATCTGGCCCAAATGAACCTGACTATTTCGCAGGATGAGTTTAAGAATACCCAAAAAAGCTACGAAATAACTCAAAATAAAGTAACTGCCGGAATTGCAGCCAAAGAAGAACTTTACCAGGCAGAACTAAACTTTGCAACAGCAAAATCAAGTCTGCAAAACGCACAGGTAAGCCTCGATAACCTCAAGGATCAGTTTAAACAATACATTGGCATGGATATTATGGAAGAAATAACCGTGATGACCGATGTAGCATTAAACCCTGTTGCTGTTGACGTAAAAAAAGCGATTGAGTTTGGATTGACTTCGAGGATGGAACTTCGCCAACGCGAGATAGACATCGAAACATCACAGTTTGACATGATCCGCACCAAATCGCTGAACGAATTCAGGGGTGATGTTAATTTGTCATTAGGGATTAGCGGTGATAATGAAAAGCTGCTTGATGTCTATGATAATCCAACAAATAACCCAAGAGTTTCAATTTCATTCAATCTTCCGTTGTACGATTGGGGCGAAAAGAAAGCCCGCATCAAGGCGCAGGAAGCTGTTATTGAAACACAGAAATTAAGCCAGACCGAAGAAAAGAAACAAATAACACTGGATATCAGAAGAATTTACCGGAGTTTGCAAAACCTGGTTAATCAGATTGATATTGCTGCTCAAAGTGAAAAAAACGCACAGTTGACTTACGAAATCAATCTTGAACGTTATGCCAACGGCGACCTGACCAGTATGGACATGAATTTATTCCAGAACCAGCTTTCTCAGAAAAAAATGGCATATGCCCAGGCGCTGATCGACTATAAAATCGAACTGCTGAACCTGAAAATCCAGTCGCTGTTCGATTTCGAGAAAAACGAAGCAATTATTCCTGTAAACATCATCCAGAAGAAAAAATAAAACTAAACTCATATGAAATCATTTCACCAGTTTATTGCCTTGATTGCCCTGATAGGGGCCACGACGGCCTGTAACAACCAACCTGCAGCCACTACAACAGAATTAGCTGTTCCTGTATCGGTAACCGACATCAAACCCGGCTCAATCGAAAAAGTAATTAATACCACCGGTACGCTCAATGCGACCAAAACCACTGTGGTAAAAACTGAAATGACGGGTAAATATCGTCTTTTGATTAATCCTAGAACCCGCCGTCCGTTCGCTTTAGGCGATGTGGTTGAGGGCGGTCAGGTTATTGTTATGCTTGAAGATGCTGAATACGTTAACGGAATCGGTTTGGAGAGCAAACGGCTGAACCTGGAAATTTCGGAGCAAAACATGAAAAAACAACAGTCGCTTTATGAAAAAGGCGGTGTTACCCAACTCGATTACCGCAATTCGGAAGTGAGCTATACCAATGCTAAGGATGCCTTCGAGCGGGCTAACCTTCAATTGGCCAAAATGAAAGTTACTGCTCCTTTTAAAGGCGTGATTACCGACCTTCCTGCCATTACCAACAGTACCCAGGTAGCTACCGGCACTTCGGTGGTAAGCCTGATGGATTATAGTGTCATGACCGTGGAAGTTAACCTTCCGGAGAAATACATTACCGATGTAGCCATTGACCAAATGGTTCGAATCATGAATTATACCCTTCCGAACGATACCCTGCAGGGAAGTGTGAAAGAGCTTTCTCCCGCCATCAGTACCGAAACCCGTACTTTCAAGGGTGTTATTCAGGTGGCCAATCCTGAGTTGAAACTTCGCCCGGGTATGTTTGCCAAAGCCGACATCGTTCTGGCCCGCAAGGACAGTGTGATTGTGATCCCCAAAGACATTATTATTTCAGGACAGCGTGGAAAAACTGTATTCATTGTTGATAACGGAACAGCTGATGAAAAACGCATCACCCTTGGATATGAAAATCAGAATGAAGCGGAAATAACTTCAGGATTAAAAATGAACGACCGACTGGTAATTAAAGGCTTCGAAACATTGAAGAACCGTTCGAAAGTGAAAATTGTGAAGTAAGAATTTAGTCACCTTTATTGTGGTCAAGTGCTACGAAGTAGCTAAATTTAAATAACCTTGGGTGCAAACCCACGGACAAGATGCGAGTAAAAACCCATCCCCGAAGGGGGTGAATTATTTCATAAATATGTCAAGTTACCGTCAGATTTTATATCATTTGGTTTTCAGGACAAAAGACAGTCGAAAAACGCTTGTTCAGGAACATTCCAGAGAACTATATGCATATTTGATGGGGATTATTATAAAGAAAGACTGTTTTTTATACCGAATAAATGGTATGGAAGAACACCTGCATATTTTGTGTGATTTGCATCCTTCAATTGCGTTGGCTGATTATATGCGTGATATTAAAACATCATCGTCAATTTGGCTTAAAGAAACTGGAAAATTTCCTGAATTTGCCGGATGGGCTGATGGATACGCAGCTTTAACTTATTCGTGGAAGGATAAAGACATGATAGTTAATTACATAAAAAATCAGCAAGAACACCATAAAAAAGAATCTTTTGAAGATGAATTAAGAAGATTGCTAAAAGAGCATGGGATTGAATTTGATGAAAAGTATTTCCCATAATGATGAAATTCAACCCCTTTGGGGCTGGATCTTTAGGCTTAGCCAATGCCGTGGGTTTCGCCCACGGTTATTCAGATTAAGCTCTTTCAGAGCAAAAAAAGTAGAAGAACTCGTTAATAATTTTAGAAATAAAGCGAATGAAGAAATTAACACAATTTGCTGTCAACTTTCCGGTAACCATTTTAATGTTGGTGTCTGCTGTTGTATTGCTGGGATATATTTCCTTCGACAAGCTGGGTATCGACCTGTTTCCGGAAATAAACAATCCCCGCCTGTTTATTGAATTAAAGTCGGGCGAACGTCCACCGGAAGAAATTGAGAAACAATTCGTCGAAAACCTCGAAGCTTTAGCCATTCGCCAGTCAGACGTATTGCAGGTTTCATCGGTATCGAAAGTAGGTACTGCCCAGATTACGGTGGAATATGCCTGGACCAAAGATATGGACGAAGCCTTTCTCGACCTTCAGAAAGCCGCAAGTGCATTTGCACAAAATCAGGATATCGACGAAATTAATATCACCCAGCACGATCCGAATACAACACCGGTTATGGTGATTGGGCTTTCGCACGAAAGTATTAACGATATGAACGAGCTCCGGAAAGTGGCCGAAAACTACATCCGGAATGAGCTCGTGAGGCTCGAAGGTGTGGCTGAGGTGGAAGTTTCGGGTGCAGAAGAAAACGAAGTGCTTATCGAAACCGATCAGTACATGCTCGACGCTTTTGGTTTGACGCTAGATGAGTTGAATACTCGGATACAGAGCTTCAATCAAAGTATATCAGGCGGCTCGATTACTGAAATGGGTATGAAATATGTGGTAAAAGGCGTTAGTTTGCTTACTGATCTAAGCGACTTCGAAAATACCATTGTTGGATACAAATCAATTATCACCGGCGATCAGCTGGCCGAAAAAGCGCCCATTTATCTGCGCGAAGTGGCTAAAATCAGCTTTGCCAATAAGGAGCCCGAAAACATTGTTCGTATGAATGGCGCCCGCTGCCTGGGTTTGTCGATATACAAGGAAACACGATTCAATACCGTAAAGGCCGTTGAAGATGTTACTAAAGCATTGGCCGACATGGAAAAAGCTCTTCCGGGTTATCACCTGAAAGTAGTCTCAAACCAGGGAACCTTCATCAACAATGCCATTAAAGAAGTAAAAGATACTGCTCTGATGGGGATTCTGCTGGCAGTAGTTGTCCTTTTTGTTTTCCTGCGCCGCATCGGAACTACCCTGATTGTCAGTTTGGCCATGCCAATTTCGATCATCGCAACTTTCAATCTGATGTATTTCAATGATCTCAGCCTGAATATTATGACACTTGGAGGGCTTGCGCTGGGAGCTGGTATGCTGGTTGATAATGCCATTGTGGTCATGGAAAATATTTTCCGTTTAAGAGAGAGTGGCATGTCGGTCAAAGATGCGGCTATAGAAGGAACATCACAGGTAAGCGGTGCAATCACCTCGTCAACCTTAACTACCATCGTCGTTTTCCTTCCCATTGTTTATTTGCATGGCGCCTCGGGCGAATTGTTCCGCGATCAGGCCTGGACCATTACTTTTTCGCTGCTTTCATCGTTGGTAGTAGCTACTTTGCTTATCCCGATGATGTTCAATTATTTTTATAAAAACAGTAAGAAACCGGCGGTTCAAAAGTCACTTAAAATACAGGGATATGGTAATTTTTTGGGAAGTATTTTAAAATATAAGTGGGCAGTAATTATTTCAACCCTTGTGCTAATGGGGCTTTCTTTACTGGTATTCCCATTCATAGGTACCGAATTTATGCCTAAATCAGAAACAAGTCAATTTACTCTTGAACTGAAAATGCAGGAAGGTACACGGCTTGAGAGGACTACTGCTGCTGTTGAAAATATGGAAAATATTGTCCGCGAAGTATTGGGTGATCAACTGGAAACACTTTTTAGTCAGGTAGGCCCGTCAACCGGAATGCTCGATAGTCAGGATGCACTTTTTCAGGGAGAAAATACCGCCAATATCAAAATTATTCTGAAACCTGAAGGCCAGAAAGGATCGACCTGGGCTATTCAGTCTATATCACAGGCCATTGGCGAAATTCCTGATCTGGAAATGAAATTTGTTCAGGATCAAACGGCATTGGGTGGTTTGATGGGTACCGACGAAGCGCCACTGGTCGTTGAAATTCAGGGAGAAGATCTGGATGTAATCGAAAATCTGTCAAAAGAAGTAAAAACTGCGGTGTCTACCATTCCTGAATTATACAACGTGGAAGCCTCCATGGAAGGCGGATCGCCCGAAGTTGAGATTATGGTTGACCGATTACGTGCGGGCATTTTCAATATGAGTGTAGCTAATGTGGTGACTCAGATTCAGGATCAACTGGCTGGGAAAAAAGCAGGAACGGTTGAAAAAGGAGGCGAAATGCAGGATATTACGCTTCGCTTACCCGACAAAGGACTGGCTGATTTATCTGACATGATCGTCAAAAACGGGAATCAGGTAATCCGCATCAACGAAATTGCAGATATCCGCGAAGGTACATCACCCAAGGAAATTTTCAGGAGAAACCAGATCCGTATTGGCAAAATTACCGCTTACATGGATAAAGATATTGCCCTCGACAAAATGGTAAAAAAAGTAAATCAGGCTATTGTGGGCATCACTCTTCCAACTGATTATAAAATCAAAATAACCGGCGAAGAAGAGAAACGACAGGAATCGATGGATGCGCTCAGTTTTGCGATGATTTTATCCATTATTCTGGTTTTCATGGTACTGGCTGCTCAATTCGAATCGTTGCTGCACCCGTTCACCATTTTGTTGACCATTCCGGTGGCAATCGTTGGTTCCATCCTGATCTTTTTCATTCTAGGGCAAACACTCAACATCATGGCCATCATTGGTATCATTATGCTGGTTGGGATAGCCGTGAATAATTCGATCCTTCTGGTTGACCGAATTCTGCAACTTCAGAAGGAAGGAGTACCGCGTCATTTGGCCATTCAACAAGCCGGGCAACAACGTATCCGTCCGATTCTGATGACCACGCTTACCACTATTTTAGCCTTACTGCCACTTACGTTTGGTTTTGGCGAAAGTGCATCGTTGCGTGCCCCAATGGCATTGGCTGTGATTGGCGGATTAACCACATCAACGTTGATGTCGTTAATTGTGATTCCTTGTGTGTTCGATGTTTTTGACGGAGTAAAAGACCGCTTCCGGCGTAATGGAAAGGATGAGGGTGAAGAATTGGAAGTTGTTAAAGGCCAATAAATCACCTGTCCATTCAGGTTGAAGGAATAATCCCCCTTCCCCTTCCCCCAAACGGGGGAAAGTTTTGGGTAATGATTTGCGATTTTTTCACCCTGTAAGGGTGTCATATCAATAGCCCGGGGTAAAGTGACGTAGGAACGAACCCCGGGTCAAAGCAGCAAAGTAAAAAGTCGTCCGCGTTCATGAGTTAATCAAAGAGAAGTTCTCTATTCGGACGAAATGGAACGACGTTCATCATAGAGATGTTCAAATACTATTTACAAACTAATTTCTCATGAAATTCATCATAGAACGAAAAGTATTGATCAGCATGTTGTTTCTGGGGCTAACCGTTTTGGGTTACGTTTCTTACAAACAGTTGCCGGTTGAATTGTTGCCCAATGCCGAACTTCCTTTCCTGTTTGTTCAGGCCAGTGCGACTACCGAAATGGCTCCCGAATACATGGAAAGCCAGGTGGTTGTTCCACTCGAAGGTGCCATCGGAACACTGGAAGGAATCGAATCCATCGAGTCGAACGTCAACTCACGGCAATCATCCATCGTGGTATATTACCAGAAAGGTGTCAATTTCAAATATGCCTACCTGAAACTTCAGGAAAAGGTGAATGAGATACAATCGTCGATGCCTGAAAATGTACGGGTCAATGTAGCAAAGGTCGATCTGAAACAAATGAACAGTCAGTTTATGGAACTTCAGGCGCGGGGCGAAGGAGGAATTGACCGGGTACGCACCATTGTCGATCAGGATATAAAACCCGATCTGGAAAATATCGACGGCATTGCAGCGGTAAACGTGTATGGCGGTAAACAGAAATCAATCGAGATTATTCTGGACACCAAAGCCTGTGAAGCCTATAACATTACTCCGGGGAAAGTTCGTTCTGTACTTTCGCAAAATACCCGTACCCGAACCTATGTGGGCAACCTGAAAGAAAAGACAGTACAATATTTTGTACATGTTACTGCTGAATACGATAAAGTAGAAGACCTTGAAAACCTGGTAGTCGCCAACGGTCCGATTCTTTTGAAAGATATTGCAGAAGTTCGATTCGGGGTAAAAGAGGAAACTTCTTACAGCCGCGTAAACGGGAAAGATGCTGTAACGATTCTCCTGGTGAACGATTCTCAGGCCAATATGATTGAGCTTTCGCAGGCCACCCGTAAGATTGTTGCAAAGCTCAATGAAAAAATGGCGACCAAGGAAATTGAGATTGCTGAAATCAGCAACTCAGCCGATCAGATGGAAGAAAACATTGACCAGATCATGAATCTGGCTTTAGTTGGAGGCATCATGGCAATCTTTGTCCTATGGATTTTCCTGAAGAACTTTCGGATTGTTTCATTTATTGCGCTGGCAATTCCGATTTCGATATTCACCTCATTCAATCTGTTTTACGCTTTTGATATCTCCATCAACAGTCTGACATTGGTTGGTATGGCGCTGGCTATTGGCATGTTGCTCGATAACAGTGTGGTGGTTCTGGAAAATATTTACAGGCTTGCGGGGAAGGGGTATGCCCCATTGCAAGCGGTAGTTCAGGGAACTACTGAGGTCTGGCGATCAATTGTGGCAGCAACGCTGACTACGATCTGCGTGTTCGTCCCATTTTTGTTCTCGACTAATTTTATGGCCGAAATGCTTGGATTTAATGTGGGTGTCTCCATTATTTCCACGGTGGTTGTCTCGCTGGCAGTTGCTATCCTTATTGTACCCATGGCTTCGTATGCTTTACTGAAACGACAGGTTGCCAAAAATATTTTCTACGAGAAAGTTACTACCGATTTAAGGATGGTGCAGATTTACCTGGTTTTCCTGAAATCATGCATGCGTAATCCGGCTGGTACCATTATCGGAGGTCTGGTTCTGTTCTTTCTGGCCATTTTCATTAGTCTGGCTGTCAGTATCAGTTCACTTCAGGAAGTTGAGAACAAGGAAATACGGTTATATGTAACCATGCCTTCAGGTTCTTCGCTCGAAACTACCGATCAAACCGTTCAGGAGGTTGAAAAAAAGCTGGAAGATTTGGTTGAAAAAGAAGATGTAATCAGCAAAATTGAAGAAGAATCGGCCGTGGTAACGATCAAATTAAAAGAGGATTTTGAAAAAATTGCCGACAAGACATTTGCTCAGGTAAAAACCGACATCAACGACCGGACTAAGGGTGTAAAAGCATCATCCATTTCGTTTACCCAAACACAAAGCACCCGTAACTTTCAGGGCGGAAGCCGCAACATGGGTGCCAGTTTCCAGAAAATGATGGGGATTGGAAGCGACGAAGAAAAAATCACCATCAAAGGTCAGGATTTTAAACAAATGCAGGCGGTAGGCGAAGACCTGAAGTATTTCGTCGATCAGCTCGAATCTGTTCAATCGGTTAACCTGAGTATTTCGGATAACCGCCCGGAGGTACACCTGTACTTCAATCCGTTGCTAATGACCGAATACAACATTTCGCTCAACAATGTGCTATCCGAAATCAATTCATTCTCCAGAGAAATAGCCACCAACATTCAGTTTAAACAGGGTGTTGACGAGTATGAAATCATCATTACGCAAAAAGAACTGGTGGAAGGCGAAGAAGAGAAAACCGACCGCAACATGGAAGAGCTTAAAACACTTCAGGTCAACGATGCACAGGGCGGAATTCACGACCTTCAGGATTTTACACGGATAGTTTATGCCAGCGGACTTGCCGGCATCAACCGGGTGAATCAGGAAAAACAAATTGAAGTTAATTACCGTTTTGTGAGTGAGGCCTCCAGTTCAAAAGAACTGTTGGCAGCCTACCGGTACGAAATTGACGAATTGGTGGCTAACTATAACATGCCGTCAGGGGTTGCAGCAGAAGTGGTTCATGAGGAAACTGATTTTTCGGAATTTTATTTCATGATTGGAGCCGCCATCTTGCTTATTTTTATGATTATGGCTTCGGTGTTTGAGTCGTTGGTTACTCCGGTTGTCCTGCTTTTTTCAATACCTCTTGCAGCCATTGGTTCGTTGCTGGCGCTGATAATAACCAACAATAGTTTGCTGAATGCCAATACCCTGACCGGGTTCCTGATTCTGATAGGCGTTGTTGTAAACAATGGGATTATTCTGATTGATTACACTAATATTTTGCGTAGCCGCGGTTTCCGCCGTTCACGCGCATTGATGACTGCCGGGTTGTCGCGTGTACGTCCGATTTTGATTACAACCATTACCACGGTTGTGGGAATGCTTCCACTGGCCATGGGTGATGCCGAATATGTAAGCGCCATTGGTGCTCCGTTTGCCATTGTGGTTATTGGAGGTTTGATCCTCAGCACCATGCTGACACTGGTATTTATTCCTACTTTTTACTCCGGACTCGAGAATGCGATTGAATGGTTTAAGGAACAGACGCTGCGCATTAAAATCACTCAGATTGTATTGATGGCTGCCATGTTTGCTCTGATCTACTTCAAGGTAGATTCAGGATTGTGGCAGATGCTCGACTTTATTTTGGTCATCATTCTGGTTCCCGGATCGACCTGGTTTGTGCTCAACAGTTTACGGAAGGCTGGAACAAAACTGATTGCCGATGAAGATACGCTCAATATCCGCATTCAAAATCTGGTAAAAATATACGACCGCGAAAGCCGATTCTCACGCGAATGGGATTCCGGGAAAAAAATACGCCACCGCAAAGGTCTCGAAAAACAATATCACAACTTGCGCGAATTCGATTACCTGGTCTGGCAATTGCCCCTGTTAGGATTTCTAATCTATTTCAGCTTTATCTATCTGGATTCGGCGTTCTGGTCGTTACTGCTTTCAGTCGCTATTGCCCAACTTGCTCAGAGCATGTGGAAACCGTTCGGATTTTTTCTGAATTTCAGGGCTGAGAAAACCGGAAAAAAGCTTCCGCTGAAAATTTACAAATGGGTTCAGACCTTTCTCTTCTGGATTTTACCGGCCGTTGAAGTATTTGTGGTTTGGAAGGTTGCCGGAACTATTGGTTTGGTGCTGACTTTTGCCGTTTTATGGTACCTGGCACTAGCCATTTCAGTAACATCCAAAAAACTGTATCAGGAAAAAATTAATATCGACCGCATTACCGGTCGCTTTGGAACTTTGCGTCGGGGAACCCTTCGTTTGGTTAAACAAATACCAATTATTGGCAAGCAACACCAGCCATTCAAGGCGCTCAACGGTGTTTCACTCAATATTGGCACCGGAATGTTTGGTTTGCTCGGACCTAACGGTGCAGGTAAATCGACGATGATGCGCACTATCTGCGGTATTCTGGAACAGAGTTACGGTAAAATCTGGATCAATGGAATCGATACCCAGGAAAAACGCGAAGAGTTGCAGGGATTGATTGGTTATTTACCTCAGGAATTCGGAACCTACGAAAATATGCCTGCACAGGACTTTCTCGATTATCAGGCAATTTTGAAAGGACTGACTGATAAGACCGAACGCGAACAACGGATTGAATATGTACTGAAAGCGGTTCATATGTGGGAAAAACGGGCCGATAAAATCGGTTCATATTCCGGAGGGATGAAACAGCGAATCGGTATTGCACAAATTCTGCTTCACCTGCCAAAAATACTGGTGGTTGATGAGCCAACAGCCGGACTTGATCCACGCGAACGCATTCGTTTCCGTAATCTGTTGGTTGAGCTGAGCCGTGAGCGGATTGTGATCTTCTCCACCCACATTATCGAAGATATTTCGAGCTCGTGTAACCAGGTGGCTGTGATTAACCGGGGACGGGTTAAATACAACGGAACGCCAATGAATATGGTACATCTGGCTAAAGATATGGTTTGGCAGTTTGATCTACCGGCTGCCGATTTCGACAAAATGGAAAATAAGCAAATGGTTACCCACCACATGCGGCAGGGCGACCAGATCAGGGTGCGTTTCCTCTCCAAACAAAAACCGACTGAAGATGCTGTTATGGCGAATCCGGTTTTGGAAGATGCGTATTTGTGCCTGATTAAAGACTTAAAATGATTAACGATTTGTGATTAACGATTAACGATTTGTGAAGGAGTTTTACATCTTCAATCGTTGATCGTTAATAAAAATAAAACAGTAAAACTATGGAATCAACTATTTCTGCCGCCAATTTTTGGACCTTGTTTCTGAAAATGGTGCAATACAACATGAAAGTAATTTTTGGCAACCGGTTTATCTGGTTTGTTCTGGCGGCCATTGCTTTCTACTTTTTTATCGCCATCACCAGTATATACGACAACAACCCAATTGACGATGGTTTTATATTCGACCTTCAGATTATGCCCGGAATCCTGCTTATTTTTTACCCGATGACTTTTGGAATTCAGAACGATGTGGATGCGGGGATTCTTGAGATTCTTTTTGGAATACCCGATTACCGGTATAAAGTATGGTTGGTACGATTGGTTCTGGTTTTTGTGTTGGTTTTCCTGATGATGATTGGCCTTACATTAATGAGTTATTTCCTCCTTGCGCCCATACCGGTTCTGGAATTGAGTTTCCATGTTATGTTCCCTATATATTTCCTCGGTTCTCTGGCTTTCATGTTTTCAACCATCATCAAAAATGGTAACGGAACAGCAGTTGTAATGGTTATTATTGGAGTCGGATTATTAATTATTTCAGGAATTCTTGAGCGTACGATGTGGAATATTTTCCTGAACCCGTTTGATATACCACGCCGCTTGAACGAAATGATCTGGCAGGAAATCGCCATGAAAAACCGTATTTTTCTTGCTGTTGGCACTTTGTTGTTCGTCCTCTACGGATTGTTTAATCTGCAGAAAAGGGAGAAGTTTATTTAAAAAAGTCCGAAGTCCGAAGTCCGAAGACGGAAGCAGATCCCTTTCATGAGGTTTAGTCGGAAAGTAAAAATTCTGTGGTGCTGACGAAGAATTTGTGTCCAAAGATTTTACTAAGGATAATTCCTGTGGTTAACCTATTTCCTGGACCTAAAACGTAAAATTTAACTGAAAACAAAAACAAATTTTAAAGACCTGACCAGATTCTGACACCTGTCAGACCTGGCTCAAAATAGAAAAATCCGGTCTCTCAACGAGGCCGGATGTTTTTTTTGAATCTGCCGTCAAATACGAACAGATCGATAAATAAATTATCTATTTCAAAAAAAGAGCAGAGGCGAACCTGAACTTTAAAATGGCTCTTTCGATTATGATGGTCTTCCCATTCTACACAGAACTAGTCTTTAACCATCCTCCATTAATTCAATCCGTTCGCTTTGTCACTCATTGGCGTATACGTGAGATTTAATTATTTGTGCCAGATCTGAAGATATTTTTTTACACGAGTAACTCAACAAGAGCATCCAGTTCTTTATCAAAATTCTGGGCGGTGTATGTTCCCAGTTCTTTTAGGGCCTGAAGGTTTTCAGGGGTGGCATCGTCCATATCCGGACTAACATCAATTGGCAATTTTGTATTGATTCGTAAATACTGTTTTTGTTTTCCGATGGCATCGAACATTTGCCTGAGTTGGTAATCAACTACATCAGCAACTCCCGACATCATAATGTCAATAAGTGGTTTTACCCATTGCACCATACCCCATTCTTTCGCTTCATCATAGTCATATTCTTTTTTCGAAAAGCCGGTTCCAAGTGATAAAATAATCATTTTTCCCGGAGCTGTTTTGAATTGTTTGTATACTTCGGCGAAAGCACAAAGTGTAGGATTATTTACAAATACGCCCCCGTCAATAAGCGGATAACTGACTTCAGAATCAGAAATGACATTCGAACATTCAAAATAGGTAGGTGCCGCAGAAGTGGCCCGGGCAACCTCTTTTACGAGGAAATCCCATCCTTTATTTTGTTTGGCATCGTGTTGGGTAAAGAAGTGTCCTTTCCGATGTTTAATATCATACGAGGTGATGAGACAGGGTTTAATCAGTTGACTCAGTTTGGTGTCCCCAAAGTATTCATCGAGGGCCTTTTCGAGCTGTTTCGCGGGATACTTTTCATCCAGAATACCTCCTCCAGTCCGGATTTTGTGTCCTACTGAAACGCTGAAAATATCACCGCCCCGCTTTAAATAAAGATCAACAACCTGACTTGCACTGAATTTAGGCCGAACTGCCTCTCCGGAGTTGTCCTGTGCGGGAATCAGATAAGCACAGGTAAGGATACCACCGGTACTTGTTCCTGCAATCAGATCAAAATAGTCGGCAATTCTCGCATCCGGATTGCCCGTTTTGGCCTTCAGTTTTTCTTCCAGGATAACCAGAATCTGTCCCGGAATAATTCCACGAATTCCGCCTCCGTCGATAGAAAGGATGCGGGTAATTTTTGATTTTGTTTTAGCCATGATGAGTTTAATTAATGGTGGATAAATGAATCATGAACATTCAAAAAGTTAATATGTGAGTTCTAATGGGCATGCCCGATGTGATAATTTTCGGTGAGGTACCGGATGATTTCTTCTTTTTCGTTTATAAACGATCCGTCTTCCAGAACTAAAACCGGACAGCTTTGGTTTGCTTCACCCAGCAAATCGACCAATGCTTTTCGGGGTCGAAGAAAATCTACGTAGTTCACATCCAGTTTGTTGCGCAGTTCTGGATAAAAGGATAATATTCCTTCAATCGTTGCACAATCGGGGCAAAAATAGTTTAGTCCATCTGCCCTTTTTAAATCCAGAAAATCGGCCTTAATTAAGAATAGTTTTTTCATCCTGATACTAAATTTGTTTAACTTGCTTTTTAGGTATGTTCACACAACAATTGTGAGTACTTTAAAGTTCTTGAAATCAATACGCTCTAAATGAATATGCTCTAATATATTTAGAGTATGATAAGTTTATAGTCTACAGACATCACTTAGCCGTGAGGTTTTGTTATTTTTGAAGAAATTTCATCATCAAATGGAAGTCTCAAAAGTTATTCAATCAAAAATATTTAAAAGCTTTCAGGATTTCAAACCTGTACTTGATCAATGGCGTTGGGCTGGTCAATCCATAGTTTTTACCAATGGGTGTTTCGATTTGGTTCATCGGGGGCATATTGATTCTCTTGTAAAGGCGGCAAGTTTTGGCGACCGGCTAATTGTTGGCCTGAACTCTGATGTTTCGGTCAGATTGCTGAAAGGAGAAAACCGGCCATTGATTGATGAGCGATCGCGCGCGGTGATGCTGGCCTCACTCCTCATGGTTGATGCTGTGATCCTGTTTGCAGATGAAACTCCGTATGAACTGATCAGGAGTATTTTGCCGGATGTTCTGGTTAAGGGAGCCGAATACCGGATCGAGGAAATTTCCGGATTCGATGTTGTTCTGGCTTCGGGAGGACGTGTTGAACGCATTGATCTGACCGAAGGATTTTCAACTACCGATTTGATACAAAGAATAATCAAGGGAAACAGTCATTAGTCATTAGGAAAAATAATTGGATATTTTCCTATTAACTAATGACTAATGACTATAAACCAAATACATTGGAAAGATATTTAAAATTGAACTTTTAGTGACTTAGTGGCAAAAAACACATAGAATGGCCAAGGTAAAAACAAGTTTTTTCTGTCAGAATTGCGGTGCTCAATCTCCCAAATGGGTGGGCAAGTGCAATTCGTGTGGCGAATGGAATTCGTTTGTGGAGGAAATTGTGGAGCGCGAAAGCTCCAACATAGCTTCATTTTTAACCGGAACTGGCAATCAGCCAAAATTATTGCACGAAGTTTCATCAGAAAATACAGCACGTATTGACACCTGCAACCAGGAACTTAACCGTGTTTTAGGGGGAGGTTTGGTTCCCGGCTCGATGGTTCTGATTGGAGGCGAACCCGGAATCGGAAAATCGACCTTAGTTTTACAACTTGCGCTGGACTTAAAGAATAAGAAAATTCTTTACGTTTCAGGAGAAGAAAGCATTCAGCAAATTAAAATACGTGCGCAACGACTTCAAAAGGAAAATCCGACTTGCTATTTCTTGAGCGAAACTTCACTGGAACATATTCTTTCTCAAAGCAAGCAGATTGCCCCTGATTTGCTTGTCATAGACTCGATTCAAACGGTTTCAACCGAGTCGATCGAATCCTCCCCGGGATCAGTCGGTCAAATTCGCGAATGCACCAACGGCATCCTGAAATATGCCAAGGAAAACAATGTTCCGGTTATTCTGATTGGTCACATCACCAAGGAAGGTAGTCTCGCTGGCCCGAAGGTACTGGAACACATCGTTGATACGGTACTGCAGTTTGAAGGAGAGAATCAATACATGTACCGGATTCTCCGTGCCATTAAAAACCGCTTTGGTTCAACCTCTGAACTGGGAATTTTTGAAATGGGAAATTCAGGATTACGCGAAGTTTCAAATCCTTCAGAGCTTTTGATTAACCGCGCTCATGAAGGCCTGAGTGGTACGGCTATTGCGGCTGCTATTGAAGGCATTCGTCCTTTGTTAATAGAAATTCAGGCCTTGGTGAGCACTGCAGCCTATGGTACGCCACAACGATCGTCGACTGGTTTCGATCTTCGACGCCTGAATATGTTGCTGGCAGTTCTGGAAAAACGGGCCGGGTTTAAGCTGGCAACAAAAGATGTTTTCCTGAATATTGCCGGTGGTATCAAAGTCGACGATCCGGCCATCGACTTAACGGTGATTACAGCCATTCTTTCTTCAAATTTCGATTTAACAATCCGGAAAAATGTATGCTTTGCTGGTGAGATAGGACTTTCAGGAGAAATTCGTTCGGTAAACCGACTCGAACAGCGCATTGCCGAGGCCGAAAAGTTGGGTTTCGACAGCATTTACATTCCTAAAGCCGGGAAGGGGATCAACCTTCAGAAATTTACCATTGAGATTTTGCAATTCGACCGTGTGGAGTTGTTCTTCAGGAATGTATTTGCAAAAAAGAGCTGAAGTTGAAAGTTTTTATATTGCAAGGTTACCACTCCGCTTCAGGCTTTTTCATAGCTTCTCTCAATTTCGACAGAAGGTCGTTCATTTCAGATTCAGTTTTACAAATCAAATTATAAATAGCCAGATTCGGTTGAGCCATTGTTTTAGCGGCAGCCTTTCTGATTTTAATTCCGGGAGTAGGATTGTTCATGATCCAGGTCGTATCGCCTGTATTTTTATAGAACTCTTTTTTATCTAAATACTTTTTAAAGGGAGTTATCGTGCCGGAATTACCTTCATGAACGTCGGTCGTTATCGAAATATCTGAAATCTCATTTTTATACCTTCCATCCTTAAACGAGACTTTAATTGTAAAATTTGGATACCAGTCAGTAGCATAACTTTCTGAAAGATGAATGGATCCTTTCGCAATAATTTTACCCGAAATCAGGTCGTCCATTAGCAATGGATTGTTTTCTGAAATAAACGATTTGGCAAACCACTCTCTTGCAATACTGTAGAGCTGACCAGCTGTTTTCCCGGATATTTCAACGACTTCAGTGTATTCCTGGGCAAGGGAAAAAAATGGAAGAAAGGCAATCAAAAGGAGGAGCTTTTTCATAAGAATTGTCTCGTTTTTATATTTTCAGGCAAGTTATGAAAAACAGACCAGACGAAAGACAAAATCCAGTAAGTAAAATAAAAAAGCTGAGGCCCCTGACCATCAGCTTTTACTACAGTTACACGGTTTCAAACTTGGCAGAAGTGAAACCTGTGAAGCCAGGGATTTTGGCTCTTACCCCGAAAGCTTCTCGTTGCAGGCAGGTCTTCTGGCTCTCCCGGTTTTTGCCAACCTTCCCATCCCATCAAAGCAGAACAGTGGTTATATTTGGCAAAACCTCCTTGCGGATAAAGGATTACAGCTGCGGGGACAGCTCCTGCTTTCAACAGGATTCCCTCTTAGTTCCGAAAAAACGGAAACCAACAACACAGTTGCAATAATACTGAGAAATTTCATTCGGAAACGGTTTTGAATTGTTAACAAATTAAGAAGTTGCCAACGTCAAACTGTTGACTGACCTTATCTGTAAGGATCAGGAAGGACTGTTTCTGTATAACCAAATTTAACATTTGCCGGGTAGATATCTGATTATTTCAGATTACCTTTGAACCCAAAATAAAGGAAGCATAAAATGAAACAATTCATTGGAATAGTATTGTTTGCAGCCATTCTGAGCGGACTTTCATCCTGTTCAGGCACATCAATCAGGAAACCAGACAACCTGATTTCTAAAGATGAGTTTGTAAAAATAATGGTTGATGTTTACCTGATTCAGGGAATTAATCTGGAAGCTGGAAAGCCTGATTCATTGAAAAAAATTACGCAAACCGATCTGTATTTTTCGGTTTTGAAGAAATACGATATTCCGGATACTGTTTTTGTCCGCTCGCTTATTTATTATTCAAGTTTTCCGAAGGATTATGAAAAAATCCACACCCAGATTATGAATATACTGAAGGAAAAAGAACAGCAATTTAAGCCAACAGAAAAACTGAATGTGAAAGCTGAATGAAAAAATTTGCTGCGAATTACCTTGTTTCTAATACCGGAAAATTTCTGAAAAACGGAATTGTTGTTGCAACTGAAGAAGGGGAAGCAGTCGAATTCATTGATCCGGGCGATGATCTAAGGGAAATTGCACAACTTATATTTTTCAATGGAATATTGATTACAGACTACAGGTTTATCAGGATGCGTTCTGATTTTCCTAATAATGTTTCAGTTTCGCCTCTTGAATCACGGATTATTCAACTAACAACTGACCTAAATGAAATTACCATTCAAAATGTGATTGAAACCGGAATGCAGATTCAGGTGCAGTTTCCTGAAATGACCATTCCACAAATCCTTATTGAAATAACAAACAGTTTACTCAACGATGGAAGATTTTCTGGGATGAATGTGCCTGGAATTTATTTGCTAAGTGGAGTTAATCTTTCAGAGCTAAGATTTACTCAACAGAGTAAACTGAAAAAGATACTATAAAAGCATTTCTGGGTTTTTCCAGTTACTTTTTACATTGAAATTTATGGCCACATTTTTATTTGATCAAATCATATTCGGACCGGTTAAAAGCCGCCGACTCGGAGTATCACTGGGAGTAAATCTTTTGCCAACTGATAGTAAAGTCTGTTCGTTCGACTGCATTTATTGTGAATGTGGATGGAATCCTAAGAAACGGGAAAAGAAAGTTATTTTGCCCACGCGCAGTGAAGTCAGGCAGAAGATGGAGGAGAAGCTAACCCAAATGGTTTTGGAGGGCAATTTGCCTGATGTAATAACCTTTGCGGGAAATGGAGAACCGACTTTACATCCTGAATTTAATGGAATTATTGACGATACCATTGAGTTGCGAAATCGTTTGACACCCCGGGCGCGGATAGCAGTGTTGTCAAATGCCACCATGTTGCACAAACCGGATGTGGTCAGTGCCTTGCTGAAAGTGGAGGATAACATTCAGAAACTTGATTCCGGTTTTGAAGAAACGATCCGGAAAATGGATTGCCCGGCATCAAATTTTAAACTTGTTGATGTAGTTTCAAACCTGAAATCGTTTAACGGTCAGGTAATCATCCAGACTATGTTTTTACGCGGGACATATAAGGGTGAAATCATCGACAATTCTACCAAAGAAGAGATTATTGCCTGGTTAAAACTGATTGCTGAAATTAAGCCATCGCAGGTGATGATTTATACCATTGATCGCGATACTCCGGCTTCCGGCCTCGAAAAATTAAAGATTGAAGAACTTCAGCAAATTGCAGATCAGGTTAGCGCACTTGGTTTCCATGTTCAGGTTTCAGGATGAGAGAAAGGGAGTATTGGTTGAGGAATCAGCGATAGGAAAAATACCGTCATTTATGGTCATTGTTTGTCATTTATAGTCATTAGTAATCCCTATTATCGGAAACCACAAATAACTACAAATGACCACGAATGACAAATTTGGTTTAATCGGCTACCCGAGTCCAGGTGGTCGATCTTCCGAGCCATTTTATGCCAACAACATATCCTTTTAAGTAAAGAGTATTGGCATCCTTGTCAAACCAAGCAAAACAATCATAGGTCTTTCCGTTATCAGGGTCATAAATGCGGCCACCCTGCCATTCTTTATCCGAGGGATTGTACTTTAATCCGGTAAGAATCTGCAGTCCTAATCTCGATTTTGACTTCAGTTTAGGATCTGGATTGTTGAAATCCTTTTCAGGTTCGCCATTCACATATTTTTCCGGATTAATGTAAATCACTGTTCCTGAAAATTTTCCATTTTCTTCTTTGACCTCAATTTTCGAAGTCTTTTTGTCATTCCACCAAATACCGGCAATTTTTTGAGCTTCCTGTGCAAATGCCCCCGAAATGACCAAACTAAGCAATAATACCAATCCAATTCGTTTCATAAGCTTATATTTTTTCAGCAATTTATAGATAATTTTTTGAATTTGAAACAAATAGCAATTTTGAATTTGTTCAAACGTCTGACCATTGGATTTCGTGGAGCAAACCAGATATCGTCCGACTTGATAAAAGTCCTGTTCCATGTCCTGTTGAAAGTCTATTTTTGAATCAAATTGTAGGATATGCTTCGCGTTATTTTAGCTTTTCTTTGTTTTTCAATCACCTTTTTTACATATAGTCAGGTAAGGATTTCATCAGCGGAAATTTTTATTCAGAGCCGTCATGTTTGGCGTGGTAGTCAGCTGGGGAACGACATTGCCATTGAACCTTCCTTAACTTTTGCATGTAATCGTTTCAGTTTTAATGTTTGGGCTGCTATCACCCCCGACAACAGTTATTCAGAAATTGATCTGATTCCTTCATACTCATTCAATCCTTTTAAACTGTCCTTATTGAATTATTACAATCCGGTGCATGACGATGTAAATCGATATCTGAATTTTAAGCAAGGTAAAAGCCGACATTCTCTTGAACTTACGCTTGACAATTATTCGGTTGAAAAGAAGAGATTGAAGTGGATGGTTGGTACTTTTCTGGCTGGAGATCGAAACCAAATAACCGGAAAGTCACTTTATTCTACCTATCTTGAAACCAGGTACCCGTTTACTGTTTGGCTGATTGATGTTGAACCTTTTGCCGGAATTACACCATTTCGTGGATATTATGCCGATAAGTTTGCAGTAATTCATACCGGCATTTCATTTGGTAAAGAATTTGACCTGAAATTACCTTTTAAGGTTCCTCTTAACATTTCTTATATTTCCAACCCATATACACAGAATAATTTCATCATTTTTTGTGTAGGAGTTAAAATCTGAATTTTTTTAGCAAAAGGAGCACTGCATATTCGGGTTCATCAGTTATTCAATTTAGAATTAATTAACTATTTAGACTGAATAGCAAGCTTTTTAAAACAAAGCTTTTACTATTTTTGTTGTTCCAATATAATTTATAAGATTTTAGTCATGAAAATTTCAGGAGCAAAAAAGGCCGGGATTGTAGTTGTTGGGATAATTGTTTTTGCCATTGGCTTTTACGGTTTTAAGCAAGATGACAAAAATTTCCAGATCGCCAAAAACCTGGATATATATTATACCCTTTTCAGGGAATTGAACCTGTTTTATGTGGATGATGTTGAGCCCAATAAACTGGTTAAAACCAGTATCGATAAAATGCTCGAATCGCTCGATCCTTACACCAATTTTATTCCTGAAGATGATGTGGAAGATTTCAGGTTTATGACAACTGGTGAATACGCCGGAATTGGCGCCCTAATCAGTAAACAAAACGGTAAGATTGTTATTGCAGAGCCGTACGAAGGATTTCCTGCTCAGAAATCAGGACTGAAAGCCGGAGATATTCTGCTTGAAGTTGCCGGCAAATCAACCGAAAAATTATCCACTGAAGATGTTAGTGCACTGCTGAAAGGGCCGGCCAGCAAACCAGTTGCAATAAAAATACAGCGTTATGGTCAAAAGAAGCCGATGGATATTGAAGTTATCCGCGAAAAAATACAGATTGATCCTGTTCCATACTACGGAATGCTTGATAAGGAAACCGGTTATATCCGATTATCCAATTTTACCGTTGATTGCACTGAAAGAGTAAAAATTGCATTAATCGAGTTGAAGGAAAAACAAGGGGCCAAAAAACTGGTTCTTGATCTTCGGTCAAATCCGGGTGGATTATTGATGGAAGCGGTGAGAATCTCCAACCTGTTTGTTTCTAAAGGTCAGGAAATTGTAAGCACCCGAGGAAAAGTAAAACAATGGGATAAAGTATACCGCGCGACTGAAATTCCGGTTGATACAGTGATGCCTATTGCTGTTTTGGTTAACCGGGGATCGGCCTCGGCCTCCGAAATTGTTGCCGGCGCCATACAAGATCTTGATCGGGGAATGATTATCGGAACCCGCACTTTTGGGAAAGGCTTGGTACAAACTACCCGTGACCTGAGTTACAATGCCAAACTTAAAATTACTACAGCCAAATACTACATTCCAAGCGGCCGCTGTATCCAAGCCCTTGACTATACTCATCGCAATGAGGATGGAAGTGTGGGTGTAGTTCCGGATTCGCTGACAACAAAGTATACCACTAAAAATGGACGTATCGTTTTTGATGGTGGTGGGGTAGTTCCTGACATCTCCGTGGTTGATGAACCTTTAAGCAATTTAGCTGTGAATCTGGTCACTCAATCTCAAATTTTTGATTATGCGACTTATTTTAACAGCAAAACCGATAAAATTGATGCTCCGGAAGTTTTCAGGATTACACCTGATGTTTATACCGACTTTGCTCAGTTTATCAAAAATAAAGATTTCAAATACGAATCCAAAACAGAAGAGGAATTGGATAATTTGATTGAAGTAGCGAAGCGCGAGAAATACTATGATAGTTCTAACGACGAATTTGAAAGACTTAAACTAAAACTGGGGCATAACCTTGATCAGGATTTGGACCATTTCAAAACTGAGATTTCCGAATTGCTTGCCGATGAAATTGTTTCGAGGTACTATTATCAGAAAGGTGCCATCAAAGCTTCTTTACGCGATGATGCAGATATTAGCAAAGCATTGGACTTGTTGAGCAACCCCGGTGGTTATGCGGCCATATTTGATAAGGGAAGAGTTATTAAGGCCAATTAGATTTGGCACATACTGCAAAAAACAAAAACCCGGTTCTGCCGGGTTTTTTATTGAGTGTCATGATAGTTCTATGCTCAAAATAGCTGCGGATACATGATTGCCAAAGCAATAGCAAGAACAATAAAAATCCCTATCCCAATGAAAAAAAGTACAACTCCAATTTTGTACCGTTTATTTGTATTGACCAGTTCTGTAACCGAATTGATTTTATTAATCTTATTTACCAGCTTTTGTAAGGCCATTTGATCTTTTACAATGTAATCATAGGCACCATATTTCATACTATTGATGGCAATATCAATACTGTCCTGACCTGACAGAAAAATAAATTCAACGTTTGGATTGCTTTTTTTTGCTTTAATAAGCACTTCAATACCGGTCATCCCTTCAAGTAAATAATCCTGAATAACGATATCCGGATTTTTATCCATATTTTTTAATGCTTCTTCGCCCGAAAGAAAAGATTCAACATTCGTAAACTTATTCGTTTTTAGATAACTGACGACTAGTTTGTTGTACATCTGATTATCTTCAACGACAAATATCAGAGGATTTTTGATGTTCGGCATACTGTAAATATATTTATTAATCGCAATCGTTTTCTTAAAAAAAAGCCTACTCTCAAGGTGCTAAACCCATAAACTACAGAGAGATTTTCAGAGTAACCAAATTTAGAAAAAAAACTTATAATATCAAGAGATACCTTTTTAAACGGAGGATATTTATTTTTGTTATCCGAATAGGTTAATTTTAACCGTTTTGAATAATAGTAATTCGAATGTTTTATTGAATTTTTGGATATTGAATATAAATTAAAATAAAGAAAAATGGTTCTTTCTATAGACATTGGCAACACCAACATTGTTTTCGGAGTATCCGATCAGAATAGTTGGATAAAAATTTGGCGAATACAAACCGATTGGTCAAAAACAGCTGACGAATACGAAGTAATTTTCAGAACACTGTTTGCCAGTTCAGAAATAAGCAAATCTGAAATCAACAAAACGATACTTAGCAGTGTGGTTCCCGGCCTGATCAGACCTTTTAACGAAATGCTTTTGCATATGCTTGGTCACTCTCCGGTTTTGGTCGAACCATCGATTTATAGCAAACTGCCGGTTGACGTGTTAAACCCGTTTGAAATTGGTGCCGATATTGTTGCTGATGCCACCGCTGCATTTGTTCGTTATGGGGGGCCCTGTATGGTTATTGATTTTGGTACTGCACTTACCTTTACCACCATCAGTAAAGAAGGCAAAATACTGGGGGTTGCCATTGCACCCGGATTGCTTACCGCGCTAAAGTCTCTTAAAGGAAATACGGCCCAGTTGCCCGATGTACAATTGGTGGAACCTCCTTCAGTTCTGGGTGGAAATACGATTCATGCCATTCAGTCAGGGGTGGTTTTTGGTTTTGCCGGGTTGGTTGATTCAATCGTAAACCGCACAGAAGCAGAACTTGGTGGAAAGCTAACCGTTGTTGCCACCGGAGGCTTATCGTTCATTTTGCAAAACGTGTCTTCAAAAATCCAGATCATCGACGAAAACCTGACACTGGATGGTTTGAATTACATAGCTCGTTTGCTTTAAAACCAATTTTTCATTTCTTACTGAACTTTTCCAGATCCTTTGCTGAGTGACAACTGCCACAACTTACCGAATGGATATTATTCGGACTATTTATATCAGCAAAAGTGGTGTTCATTTTTGTCACATCCAATCCGCAATTCGAGAGTACCGGATGACAGTTGACGCACGAATTTCGGGCATCGTTGGAATGTGGTGCATGACAGGCCAGGCATGAAATACCTTCGTGGACTCCGGTCGGAGTGCGGTCATCCTGCGAACCGGCCTGATGCATGAAGTTTGGTGAATGGCATTGTAAACATAGCCTGGTGCCCGGATCATCGGAAACTCTGACCGGATTGCCCTGATCCATCATCGAAATTTTCATCAGCTTATCGGCCCGGATGTGGCGCTTATCGGCGCGGACATACCAACTGATGAATGAATTCCGTTTGGGCCTTTCGTAGGAAATTTCTTTTGGTAGGTCGTGCCGTCCGGCGACACCGAGCAGTTCATTTTCTGCATGGATACTATGACAGGACAGGCAGGGAATTGTTGGTTCGACTGCTTTATCCATATCCCTTAACTTCCATATTCCGTCAGCCTTCTCTGGTTTCTGAAGCAATGTTTTAATGTCTCCGTCGTAATACATCCCGTGACATCTCAAACATGCCCAATAAGGAGCTTCTTCCTGATTGTGTTTCCCATTCATGAAAATATCGCCATAATTGGCCGAATGGCCTCCTGAAATCCATTTGGCATATTCGGAGCTATGGCACTTGGCGCATTTATCCGAAAGTTCAAGCACTTGTTTTTCAGTCATCCTGATTTCTTCAGCTTGTTTCTTTCCCCCGAGATGAGAAAAAACCATATTGCCTTTTTCTTTTAAGCTGTGTATACCATTGCTCAGAGCGGAACCGTGGCAATCTGTACAATGTACATTCCGATGGGCAGAACCTTTCCATTCGTCAACTGAAGGACTTATTTCGTGACAACTGGCACAGGTTTTCTCCGGATTAGCCGAATTCCATTGCACATAGCCTCCAAATAGAAAAGTCAGACCAATAAAAGTGAATAAGAGTATAAATGCGATTCTTTTGAGGTTCATATTTAGCTGGTTTCAATTTTGAGATTTCAGGTTCTCGTTTTTTTTTATTTTTATTTATCATTGATTGTCATTAAGTTGTAAAGAAAATGACGCGAAGCTAATGACAAACAATGACCACAAATGACACTTTTTATTTAAATTTTGTTCCGGAGAAGTTCTGAGCGATGTGTCCACCGACCCAATATCCAAGGGCCATGATAGTAAGTGCCGGGTTGAACCCGCCACCATTTACCATGATGCTTCCATCGGCAACAAATAAATTGTCGATTTCGTGAACTTGTCCGTATTTATTTACAACCGATGTTTTTTTGTCGTTTCCCATACGCGCTGTTCCGTTTTGATGCTGGCCGCCACTTGGGCCACCATGCCCGCCAATGCTTTGCCAGGTTTGATAGGCTCCGGCTTCCTTTAAAATTGCCTCCGCTTTCGATGATAAAAATTTGCAATGCTCGTGGTCGAGCGGATGCCGTTCACCTGAAAGTGAAGCAACAGGTATTCCCCAGAAATCTTTCACATCCGGATCGACTGTAACCCGGGAATCGAACATCGGTAATTCCTGAATTGGTCCAACTACCTGTGCTGTTCGGTGATATTGGTTGCGTTGAAATTCCTTGTGCTCTTTTCCCCATCTTGCTGATTCCGGAGGTCGGATATTGGTGTATAAGTATGGAAGTCGGTTAAATTCATTGGCCAGCAATCCGCCACCAATAATTCCGGGATTGTGATGGTTGAAATCGCACCACGCTACCGTTGCTCCCGGACCCGAAAAGTCGAGAATATCGTAATCAAACAAGCCATAAGCTCCGGTATAGGCATGACCTTGAAGATTGCGACCCACCCAGTCAGAATTATTCCCGGCTCCATTTGGGAAAAGTTTTGATTTGGAATTGAGTAACAAACGGGCAGTTTCGATGGCTGCTCCGGAAACGATTACCACATCAGCAGTCTGTATTTGAGGCTTGTCATTCTGGTCGAAGTATTTCACTCCGGTAGCTTTTCCCCGTTCGTCAATCATGATTTCAACTACTTTACTGCCTGTTCTCAATTCACAATTTCCGGATTGAATGGCAATGGGGATTACTGTATTTTGGGTTCCGTTTTTAGCATCAACCGGACAGGCAAAACCACAACAAGTGCGGTTTCGAATGCAGGCAGCACGGCCGTTATAGGGAGTTGAATTCCGGAGCATTGGCAGCGGAAAGGGGTGCAGTCCAAGCCGTTTGGAAGCTTCGTACAATACTTTGGCTTCCTGATTGTATTCAAACGGAGCCATGGGCTGTTTTTTCTTTCGGGGCGGTGCAAACGGGTTTTGAGTGTCGTCGCCCGAAACACCGATTTCCCATTCGGCTTTTTCATAGCAAGGTTCCAGTTCTTCGTAGGTTATTGGCCAATCATCAAGTGTCGAGCCTTCCACCGGGCCGTAAACCGTTTTCAGTTTGAAATCTTCTTCCATGAAACGCCACGCCATAGCGCCATAACTCACCGTTCCGGAGCCGACACACGCTGCGTTGTTGCTGTATCCACCCCTGATTGGGGTCACAATTTGTTTGCCTCCACCTTTGTAGGTGACCACGCGTGGATTTTTGATATGATCAGGACCGAATGGTGAACCCAATACTTCGGTTCGTTGCGAAATCAGTTCATCGTTCGGATGTTCATCGTAGTTTGGCCATTCGCCGCGTTCGAAAAGTACGACTGAAATTCCGTTGGTAGCCAGTTCTTTGGCGACAATTCCGCCACCAGCTCCGGCTCCTACCACAATTGCATTAACGTGTTTATTTGCCATTGATGTTAATTATTTGGAGGCTTTATGGCCGCCGAATCCCAAACTTCCGACACCTAATAAAAAGCCGAATGAATACCAGCCACCGTTATTATTTACAGCCCAAACTGCAACATCGTCGATAAACAGGCTGCAGACAAAGGAACCCGGTGCAATAAATCCATGCCACAAACCACCAAAAAAGCCATAAGTGTGGCCTGTTTTACAGGCTTCAACATTTTGAACATCGGCACACGATGAAAAAATAAGTAATGCTAAAATCACAAAAAAGGATAGGTAGATCAACTTGTTTGTTTTCATTGTGATTAAGATTTTGGATTGAGTTATTAAATTACTGAAGGACTGAATTATTGACTTTTAGGTTTTAGTAAAACTTAATACTGCGACTGAACACTAAGTTCTGTAACGGTTTTGGCCAATTACCAGAGGATAGTCGATTTTTAACATTTCGAAGCTCATATAATCTTTGTTCCCGCCATGAATGGGAGATCCGTAAAATCCCTGCATGGTATGCGAACGAACCAGATTAAAAAAATCAGAAGGTTTTCCCTGATACCATTCGGTTTCTGTCAGTTGGTTTGATTCCAGCATTTTTAAGAGTTTGGTTTGTTCATCAAAAATCAGTTCCTCGAAAGGTTTCCGGTGTTTTTGTGTACAGTAGGTCTGAAGATTATTTATGCCATTCCGGTAGCTCTCCTGGTCGTAATGAAATACTCCTGAAAGCTGACGGTCGATGTAATGAATTACTCCGGCATCGGTTGCCCCGGGCGACTGATCTTTTGGAATGATTTGCTCACAAAAGGCAATTATGCAAAGGGCTTCTTCAGGAGTAAAAAAACGATAAATACTGTTTTGTTTCAAACAGGAAGGAAAGAGTAACACGCTACCAAAAGCAAGACTGGCTGATTTGATAAAGTCCCGGCGGTTAGGTTTAGTCATAACGGTCAAGTATAACAGGTATAGACGGTTAATTTAAGTTTTTAAATATACAAATTCAATTTTTCTTCTCTTCCGATTTTTTGTTTTTGTATCTGCAACAATGTCACATTAAAATTTATAAAAGAAAATCGTTGTTTCTCATTGATGATACATAACCGGGTTGGAGGGAAAAATAGCGATTTTTATTATTCAAGTATTCAAGAAATATGTTGAATATTTGAATTGCTTTCATATATTCGCTGAATCATTTTAATACAAATCCAAAATGAAAGGTCGCGAATTTAAAGATGCCATGTATGATGGGCTTGCAAAAATGCTTAAAGCCATCGCTAATCCATCCCGTTTAGAAATCATTGAAATGCTCTCGCAAGGCGAAAAAAGCGTTGAAAGCATTGTGCAGACTACCAACCTGACTTTTGCTAATGCCTCACAGCACCTTCAGGTACTGAAAAACAACAATATTGTAAAAGCCAGAAAAGAAAAGCAATACGTGTTTTATTCGTTGATCAACGATGATTTTTTATCGGTCTATCAGCATATAATCCGTTATGGATCACAGGAAATAGCTGAACTGGAAAAGATTATGAACCGTCAGCGGGAAGACAATAACTCGCAGAATGCCGTCAGCCTCGAGGATTTGGAACAGATGATTGGAGACGAAAATGTTTTACTTCTCGATGTTCGTCCAGCAATTGAATACGAATTCGGGCACATCACCGGGGCTATTTCAATACCTATGAACGAATTGATAGCCAACCTGAAAGACATTGCTACAGACAAAGAGATTATTGCCTATTGCCGTGGCCCATTTTGCGTTCTGGCTGATGAAGCCGTAAAACTCCTGAAAGAACAAGGATACCATGTCCGCAGACTCGACGAAGGATATCCGGAGTGGAAAATCAAACAATTAGAATCCAATTAAAATGAAACATCCGGTTTACCTTGACTATAATGCCACCACCCCGGTTGATTCAGAGGTCGCGAAAGAAATGATCCCGTATATCGAATCGTTCTACGGAAATCCTTCCAGCTCCTATTCAATCGGGCGAAGCAATAAAGAAGCCGTTGAAAAAGCACGAGCACAAGTCGCCAAATTGATCAACTGCTTGCCGGAAGAAATCTATTTTACCAGTTGCGCCACAGAATCGAACAATCTGGCTATTAAAGGAATTGCCTGGGCAAACAGAAACAATGGTCTGCATATTATTACTTCGAAAATCGAACATCCTGCCGTAACAGAAGTTTGTAAACACCTAAGTTCACAAGGTTTCGAAATCACTTATCTTCCAGTGGATAAAAGTGGTCGGATTGATCCCAAAGATGTTGAAAATGCGATCAGAAAAGGTACGATCCTGATTACCATCATGCACGCCAACAACGAAGTTGGAACGATTCAGCCGATTCAGGAAATCGGTGCAATTGCGCGAAAGAATAAAATTTCTTTTCATACCGATGCTTCTCAATCGGTCGGAAAAATTGAAACAAATGTCGATCTATTGATGGTTGATCTGCTGACCATTGCCGGACATAAATTGTATGCGCCAAAAGGGATTGGCGCGTTGTACATCCGAAAGGGAACGCCAATCGAAAATCTGATGCATGGTGGCGGACAGGAAAAAGGCATCCGCCCGGGAACAGAGAATGTCATTCACACCGTTGGACTAGGAAAAGCCTGTGACATGGCTCTTCGCGATTTCAGGCAAAATCGGGAAAATATGCGGGTTTCACGAGACAGACTGCTTAATGGTCTGGTTTCCCGACTTGGCAATCAGGTTCATGTAAACATCAATTTTGAAAATTGCCTGCCCAATACGCTGAGTGTGGCTTTCGAAAGCATCAGTGCGCACACGCTGGCTTCATTTATCAGCAACGATGTTTTGATTTCAACCGGTTCGGCCTGTCATTCCGGAGAAACAACCATTTCATCTGTACTTCAGGCAATGAATATAGATTTTAGAACTGCAGCTGCCACAGTGCGCATTTCAACGGGAAAAAGCACCACGGAAGAAGAAATTGATTTTGCCACAGAAGTGCTTGTTAATGCTGTTAAAAAACTTTCAATCTAAATAAAACAATAATCTATGAAAAAACATTTTATTCTGCTGTTGCTGCTGGCATGTGTTTTTACCTCCGGAACTTATGCCAAATCATCTCCGACGAAATCAGGTTCACAAACATCCATCGGAATGGTCATTTATTCAAACGACGCTGAAACAGTTTGGAATGCCTTGCGTCTGGCCAATTATTCGAAAAATCAGGGAGATACCGTGAAAATATTTTTGCTGGGGAAAGGTGTTGAATTGGATAGTATGGTAAAAACAAA
>Ga0209212_1001495_pt1 | contig 37297 bp, 39 predicted proteins | sample RifGroC2_FD_183996 | JGI IMG/M metagenome (GOLD analysis project Ga0209212, IMG submission 183996) | Groundwater microbial communities from Rifle, Colorado, USA - Groundwater C2 (SPAdes) (version 2) | ecosystem: Environmental > Aquatic > Deep subsurface > Groundwater | place: Rifle, Colorado...
ATACGCGGGGCACGGGAATCATGAACGCGTTATTCGACGGCTGGGCTCCCTGGCACGGGCCGATCCAGGCCCGCAACAACGGCGCCATGGTGGCGGACCGCGAGGGCATGACGACCCCCTACGCTGTCTTCCATCTCCAGGAGCGGGGGACTCTCTTCGTCGCTCCGGGAATCCGCGTATACGAAGGCATGGTCGTCGGCGAGTACTCGCGCGACAACGACCTCAACATCAATATCTGCAAAGAGAAGAAACTGACCAATATCCGGGCCGCCGGCCGCGACGAAAATATCCTGATCACACCCCATCGGGAGATGGGACTGGAAAACGGAATCGAGTGGATCGGCGACGATGAACTGGTAGAGGTGACGCCTCAATCGGTCCGTTTGCGGAAGAAGATTCTCAAGCAAGCAGGGCGCCCCAGGCGTCGGGAGGAAGAGGAAGTCTAGCGCCTCTTCTCCCTTCATAACCTCTTTCTCCTCAACCTCTTTTTAAGCTCCCCTTCCGTCATCCGGTACTTAAAGGCCTTGCGGCCGTTAATGAAGAGAACCGGGACTTCGTTGCCGTACTTCTCCTGGAGGTCGGGAGCGCTATCCACATCGACCTCTTCTATTTCCAAGGGGAGCCGGCCAGCCACCTGCCTCACCACCCCCTTCATCTCTTCGCAGAGACAGCAGTCCTTCCTGCTGTAAAGGGTAAGCAGCCAGGTCATTTTTTTTCGCCGCTCGGGAGCGGGATCATTTTTAGGGGAATTTTGAGGGCGCTGAAAAAGAACTCGGAGAGCGTGCTCAAAGGGGCTGGAGTAATGGTCGCATCGTCCACCGGTCCCTGGACACGAAAACTCGCCACCATGATGGAATCCTTGATGCCCGCGATCCCGGGCCCGATCAACGGTATGTAGCTCACTACGGAACCTACCCTCGGAAATGGGCGAAACGCGAGAACGGCGTCAATGGCGTCGTTGGGGCCATCTACCTGGCCTGCGCCGGTGATGCTGATGTCGTCACTGTCCACGATTAAATTCTCCGTCGAATAAATGCCGTTTTTCACCTTGAAGTCTCCTGTGATGCTGCGGAAACGGATCCCCTTTTGTTTAAGGTCCGGCAACTGGAAAGAGAACCATCGCGTCAGATCCATGACATTGAGAATCCGTACCAGCAGCTGCAGGCGCCTGGCCATACCGTCTTTGATCTCGAGCTGGAAATTGCCGGACAGGTTTCGTTTCCTCTCAGCCCCGGTTGCCCCTTGGGACTCGAACTTGCCGGCAAGGTTGACCTTCCCTGTGATCTCCCTGGTGCCCGTGTCAAACCATTTTAGAAATCCTTCAACAGGAACCCCCTGGACCTTCGGCTCCAGGGAAAAGCGCAGACCATCGGCGGCATCGATAAAAGCGCCCGTGCCCTGAACTGTACCGCCCTGGGACTTGGCGGAAAAATTCTCCAGACGCCACACCCTCTTATCTAATGTGAGATCGCTCTTGAGATCGGTAAATTCAAAGCCTTCGTATCTCCCCTTGTCAATGTTCATTCTGCCTCTCACCTGGAGGCGATCCTGCCAATCGTTCCCGCGCGGCTCCTCTTGCGGCAAGAGGGTGGCGATGTCCAGCTCGGGGGAGTTGAGAGTGAAAGTCAGTTGAGGTTTTTCCAGATATCTCCACCGACCGGCGAGATCGATTCTATAGCCGGCTACTTGACCTTTAACACCCTGAAAATCGAAGCCCTTGCCATCAAGTATCACCTTCCCGCGCACCTCGCGGAAAGGCTGCCGAAATATTTTAAGCGGAATCTGAACTCCGATCAGTTCCAGCGATCCGGTGAGATTCCGCTCCCCGGAATGGGCTAAAAAGCCCTGATAGCGGAGACTGCCGCGGATGGTCCCCGCATCTTGCGGGGATCCCAGGGAAAGAAGGAGGCGAAGCGCCTCACCTGCCTTGACGCCGGAAGAATCAACGCTCAGGTCAAAAACCGGCTTTTCGGATAAGTTGCGGAGGGCAACTCTGATAAGCACAGGGGAACCCCCCAGCAAGGCATTGACCTTCTCAGCGCGGATCTCCTGCGGAGAAAAGGATAGCTCCCCCTTGACTTGAGACAGGGAGAAATCGTCAATCCGCAGGCGCGCATTCTCCAGCGATAGTCGACCTTCATAATGATGTGAGGAGGCAAAGTCCGTGCGCAACAACAGCCCGAACCTCCCTTTTCCGCTCAATTCCTGCAGGACCGCAACCGCTTTAGCCGCCTGGTCGGGAATAAATCCCGCTTTGAGCTGGTCCCGTAATTGCCGGAGATCGGCCTCGCCCTTTACCCGCAGTTCGAGATACTTGCGACCGGCAAGTATCCCCTTTTGACTTCCCTCGATTTCCGCCAAGCGCGAAAGACCGACCATACCCTTGAAATTTCGGTAATAGAGAACCCCCTTTTCCAGCACGATCCGCCCGCTGATACCCCGCAGAGGGAGAGGATGATCTCCAGGCAAGTTGCCTCCCATCCCCTTAACCTCCGCATCCAGCCACAGGGTGTTTTCGAAGCCGGGCTCAAACATACGGCGGATACCGGAAAGGGGGCCGCCTACTCCTGCCTTCGTCAATTTCACTTCTCCCTGATTCATTCCCTTTACCAGAACCTCCCACTGGGGTGAGTGGAGAACCTTCAAAGGAACGTATTTCCGTACCCGAACGAGCGGCAGGAAAGGTGTGGTGAGGTTGACTTCCAGAAACGGTTCTTTCTCTCCCAAGGAGCGCATGGATCCCTGCGCAGATAAATTGATCTCCGTGGAGTGGATCTCGAGACGCGGGAAACGAATCTCTTGGGGTGTCCACTCCATCTCCAATTGTAGCCGGCCGCTGCCGGGGGAAACAGGGCTGGCGAAGATATCGGGCGCGTCAACTTCGAGCTCTTTGAAGTCTATCTGCCCCTGGACTCGGAGTCGTTGGGCCGGGCTTCCCTGCCAGCGGAGAGTCGGGGCAAGGATCCCGCGGACGCCTCGGACCGGGAGCAGCCGGGCAAAATATTCCCGCACCAGACTCGCAGGCAAACCCTCCATCCGGGTTTCTGCCTCCAACCATGCTTGGCCGAGATCAAGACCGACCTCCGGGAAAAGAATCTTTCCCTTGGATATGAGCTGGACCCTGGAACCATCACCTTGCTGCTCCATGGCCGTCTTCAAGCCAAACTCCACCGCCAGTCTTCCCTCTTCGTGAGCAGTGCTCTTCAGCGAGGCCTCCGCTACAGAACGGGCCAGATCGCTTGCCCGGATGCGGCGGATGGTCAGCTCCAAGTCCCGCAGGTAGGTAGAGGCGCGGTTGGCCTCCGGTTGAGGATCCGCAAAGAGGACCTCCCCTTTCTCGATTTTGATCTCGTGCAGATCCAGAGTGAATTGATCTTCGGCCTGCTTCCTGAAGGGAAGCTGGGCCATCCAACCGGGTAAGGGAATTTTTCCCTGCTCGTCCCGCTCAACCCTCAATGTCGGGCGATAAAAACGAATCTCGTTAAAAACCATCTTGCGCTCTAACAGCGGCAGCAGGGCTACCCGTATCAGGGCCTTCTCAGCCGTGATCACGGGACGGTCCTTGTCAGGCTCGATCAAAGCGATATCGCGGAAGGAAATACCCACGACGCGCCCCATCTGCAACTCCGCTTCACCCACCCTAACTTTCAAATGCGTTCGCCTTTCAATTTCGCTGATGAGGAATTGACGAAACTCACCGACCTGGATAAGATGGTAAAGGGAAAAAAGCAGGACAGCGATAAAAAGCGCTAAAGCGATCGCGGAAAGACCAACGATTTTGAAGACTTTCTTCATAGGGCAAAGAGGGTATCTCAATTCATGCTAAAGGAAGTTCAACCCAGGCGCAAGCCGCAGGCAAGCATTGCCTTGACAGCATCCGGCTAACTTGCTACAAAAACACAACTTGTGCCATTGGGCATGGAAAGATTGTCTCTGGAGGGGGGCCTTATGATATTGGAAAGAGAAGAGGATCTGCTAAACAGCAGGGATGTTGCCAGGATCCTGGATCTCAGCCCTGACACGGTGAACGAGTTTGCCCGCAAAAACATACTGCCCGGTTTCAAGAAGGGCAAGCAATGGCGTTTTCGCAAGAGAGACATTTCTTCATTCAACAAAAAACAAACCAGGGAAATCGGAGTCGCGTGATTCCCATCAAGATGGACATCGAGGTCCGAGGTCGGAATCATGAGTGAAATAGAGGCGCATGAAAGTAAGCTCTACTCGGACTTCGCACCTCTTTATGACAAAGTATTCGGCAAGATTTTTTCCTCCCGCTTAAGACAAGTTATCCGATCCCTCGACATTCCCCGTGGCGCCAAGGTGTTGGAAGTAGGGGCCGGGACCGGCACTTCCTTTCCCGCTTATCCCCCTCACTGCGAGGTGACCGGAATCGATCTGGCGCCCGACATGCTGGCTCGCGCCCAGGGAAAGATCCTTGAGAATGGGTGGACCCACCTAAAAGTCCTGGAAATGGATGCCCTCCAGCTGAAGTTCCCGGACGACAGCTTCGATTACGTGATGGCCTTTCACGTAGTCACGGTGGTCCCCGACCCAGTCAGGATGATAGAAGAAGCGAAACGAGTTTGCCGTCCGGGAGGAAAAATCGTCATTGTGAACCATTTTACCAGCGATTTTCCGCTGCTGGGATTTTTGACCGAGATCTTGGATCCGGTGACCCGGCGACTCGGATGGCGCACCAATCTTCGACTCCGGCCTTTTATCGAGGCGACAGAACTCAAGGTAGAAAAGGCCTACAAGCTCTCCAAGCTTTCTCTCTATACGGTTCTGGTAGGCTGCAATCAGCAAAACGGTCACCGCGGGGCTTAGGCGTTCTTGAGCACGATCCCTTCCATGACGTTGGCCACATCCTCACACCGATCAATGGCGTTCTCCAGGGTCTCGTAGATCTCCTTCCACTTGATGACTTCAAGAGGATCGCTCCCGGGCTCGAACAATTTCGCCACCGCTGCCCGGCACACATAATCGCCTTCGTTTTCCAGACGACCGATCTCGACGCAGTTCCTCATGATGGAATCGGCCCCCTTCAAGCGCCGCAACTTAAAGACCGCCTGTTCCAACTCCTTGACGCACTGGACGAGAACGCCTACTAGAAGGACAGCCTCCTCGTTGGTCTTGCCGATCCTGAAGAGACTGAGACGCTCGGCGCATGCCTCGATATAGTCCAGGACATCGTCCAGCGAGGTAATCAGATTGTGAATATCCTCCCGGTCCAAAGGGGTGACAAAGGTAAGATTGAGCATTTCAATCGTGTCATGCGTAATCACGTCGCCTTCGTGCTCGGTGTCTTTGATCTTCTTCGCTTTCACCTGGACCTCTTTGAAATCCCGGATCAAGTCTTCCAGCTGCGTGGCCCCCTCCACCACCTTATTGGCACTGGCCTCGAAAAAATCGTAAAACTTCTCGTCTCTCGGAAGAAAGCGCATAGGCAAGCTCCTAATAGTTTTTGATCTTTACTCTTCCTGCTTCTTTGTCCCTTTGGGCGTCTCGCCCGCCGGTGCATCGCCCCCGGGGGGACCCAGATTGCGGAAGAACCGATAGATAGAAAAAAGCCAACTCCCCTTCACGTCGCCCACCAGCCCCTTAGCCTCTTGATAAAGCTGGGGATCGTTCACCAGGGCGCCAATCGTCCCCTCGCCCCTGTCGATCTTCCCCGTGATCTGGGCCAGATCCTTGGTGGTTTGCTCCAGGTGTCCCAGAAGGCGATCCGCATACGGTTTATCGCCCATCAGTCTCTGCAATATACCCTCACCTTCCCGCAGCTGGCGGGTGACGTTCTCGAGGTTAGCCGTGGAGCGCCGCAGGCTGGCGAGGATTTCCTTTCCGGCATGGGGATCTTGAATCAGCGTCCCCAGGGTTCCTTCCCCCTGCTCGATTTTTTGCGTGGTCTTTTGCAAGGACTCGGATGCCCTGCGCAACTGATTTAAGCCGGCCTTTAAATCCTCCATGATCGCCTGCCCCGCCTCTTTATTTTGCACGAGTTGCCCCAAGACCCCCTCCCCTTTTTCTACCGATCGGAGAACGTTCTTTAAGGATGCTGAGGCAGAGCGGAGATTGTTGGCAGTATCATTCCATTGCGCTTCATGGCCCGCAGTAACCATCTGTCCGAGCAATCCTTTGCCCTCCGCTACTGATTTCAGAATCGTCTTGAGGGAACTGGCCACCGCGGCAATATTCTGAACCGTGTCTCCGCTCTCGCCCAAGAGCGACTCATAGTCCAGCGGATCCACGGAAGCGATCAGCCCGCCTGGGGGCAAAGGCTCGTTCTGTGGGCTACCGCCTGAAAGCTCGATGAACTTATCTCCCAAGACCCCCTGGGTGCGGATTCGAGCTACCGTGTCCCTGCGCACACGGGGCGCCACCTCCCCGACCACCTTGACCTGAACCACGATAAAATTCTCTTCCACGTTCGAAGGAAAAGTCAGGCCCTCGACCGAGCCTACCCGGACGCCTTTGAGGGTAACTTGGGCGCCTTCCCGCAGGCCGATCGTGCGGGTAAAATGGATCTCGAAGGGCACCTTGCTCTCGAAAAAGCGCCTTTCTTTGCCCATCAAAAAGATCGTGCCGCTCAGAATGATCAGGGCAGTTACGATCAGCAGCCCCACCTTGATCTGCAGGGCCGGGGTGGGTATCATACGCAAGTCTCCCTCATCCGCTGAAAAGAAATTCATGCAGCGCAAGATCCTTAGATGCATGAAATTCTTCCCTCGTGCCAACAAGCCGGATCTGGCCTTTCTGGAGAAAGGCAAGTCGATCCGCCACCGCAAAGGCGCTCTGAAGATCGTGAGTGACTACAACCGAGGTGACGGACAGTTTTTTTTGCAGCTCACTGATCAATCGATTAATACGATGGGTCATCACAGGGTCGAGCCCGGTTGTTGGTTCGTCATAGAGCAGCGCCTCGGGTTTTAAGACCAAAGCGCGCGCCAGCGCCGCCCTCTTCTTCATCCCCCCACTCATTTCGGCGGGATAGAGATCCTCGCTCCCCTCCAGACCCACTAAAGAGAGGGCCTCGCGTACTCTATCTCGGATCTCCGCCGGCGACAACGCCGCGTGCTCGTTGAGCGGGTAGGCGATATTCTCCCCAACGGTCAAAGAATCGAAAAGGGCGCAACTCTGAAAGACCATCGCCACTCTTTTTCTCACCTCTGTGAGCTCGTCCTCCTCCATGCGGGATATCTCCAAGCTATCCAAAAACACCTGCCCGGTCTGCGGACCGATCAGCCCGTTCATATGCTTGAGAAGGACGGTTTTCCCGGAACCGCTGCCACCCAGAATCACCATGGTCTCACCCCGCTGCACCGTCAGATTCACGCCTTGAAGCACCGCCTTTTCACCAAAGGACTTGAAGAGGTTCCGACATTCGATGAAGCTGTTAGTGCTCACAGCTGGAGAAAAAGCTTGGTTAAGAAGAAGTCCGACACGAGAGTGGTGATGGAGGTGGTCACCACTGTCTGCGTGGTCGCCTGGCCCACCCCATCTGCCCCGCCGGTTACCTGTAGTCCATTATAGCAGGCGATGATGCCGATGAAAAAGGCAAAGAAAAAGGTCTTTCCCAGGCCGCTAAAGAGGTCCTGGAATTTGATGAACTGGATGATCGAATTCAAGTAAAAATCTGCGCTGATATCGAGCTCCATCGCGCTGATGAAGAGACCTCCCATTACTCCCACAAAATCGGCCAGAACGGTAAGCAAAGGGAGCATGATCATGAGGGCCGCCAGCCGGGGCAAGACCAGTTTCTGGACCGGGTTGATTCCCAGGGAACGCATGGCGTCGATTTGCTCGGTGACCTGCATCGAGCCAAGTTCCGCTGTGATCCCTGCCCCTACGCGTCCCCCGATCATAAGGGCGGTCAGCACCGGGCCCATCTCGCGCAACATCGAGAGCGCCAAGATCCTCCCGGCATAGGGTTTGGCGCCAAAACGTGTGAGATAATTGCCCATCTGGAGGGCGAGGACCATGCCGGTAAAGACCGCGGTGAGGAGCACAATGGACAGCGAGCGGACCCCGATCCGTTCCATCTGCCCTAAGATCAGCTGGCCTTCCCATCGCTTATGGAGACACCGCACCGCTTCATAGCAGAGAAGGCCAAGCCCCCCCAGATATTCACTCGCTGCTTCGATAGGGTAAAGACCCTTGAAGCCCCACTTCTGCGTGATCTCTCTCATAGCGGATCTTAAGCTCTCTCAGCGAGGAAGCTCTTTGGAGTCTTCCTTCTTAGCGTTTTTCTCCCCCTTGGCGCCCTCCTCCGACTCATCGCCGCTGATTCCCTTTTTGAAATCACGGATGGCTTTGCCCAATCCACTCCCGATCTGGGGAAGTTTTCCCGGGCCAAAGACGATCAGGGCAATGATTAAGATAATCAACAGCTCTTGAAACCCGAGTCCGAACATAAGCCCTCCTTACCCTTTCCTTTTCAAGGCGAAGAATACTGCGTTATCCCCTCGCTGCACAAGCAGCAATAACCGGTCGCCTCTTTTGCCCTGCCTGACGGAGTTCTCGAAATCTTTGACCGTGTTTACCGGACGCTGGTTGACTTCCCGGATAACATCTCCAGCTTCGATCCCTGCTTGATCTGCCGGACTGCCCGGCTTGACCTCGACGACGATCACTCCCTTGGTCGAGCTTAACCCGTGGCGTCGGGAAAGCTCAGGGGTCACTTTCTGCACCCTGACGCCGAGCTCCGCATCTTTCCCCTCGGCTTGTGCGACCACCTCTCTCTCTTCGGGAAGCTCTCCGACCTTCACCGGGAATATCCGTTCGAGCTTCTCGCGGAAGATCTTGAGCGTAATCCTTTGGCCGGGAGGGGTGTCAGCGACCAGAGAAGGGAGGTCTTGACTCTTCGGCAGCGGCTTGCCATTGAATTCCCGGATGACATCGCCCGGCTTGATCCCGGCCTCTGCCGCCGGGCTGTTGTCCGCCACCTCGGTGACCACAGCCATAACCCCGGCGCCGCGCGTAAGCCCCAGGGACGCGGCCAGTTGGGGCGTCACATCCTGGGCGCGAATGCCCAACCACCCGCGCACGACCCGTCCGTTCTTCCTCAGCTGATCAACGATTTTTTTTGCTAGATCAACCGGGATGGCAAAACCGATGCCGATGTTACCGCCGCTCTGGCTAAAGATAGCGGTATTCACACCGACAACTTCTCCCTGCACGTTGATGAGCGGCCCCCCGCTGTTTCCAGGGTTGATGGAGGCGTCCGTCTGAATGAAGTTGTCGTAAGGTCCGGCGCCTATCACCCTCCCTTTAGCGCTGACAATACCGGCAGTCACTGTGAGCTCGAGACCGAAGGGATTCCCGATGGCCACGACCCAGTCCCCCACATCGAGACTTGCCGAGGTTCCCCAGCGCGCCACCGGCAGATTGCTCGGTCCCTTTCCGACCCTGATCAGCGCCAGGTCGGTCTTCTCGTCTTTGCCAACGACCCGGGCCTCATGCTCCGTCTGATCCGAGAGTTTGACCTTGATCACATCCGCGTTTTTGACCACGTGGTAATTGGTCAGGATCTCGCCTTCCTTGCTGATCAAGATTCCCGAGCCCAAGCTGCGCTGCGGCGCTTCTCTAGGGACCGCCTCCCCGAAGAAGCGGTTATAAAAGTCCTCCAACGGATCCAGCCCACCAAAGGCCCCGCCCGGTCCTGTTCGGCCGGGCCGCTGCGTGGTGGTCGAAATGTTAACCACTACCGGCATGGTTTTCCGCGCAATCGAGGAAAAAGAGAACGAGCGGCCATCGCCGGGAGGGGTATTGGTAGCCAGAACCGGCGCAATCACCGGAGTGTGGAAGATGATCGCCGCCAAGACAAACGAGCCGATGGCTGCCGATATCAGGGCCCCAAAGGGATATCTCTTTTGCAACATCGGGTTTCTCCTTTTCCCTGCGAAAATACCGTAGAGTACCATATCAGATTTCGGGAGACCTTTTAAGCGCCATTCAAGACCAATCTGAATACATTTGCAAATTCCAGTATCAGCGGTTAAGAAGGGGTGGAAGGGAAACCGCCCTCGGGATCCTGAGCACTTAAAGTCAAGATAAAAACCATGGTCTTATTTTTCGAAATGTTTGCTTCCGAACTCATTGGTGATCCGGTGGTCGATTGCCTCGAGCAGAATGTCGGCAAGATCAAAGACATCATTGTGACTCTGGGGGAGCCGTTTCCGAAAGTTATCGGGCTTTTAGTGGCACTATCCGACGGAAAACGGGAAGCCAGGGTTCTTTTGATTGGAGAGATCAATCTGATCGGCAAGCAGTTCGTCTCTACCCATCCGGCAAAGGATCGCATCGTCTGGACAACGATTCGCGAAGGGGATGTCCTCTTAATGCGGGACGTTGTGGACCGGCAGGTGGTGGACCTTGAGGGCGCCCGCGTTATCCGCGTAAATGACCTTAAGTTGGCCAAGGTGGAGCAAGACGTGCGCTTGATCGCCGCGGATGTCGGCCTGAGGGGGATGCTTCGTCGCCTGAGCTTGGAGAAAACGGTCAGTTGGTTCCTGGATTTACTTGGCAAGAAAATCCCCGAACAGTTAATTGGCTGGGATCATGTCCAAGACCTGTCCGGAGGGAAGATCTCGGTTCCGAGCAAGACCATCACCGACCTGCACCCCGCAGATGTTGCCCAAATCATTTCTCAGGTGAGACCCGATGAAAAGACTTTCATTTTCTCCACCCTCTCCAATAACACTGCCGCAGAGGCGCTCCACGAGCTGGAGCCGATGCTCGCGGCGGTCTTGATTGCAAAATTAGATACCAAAAAAGCCCTTGGAATCCTGGAAAAAATGCCGGCAGACGAGGTTGCCGATATTCTCGGCGACCTGCCGTCGGAAAAATCGCAGCAACTCCTCTCTCTCATGCGCGTGCGCAAGGCGACTCAGATCCGGAAACTGTTGCAGCATAGAGATGAAACGGCCGGCGGATTGATGACCACGGAGTTTATCGCTTTGCCCCAGAATTTAACGGCCGAACAAGTCATTTCAAGACTGCGGGAAATCGAGCCGGATGCCGAAACCATATACTACCTCTACGTCGTGGATGAAGCGGGACATCTGGCCGGGGTTTTATCTCTGCGCCGTCTCATCACCTCGCCGCCCGATAAGTTGATCTCCGAAATCATGATCAAAGAAAACATCACCGTTTCTCCGGAAATGAGCCATAGAGAAGTTGCCAACTTCATCTCGAAATACAACCTCCTTGCCGTTCCGGTCGTCGACCAGGACAAGAAAATCCTCGGGATAGTAACCGTCGATGACGTCATGGACTTCATCCTGCCGCCAATTTCGCGAAGAAAAAGGCGGATGTTGGGATAAAATGCGGGGCCGGAAGAGATTCCTTACCGATTCGACTTACCTGAGGTTGCGACTCGCGGCTTTTTTGTCCGTCGTGGGGCCGGGCATTATCACCGGCACAGCAGACAACGATGCCGGTGGGATCGCGACCTACTCCGTCGCCGGCGCGCACTTCGGATATCAAATGCTGTGGATGCTCATTCCCATCAGCATCATGCTTTACGTGACCCAGGAAATGGGGGCGCGGTTAGGAATCGTCACCGGCAAAGGATTGGGAGACCTCATTCGTGAGAGATTCGGCCTGCGCTCCGCGGTGATTGTGGCCGTATTGGTTTTCGCCGTTAATTTCGCAAACGTGCTTGCCGATGTCGCCGGCATAGCTTCGGTCGCGGACATCTATCGCATTCCCCGCGTCATTTTCGTGACGATCTTCGCGATCGGCATCTGGTACGTGCTTTTAAAGGGAACTTTCAACTTCGTTCAAAACATCTTTTTAACCTCTTCGATTTTGTTTGTCTGTTACATCATTAACGGTTTCATAGCCAAGCCGGATATTCCCGCGGTGATCCGAGGGAGCCTGCTGCCCTCGCTGCGAATCGAGCGCGATTTTATTTTTACCGCTACGGCTATGATAGGAACCACTCTGACGGTGTGGGGACAATTCTTTGTGCAGTCTTACTTCGTAGACAAGGAAGTAGATAAAAAGGACTTGAAGAGCGCGCGCTTGGATATCTTCTTGGGCTCCCTCTGGGTCGTTTTTGTGGCGTTTTTTATTTTTATTTCCGCGGCGGCAACTCTCTATGTTAAAGGAATCCGCATCGAATCCGCCGCCGATGCGGCTTTGGCATTAGGCCCCCTCCTTGGACCGGCGGCGAAACATCTTTTCGCCTGGGGCCTGCTGAATGCTTCTATGCTTGGGGTCAGCGTGATCTCGCTGGCAACCGCTTACACCTTGACTGAAATCCTCGGGACCGAAAGGAAAGTGAACGCCTCGTTTAGAGATGCCCCGCTATTTTATTGCATCATCGGGTTTTGCATTTTTGTGAGCACGTTGCTGATTTTTTTTCCGCGGATCCCGATGATCCCGCTTCTGATTGCCTCGCAGGCTTTGAACACGCTGCTCCTTCCGCTGATCTTTGTGGTCATGCTAAAACTCATTAACGATAAACAATTGATGGGCCCGCACGTCAACGGCCCTATCTTCAACTTCATCGCCTGGATCACCATTGGAGGCTTTACCCTCATATCTCTTCTGATGCTGTATCTCACCTTTTTTCAACGTTCGGGCCCGGCATCCTTGCCGATCTTTTAGCCGGATTATTCCTCCCGCCGCACCCTCGCTTGATCTTTTATATCGGAAACGATCATCGACCGGCGCACGCTCTTTCTCACAATAAAAACAACTCCGCCGACCAGGCTGTCAAGGACAACGATGGCGAACCAGAGAATCCCAAAGGCAATGGCCTTTTCCGGGCTGACATCAATCTGCCGCAGCAAAAACAGGTAGCCGCCCTCGCGCAGGCCGATGCCGTTCAGGCTTATGGGAAGCGCGCTAAACGTACCCACCAGCGGGTAGATGATCAAAGCATAAGACCAGGGGATCTCTACATCCAGGGCCTGGCCCAGCAGGATCTGCATCCAGGCCTGGATCAAGTGGGCGATCAGGGACAGGGCGATGGTCTGCACGATGATCTGGCGGTTACTGGCGTAGGCCTCCAGTCCCAGCAGGAGCTTTTCGCCCTTAAGGAATTTCTTACGATGGAGCAACCGCTTGAAGAGAGGCAACAGCATCCAACTGAAGAGAAAGCCCGCGGCGAGCGCAAAGGTCAGATAACGAATGATCGGAACGAGAGTATAGGTTGAAAAGACCACCAGGGCCGCCGCTCCGATCCATGCCAGGACAGCGAATCCAATAAACCGATCTGCGATCACGGAGACAAGAGCCGAGCCGGTGGAGCCGTTCCATCCTTTCGCGCGCTCCTCGGACTCACCCCGGGCCAGGTAAAAAACCCGGCCGATATCTCCCCCGATGGTGCTTGGGGCGAACAGGTTGAAGAACATGCCGATGAAGTAGAAGATGACGAAGTCTTTAAAAGGATTCGTAAAGCCCAAAGGCCGCGCCAACAGGGCCCATCTCAGCGAGCAAATGATCTGGCCCGAAAAATAACCCAACAGTGCGACAGCCAGATAAGAGAGGTGGGCCGAGGACAGTACCCGGCGGAGCTGAGCCACGTCGATCTCAGCAAAAAGAAAAAAGAGCAGGCCCAGGCTCACCACGGCCTTAAGCAGAAACGTAAGAGTGGAACGACTCATAGTTTTCCAGATTTATCCATGCAGAGACGACGGCGCCGCGCTGCTTCATCCTTTCAAGGGAGGGTTGACCAGGACCTGATTCTCCTCCTTTTCGAGATTATCGACTAAGACCTTGCGCCCCACCACATGGAGCCTCCCTTCGCTGTGAAGCTGGATGGCCCCGGGATAGATCCGATGCTCCTCTTTCAGTATCCTGGCGGAGAGGGACTCCTCGGTATCGTCGGGATAGACCGGCACGACGGCCTGGATGATGATGGGGCCTTCGTCGCAGCCCTCATTAACGAAGTGAACCGTGCAGCCGGAAAAACGAACCCCGTGTTCTGCCGCCTTCTTCTGCACATGGAGTCCCGGAAAGGCCGGCAGCAAGGCCGGATGGATGTTCATGATGCGATTGGAGAATGCCTTCACCAATACCGGGGAAAGGAGGCGCATGAAACCCGCCAGGACAACCAACTCCACCTGCCGCGCTTCCAGGATATCGATCAGGGCCTGATCGTAGGCCTCGCGGCTGGGAAATTTCCGGTGATCGACGATCTCAGTCGGGATATCGTGCTTTTTCGCCCGCACCAGGCCGAAGGCGTCCTCGCGGTTGCTGATCACTACTCGGATGACGGCATCGAGTCTCTTTGCTTCAATGGCATCGATGATCGCCTGGAGATTGGTACCGCTGCCCGAGATGAGCACGCCGAGCGGGAGCTGCCGCGCCATAATTCAATTTCAGGGGAGGAAGCGGACCCCTCCCTCTCCTTTCTTGACCTCGCCAATCAAGTAGTGTTTTTCGCCCAGCTTTTTTAGCGAGCGTTGGATCTGATCCACATGCTTCTTGCCCACAACCAAAATGATTCCCAGCCCGTTATTAAAGGTGCGATCCATCTCGGGTTGCGAGACGCCGCCGAATCTGCGGATCAAATCGAAAACAGGAGGGATCGGCCAGCTACGTCGCCGAATCCAGGCCTGCCGCCCTTGGGGCAGGATCCTCGGCAGGTTGCCGGGAATCCCCCCTCCGGTGATATGCGCTACCCCTTTTATCGGATGGCGCCGAAGCAAGGTTCGAATGACTTTCGCATAGATGCGGGTCGGCTCCAGCAGCTCCTCCCCGAGCGTGCGACCCAATTCCGAGATCCTGTCTCCGAGCCTCAGCCCCTTGATCTCCAAAAGCGCCCTGCGCGCCAGCGAGTAGCCGTTGCTGTGCAGTCCGCTCGAGGGGAGTCCGATAAGTTGATCTCCGGCGACGATTGCCGCGGGGTTGGGGATTTTTTTTAGCTCCACCACCCCGACGGCGAATCCAGCCAGGTCGTACTCCCCATCGCCGTAAAAAGAGGGCATCTCTGCCGTCTCTCCGCCAATCAGGGTGCAGCCTGCGAGCAGGCATCCATCGGCGATGCCGCGGATCACCTGAAGCGCAGTATGGGGTTTGAGCTTGCCGGTAGCAAAATAGTCCAGGAAGAAGAGAGGCTCCGCCCCCTGGGTCAAAATATCGTTGACCCCCATGGCCACAAGGTCGATGCCTATCGTGTCATGGATGTTCATCGCGAAGGCGATCTTGAGCTTGGTCCCGACCCCGTCCGTGGAGGAGACCAGAACCGGGTGGCGGTAGTTCCGGCTCTTGAGATCGAAGAGGCCGCTGAAGCCGCCGACGCCCTCCAAGAGGCCCGGGCGGGCCGTCTTGAGAGCGATCGGACGGATGCGGCGCACCAGGCGGTCCGCAGCGGAGATATCCACTCCGGCCCTTTTGTAGGTTATGCTTTTTTTCTTAGCCATCAGAATTGAAAGATCTCAGGTGGTCGAGCCGACGGCTGCGCCGGGAGTCCCGCTGCTCGAGGCCAGCATGGCTCTGATCTGCAGAGTGTATTCGCCGAACTTACCGGCACTCATCATCTCCATAGCTCTGGGGCGCGGCAGGTCGATGCCCAGTTTCCGGATCACCCTTCCGGGCCGGGGCGACATGACAATAACGGTATCGGAAAGAAAAACCGCCTCTTGTATGTTATGGGTCACAAAGAGCACCGTCTTCCTTTTTCCGTCCCAGATCCTTAGCAACTCCAGGTCGAGCTCATCCCGCGTCATGGCGTCCAACGCGCCGAAGGGTTCATCCATCAGCAGGATCTCAGGGTCGGTCACCAGGGCGCGGCAGAGGGAAACTCTCTGCTGCATCCCACCGGAGAGCTCATGGGGATACATCTCCTCGAACCCCTCCAGCCCCACCAGGCGAAGCAGAGAGCGCGCCTTCTCCAGGTAGGGCGGCTTTTCCAGCCGGGCGAACTCGACGGGGAGCATGATATTGCCGATTACGGTTTTCCACTTGAGCAGCACCGGAGACTGAAACACCATGCCGACATTGTCCAGGGGCGCGTCCACCGCCTTGCCGTTCACGGAGACTTTTCCGGATGTAGCCGGAAGCAGGCCGGAAATAATCTTAAGCAGCGTGCTCTTGCCGCATCCGCTGGGTCCCACAAGGGAAACGAAGTCGCCCTCGTGGACCTCGAAGGAGATATGATCCAGGGCATGGACGGTCTTTACGGCGCTCTTGAAAATCTTGAGAACATCCTGGATGTCGATCAGCAGCGGCACTCGCGGGTCCCACGTAACAATCGTGTCATTCTGAGCCGCAGGCGAAGAATCTCGCATTATCTCAGATCCTTCGCTTCGCTCAGGATGACGCCATACGTCACTTCCTGATAAACTGATTGGTGTAGGCCTCTTCCGTCGAGACCTTTCTTGCCCCGTCGAAGTATTCGTTTGTGATCCCGACCGTTTTCTCCATGATGTCGGCCTTCATATAGCCGAAGCCGGATTCCCGCGACTCCGGCGGAACGAAGACCTCTTCGATAGCGTTTTTGAGTTGAATACGAGTCAGCTCTTTGCCCAGCTCGGGCTTATGCTTCAACAGGATCTGCAGCGCCTCGTCCTGATGATCGCGGGCGTAGCGCAGCCCCTCCATAGTCCCCTCCACGTAGGCGCGGATCATATCGGGCCGCCGCTTGACGTCCTCCTCTTTAACGATCAGGCCGCTGCCGTAGATATTGAGGCCGGTATCCTTCATATATATGCGCTTCAGTTTGATCCCCTGCTTGGTCGCTGCCGTCTCGGTTACCTCATCGTTCGAGGCGCGAAACATGACGATGAAATCCGCCTTCTTGGCTACCAGCGCAGCAGGCTGAAGGGCCGGGGCGGTCTCCTGAATTTTGATCGCTTTGAAATCGATGTTGTTGATCTTGGCATAAGCCGGCATGAGATACCATTGCGCCTGTCCCGGGCTGATCGCCCAGGACTTTCCTTCCAGATCTTTCAGAGTCTTGATCGGCGTCTCTTCGCGCCAGAGAATCGTGGCAGGCACGTAGCCGAGCTGCCCCACGGCCTGGATAGAAGCCCCTCTCGATCTGGCCACGATAGCGGTTGTGAAATCGGCGAACCCCACATCGGCAAGACCGGCGGCTATCGCCCGGACGGTGTCGGCTGATCCTGACCCGGGCTGGATCGTGACCGACAGGCCGCGCTTCGAGTAAAAGCCCTTGTCCCACGCGACATACCAGATGGCGTGTTTCCCGCCGATGATGAAATCCATCCGGATTACCGCTTGCTTCTCCGCCGCCTTCTCAGCTGCCGGCGCTGAAAAGGCATTCAGGGATAGCGCCGCTAGCCCCAAGGCCACAGTCCGGAGAACCGCTTTTAGACGAACACAAAGACGCTTCTCAGTAAGTGTCATTTTCCCCTACCTCCTGGATTAAAATGAGCCTTCGATCTGCCGGACTTCGGCGCTCCATGGGGCGAGCTTCCTCTGCAAAACTTCCACCCCAATGAAAAGAGCGAGAGACAATAAAGCCAGAATCAAAAGAATCACCAGGGCCAGCGCCGTGTCCAGACTATAGTTGGCCTGGAGAATCAGGTAACCGAGCCCCTCATTCGCGGCGACGAATTCGGCGACAATGGCGCCGGTGACGGAGAGCACAATTGCGACCTTGATGCCGGCAAACATGTAAGGCAGCGAGTTGGGCAGCCGGATCTTTCTGAAGATATCGAACTTGGACCCTTTATTGATGCGCGCCAGATCGAGCAGTTCCGGCTCGACCTCTTTGAGCCCCACCACGGTATTCACGACGATCGGAAAGAAGGCTACAAGAAAAGCAATCGCAATCTTCGAATAGAGACCGTATCCTATCCAGATCACCATGAGGGGAGCGAAAGCGCTCTTCGGCATGGCGTAGAGGATAACGATCAGCGGGTAAATGGTATTCTGCAGGTGGCGCGAATAAACCACGCCGACGGCGAAGGCTACGCCCAATATAAAGGAGAGGGTGAAACCGCCCACCGCTTCGATAAAGGTGACCATCGCATGCTTGTAGAGAATGTAGAACTTCGCGGTAAAGGCTACGTAAAGATCCCCGGGCGGCGGGAGAATAAAGGCCGGAACCCGAAAGAACTCGACGAGGACTTCCCAGAGCGCAAGAAGCGCCACGAAAAAGATCAGCGGTTCGGCCACGTTCTTAACGGGAAACTTCACAGTTTTGACTCTCGCAACAAAGGATAGAACGAACGTTAAAGGAAAGCAGACTCCCTGTCAAGGAATCAGCGCATTTCATGCCCTCGCGCAGCGCGCCTTCGGCTTTTTTATCTTCACCCTTCGACCCTTAAACCCTTCTAACCCTTCAACCTTCTTTTTTGAGTTGGCTTCTCTCCAGCAGCGTTACCTGCTTGCCCCTGATCGCCTCTCGCTCCTGGCTGAGGTGCTTCTCGACTGCCCGTCGAAACCCTTCGTGAACGATGTAATGGAGGCTGGTGGTCGGCTCGGGATCCAGTCCGCGCATTTGCTTGAAGCTGCCGCCGGCGCCGGCCTCGAAGCGCTCAAGGCCGCTCAGGATGCAGTGTTCGATCGCCGAGTAATAGCAGACGTTGAAGTGGAGATAGCGTACTTCCTCGAAAGAGCCCCAGTAGCGGCCGTAGAGAACCGACCCGTCCTGAATATTGAACGTCCCGGCGATGATCTTTGCGTCCCGTTCGGCGAGCATCAGGCAGATATGGGGAGTGAAGCGGCGGGACATTGCGTCAAAGAATTCCCGTGTGAGATACCGGTGGCCGTAGGTGAGCCGCTCGACGTGGTTCTTGTAAAGCTGAAACATGGCGCCGAGATGCGCCGCCTTGAGCTCGTCCCCCTGCACGGCGCGAATGGTGATGCCCTGCTGGGAAAGTTCACGACGCTCCCGCTTGATCTTGGTGCGCCGGTCGCTGCGAAAGGCGGCGAGATATTCGTCGAAAGAGCGATAGCCGCGATTCTGCCAGTGAAACTGGAGCCCGAGCCGAGGGATATAGCCAAGCTCTTTCAAGGCCTCTCCCTCATCCGGCAAACAAAAATTGACATGGACAGAAGAGATCTTGTTATCCTCTGCGACCTGCATGAGCGCCCGCCCCATGAGCTGGATCAGCTCCCGCCGGTTCTCACGGGGATCGGTGAGAAAACGGGGGCCGGTAACCGGCGTGAAGGGTATCCCCACGAGCATTTTGGGATAGTAGCGGATGCCCAGACGGTGGGCGTACTCCGCCCATTCGAAATCAAAGACGAATTCCCCCATGCTGTGGAGCTTTAGATACAGGGGACAGCCGCCGACGATTTTTCCTTCCCTCTCGACGATGAGGTGATGCGGGAGCCAGCCGGTCTCTTCGTTGACGCAGCCGCTCTGCTCCAGGCTATCGAGCCAGTCCCACTTCATGAAGGGAGAGCCCTGGCCGAGCAGCCGGTCCCAATCCGCACGCTCTACCGCACTGATCTTACGGATGATTTTGATGGCAAGCTTGTCCGCCATGACCAGCGGATTGTAGCATTATCCTTTGAAACTTACAGGAGGATCAACAGTCGGCTTTGTCAGCGAGTAAGGGTCACCTACCTTTGCGCTTTACAACCCCCATAGGAAGCAGTAAATTTCCGCTCAGCGGTTTAGTCCAACACGTTTTATCTCCAATGCCATGTAGGGGATTCTGTCGAAATTCCGCTGCGCTCCATAGCCGCCGGTGAGCTTTGTCGTTGGGCTTCATTTTTATCACCATCGCCCACAGCGAGAAGAGGAGAAGCACAATAAAAGAAGGAGAACCCATCAACGAGATTCGATCCACCGGATTACCCCGGCGTAACTTCCTGCAGGTGGCGTTACTGGGCGGGGGCGCCACCCTGCTGGCATCGATACTGCCTGCTGACGTTGCGAATGCCGCGGGCAACACTGAAGCGCTGCTGCTGAGCTGCATGGATTTTCGCCTGATGGACGATGTCGAGCGCTATATGGCCGCCCGTGGCCTGCGGGACAAATACGATCATATCGTGCTGGCCGGCGCCGCGCTGGGGGCGGTCACCGACAAATATCCGGCGTGGAACAAGACCTTCTGGGACCATGTCGGCCTGGCCGTCGATCTGCACCACATCCACAAGGTGATCGTCATGGATCACCGCGATTGCGGCGCCTATAAGGTCATCCTAGGCGAGGACTTTGCCAAGGACCCCGCGAAGGAGAATAAGGTCCACAGCGAGAAACTGAAGGAACTGGCCAAACTGATCAAGAAACAGCATCCGAAGCTGGAGGTCGAGTTGTTGCTCATGAGTCTGGACGGAAAAGTCGAATCAATCGCTTAGCCCAACAAAGCCGGTAAGCGGACACGCAAAACACGCCGCTCATCTTGAGTGTTGAACCTGTAGAAAAAGTTAGATCGAAACATTTACAAGAAAAACTACTGCCGCATTTGACTTATAAGCGACGATCTCGGGTCGGGAGACCATTTAGGTACCCCCAATTTTAGTTGGCGGGGACTTTTTCTACAGCCTCGTTAGGCAGATTGAAAAACGAAACCAAAATGCCTGAGCGCAAGCCTCCACCATGGGGTGATGATCCACTCTCGACTTTCTTCTCAGAAGCCGAGTACAACGAGCGCGTCTCTCCGCTCAATCTCGCACCTATCTACGCCTTGCTGCAACGGTTGCATGCAGCCTTTCGAGGCGTGGAGGAAACTGTAGAGAAAGACAATCGCGAAGAGTTGCTGCTCACTCGGTTTCTCATGGTCCGAGCCCACTCGTCGCTCCTTGCAGCGATACGGCTTGCCATGAGCGGCCAGCTTTTTGAATCCTACGCTCCACTTCGCTCCTCAATCGAACAAACATGGTATGCGCTGCATATCGCGAAGGATCGGCAGCCTCCGGAGCGCAGCGAAATTTGGTTGTGTCGAAATGACAACGAGGCTTCGAAGGCTAAATGTAAGAGCGAGTTTTCAGTCAAGAACGTGCGTTCCACTCACAAGTCGCTTGATTCCGTCACGGCAAAACAGCTGCACCAACTCTATGAAACGACGATCGACTTGGGTGCTCACCCAAACCCACGGGGTGTCTTGACTGCGATGACTAAGTCAGGAACGGACAAGGAGATTAATTATCGAGTTGGAATTTTGTTCCTTGAGCCTATTCCTCTGCTTACGACCTTGCGAATGGCCGCTGACGTAGCTGTGACCGTGCTAAAAGTTTTTCAGCTTATCTTTCCTGAGCGCTTCAAGCTTATGAGGCTTGACAAGGAGATCACCGCGCTCGTGAGTGAGTTGAACAGGGTTTTCAAGCCGTACGTGCAAAAAACCAACAGTTCGTCACGATCGACTAACTAGGCCGCTGCAGCCGAAGTGAGCGTGGCGTTAGACCTGCCGTTCACCGACCTGAGACCATCGTGCTTATAGTTGCTCTTCTTGGTCCCACGTAATAAACTAGGGCAGTGGCAAGACGGGAGACCGAGGGCAGCCGGGATGTACTCGTCAGGATCAAGCGCGCGGTGTTGGCTGGACGGTACGCATTCAGCGAGAAGGCTCGATTGGAGATGGAGGCCGAGTAGGAGAAACTATCCTTAAGATCACAACATATCCTTCCTGCGGCAGCGACAAGGTTAAAAAGGTCCGCCGCAACTGGACCGGAAGCTTCAATGGAAAGAGATACACGGTCCCCAACTTGCAATACTACGAGTGTCCGGATTGCGGTGAGAGAGTCTACGACCGCGACGCCATGCGGGAGATCGAGGCGCGCTCTCCGGCTTTCGAAGGGATGCACCCAAAACGCAAGTCGGCCTGAGGATCAGAGCGAGTTGACGTTGGGCGGTTTGAATCCGTCCGGCTCTAAGGTATACTGGGTTCATGCTGATAACCCTACCTCTAAAAGAGATGACCCTGCAAGAAAAACTTGCAGGCAATGAATTGGGTTGTAGCTCGGCGCTGAGATGTCACAGGTTGACGTGCTGAAAGAGAAAATTGCCTACCTCAAGCTGTGGCTCGGCATCATGGTAGTGACAGATATCAGCTTGGTCGGGTGGCTCCTAGGGAATTACGCCGTGGCGAATCGGGCATTGATCGTCGGAGATATGGCTGCAGTGCTTATCATCTCGTTTGGGATTTATGTTTTGCACAAACGAATCGAGAAGGAAATTGAAAGCCTGAAGGAGCTTTAATTATGCACATAGTGGTTGCAGTGATTATGGTTGCAGTCGCAGTGCTGTTTTTGTACGCGGCCCTCGACGCAACAAGGCACCCAAAGTAAGCGGTTCGGGCGGGCAGACCATCTGCTGGCCCCTCGGATCACCTGACACACCCTTGACAATCGGCTCGGCCGACCTTAAGTAACAGCTATGGTTGTTTACGACCTCATTTGCAAGAAAAATCACCGCTTTGAAGGCTGGTTTCCGAGCTTCGAAGGTTTTCAGGAGCAGTCGGTCAAGAAACTGATCTCCTGTCCCACCTGCGGCAGCACCAAGGTGGAAAAGATGCCCCACGCCTGCGCCGTGCTCAGCAATCGAGGAGACAAAGCGGAAAAGAAGGAGCCGGCCCAAACGGCAAAGGGTCCTGAGGTCCGGCTTACGGCAGAACAGGCTAAAGAGCTTTTGATCCGGCTCAACCATTACGTGCGCGAGAACTTCGAGGACGTCGGCTCCCGATTTCCCGAAGAGGCGCGCGCGATCTTCCATGGGGAGAGCGAAAAGAAGTCGATCCACGGCACCTCCACCCCACAACAGCGTGAAGAGCTCGACGAAGAGGGCATCCCTTACGTCATCCTCCCCAAACCCGAACTCGACAGCTGAAGTTTAACTAGCTTCATCCCTCATTCTTCCCCTTTTCTACCCTTAAACCCTTCTCACCTTTCAATCTTCATCCTTTCGGATCTCCGGTAATTCGTTCGAGCCAAATTTAGCGCGATTTATAGCAAGACGAGAAGATCAATGGTAGGGGGAATGTGAATAATAGCGTTTGCCCCCTTTTCCCCGATCGCATAAGATTATTGCCAATAAGGAGATATTAAATGAAAAGATTTTCGCTATTTTTCTCGATGTTCACTTTCGTGCTGGTCGTTGCCGTGAACGGCAGCTATGCCGGGGCACCGAAGTCGGCCGAACCGCCACAGCCATCTCCTCTTTCGGGCAAGGTCATGGAATCAATCGATGGCGGTGGTTACACATACGTCCATATTGAGAAAGGCGGTAAAAAAATATGGGTGGCTGTTCCCGAAATGAAGGTGGCGGTCGGTCAGGAGATGTCTTTTCAGCCTGGAATGACCATGAACAATTTCGCGAGCAAAACGTTTAATCGGACCTTCGAAACTATTGTCTTTTCAAGCGGGGTTATAGGGCAACAGGGAAAGGAAGCTATTAATAAATCCGCGGGCCAAAAGCAGGCGGAAGTTTCCGCAAATAAGACTATTAAAGTAAAAAAAGCCTCCGGGCCTAATGCCTATACGGTAGCCGAGCTTTACCAAAAAAGCGCCACCCTCGACAAGAAAGAGGTTGTTGTCAGAGGCCTGGTGGTTAAGGTTTCGGCTGAGATCATGGGGAAGAACTGGATACACCTTCAGGACGGAAGCGGAGATCCTTCCAAGGGGACCAATGATATCGTAGTGACGTCCCAGGAGCTTCCTGCCGTGGGGGATACGGTAACGGCAAGAGGCGCCTTGTCTAAGGATAAGGACTTTGGATATGGATACAACTACCCTGTGATTGTGGAACAGGCAAGCATTAAGAAATAACATCATTGGCAGAAACGGGCACAAACACGATATCTAAAACACGGAGGTTATCTATGGTCCAAACGAACATGTATGAAGGCATGCTGGCGGAAACCGTCACCATTCATGGAGCCAATCACGATGTTATCAACGCCTACTTTGCCCGGCCTCTGGGCGCCGGGCCCTTTCCCGGCATGGTCGTGATTCATCACGCGCCCGGCTGGGACGAGTGGTACCGGGAGGCCACACGCAAATTCGCCCACTATGGCTATGCGGCTATTTCTCCCAATCTCTACTGCCGCGAGGGCCATGGTACACCTGAGGATGTGGGGGCCAAAGTGCGGGCGGCGGGCGGCGTCCCGGACGTTCATGTCGTGGGCGACATCGAAGGGGCGATGCGCTACCTGCGCTCGCTTCCCTACATCAATGGCAAGGTGGGAGTCTTTGGCACCTGCTCCGGAGGCCGCAATGCGTTCTTCCTGGCGTGTCGCGTGAAGGGCTTTGACGCGGCCGTGGAATGCTGGGGCGGGCGTGTGGTGATGCCAAAGGAAGATCTTACCCCCAAGCAACCCGTTGCCCCCATTGACTATACCAAGGACCTGTCGTGCCCGCTCCTGGGCATCTTCGGCAATGAAGATAAGAGCCCGTCGCCGGAACAGGTGAATCAGCACGAGGCTGAACTCAAGAAGCACGGCAAGAACTATGAGTTTCACAGGTATGACGGGGCGGGCCATGGCTTTTTCTACTACGATCGGCCAGCCTACCGGCAAGAGCAGGCGGTGGACGGCTGGAAAAAGATATTCGCCTTCCTGGAGAAGCATCTCAGTAAGTAAGCTCGTGGTTCATGTTTCTACCGAGCACGATGAACGAGCACGGGCACGGAATTTCAGTAAGGAGGATGACTATGTGTACCATGATTACCCACCAGGCAAAGATCAACGGCAGCGGCAAGGGCAAGGACGGCTGGTTCGCAGTGAACCAGGTCAACGTTTCATATGACCACCCCTACCATGTGCCGCTGGAACATGCGCTGAACATCGACTTTGTGAATGAGGCTGAGGGCCCGGGGGCCCGGGTAGCGGTGGAGCTCACCCTGGAGTCGGCGCGCAACCTGGTGGAGACCATCCACGCGGTTTTGGCCCGGGCTCAAGCGGGCGGATATGGGGAAGAAAGTACCAAAGCAGAAGGATGAAGGGTTATTATTAACCAACTCAAATAGAGGAGAGAACTATGAAACTTTCCGTAAAATCCCTGACCATTACGGCAGCCCTTTATTGGGGCGGCACTGTCTTCTTCGTTGCCTTGTTCAACTACCTATCTCCCCCTTTCGGCAAGGCGTTTCTCGATCTCGTCAGCTCGATCTATCCCGGATATAAATCCGTGGGAAGCCTTGGCAGCGTGATTGTCGGGACTCTCTACTCCCTTGTCGATGGCGCGGTTGGCGGAGCTATTTTTGCCTGGATGTACAATGCCTTTTCGGATTGAGAAAAAAGGCCGTGGTCGTAGTGAGAATATAGGCGGTTTAAGGCGTGACGCGCGACGAGGATCTCATCGAGCAAATCAACACGCTGTGGCTACCCGTTTATCCTTTCATGGCCGGCCATCTGCTGGCGGCGTCAGGTGTGCGCTCCGGGAAGCTCCTGGACCTTGGTCCGTTCGCCGGCGGGATAGCCGTGAGCCTGCTCGCAAAAAGCTCAGGATTCCGTGCCAAGGTGATAGATCCATCGGCGCGAGTGCTGTGCTCTGCGCTCGAGTGGGCGCGTGAGCAGGGCTGCTCCTCACGGCTGGCCGTTCAGTTGTCGCCTGTCGAACCTATCCCCGAGCCCGACGGATCCTTCGACCTGGTGGCGGTAAGAGGCGCTTTTTTCTTTCTCACCCCGCTGCTTCTTCGAGAGGTCAAGCGAGTGCTTCGCCCCGGCGGGTTCGGATGGCTGGGCGGAGGTTACGGCCCTTTGACCCCAAAGGAAGTGATCGCGCCCTTAGCCGATCGTTCAAGGCGGCTGAATGAGGAACTGGGCAAAAGGAGAATTACTGCGGCGAAGTGCCAGGAGCTCCTGGCGGGCGCGGGGCTCGCCTCGTGCGCTAAAATCTCGACTGCAGGCGGACTATGGATCGAGGTGATGGGTTGAGGGGAGCTGCGGGATGAAAATTCAAGCTTGGATCAAACTTTTCCGCCTTCTTGACAGGATACAGCGTCTATCTTAGATTCGCCCCGTGAAAACCTGCCAGGACTCCAAGGGCATCGCTCTGGTAGTGGTCATCATAATCATGGTGATCTTCTTATCCATCACCGGGGCAAGCCTCCTCCTTAGCGGGCTCAATCTTAAATCAGCGAGCAATTACAAGAGCGGAACTGCTGGTTTGAACACAGCCGACGCAGGCATGCATCACGCCCTCGCTGTGATTCCGGCAGGAACGAATTTCAGCTACGGCTCGGGCGCCACTGTTGTTCCCGCCACGCCATTTGTCACTGCATCCTCGGGATTCAGCTATACTGTGAGCGCCACAAACGACCCGCCTACAAGCCCGAGTACCTCAAGAGCTATTCTTACCTCCACGGCAACAGGACCCAACGGATCCAAGAGAGTTGTTCAGGCCTATATTGGGAGATCGATCGCTTCGTGGGCTCCCCCGGGGGCGGTCTATATCCCTGCCGGCTCAGGATCGGACGCCAACTTCAATACCGCGGGGACCTTTTTCATAACGGGCAATGACACAAATTATTCGGCCGATGTCAACCTTGATGGTAGGGCCGACAGCACGAGCGCAGGTCCACGTACAGCCATTTATGGCGCGGCGACCTCCAACAGCTCTATCAATGCCCAGTTTGTCAATAGCCTGACCAGCACCGAGAAAACTAAGGTGCAAGGTAAGGATTATAACGCTTCTACTTCCCCCGCTACGCCGAGTGTTTTTACATCCGCAGTCTCGATCAATGTAACCGATCTCGTGAACAGCTTTAAAAGCGAGCCCGGTGCAGTGCAGTATCTTAGCGGTCTTTCCCGCAGTGCAACTGATTGTCCTACTCCCCGGCCCAATCCACCGCTTTCCACCTGCGTGTTCGGCACCGATGCCGCGCCTCAGATTACCTATATCAAGCAGGATAGTGGAACTATGCGCTTTGATACCGGAAGCACAGTTACTGGGAGCGGGGTGCTGATCATTGAGGGGAAAGCCAATTTATTTGGGAACTTTGAGTTTCACGGCATAGTCATCAGCCTGGCTCAAGGGCTTAGAGGACGCGAAGGAGATGATAGTGAGCTTAAATTTAAGCTCAAGGACGACGCGCGGATCTTTGGCGCCCTTCTCCTAGGTCCGACCGGGGATCAACTCAAATTCGACATCAAAGACCGCGCGGCTATCTACTACAGCAGCCAGGCTATCAACCCGGTTCAGACCAATTGGGGTTCCGTTCTTCCCCAGTCGGCCAAACTCATCGCGTGGCATGAGGTCATGCAATAGTAGCTTATCAGCCAATGGCTTTATGAGGACCGCGCCATCGGAAAGAACGCTTAGAGATTGCAGGGAATTGTAATCTCTCTTGTAAGGCGGGATGCTATGAAGAAACGCGTGCTTTTGGCTGAGGATCACCCGGATACGGCTGACCTGATCAAATTTGGATTAAATAGCCTGGGCTATGATGTCGAAGTGGCGGAAAACGGCCTACAAGCTGTAGAGAAGGCCGCTTCTGAGTGTCCTGACCTAATTGTCATGGACATGACGATGCCTGTGATGGACGGTCTTCAAGCAACCTCTCGAATACGGCAAAATCCAAAGACCAAGCATATTCCCGTATTGGCTGCCACCGCCCTGGCCTTGCCCGGCGATAAAGAGAGATGTCTGGCAAGCGGCTGTAATAGCTATATTGCCAAACCCTTTACCTGCGGGCAGCTAGATGCTGCTATTAAACAACTTTTTGCTTCCCCTACAGCGCAAGCATAATTTTTCCAGCTTTGGCCGCGCTTTCATAGCCCGGAAAATAAAGCCTTAAATCCGCCGAGTTTAGATCTCCTTTCCAGCTTTCTTTTCGTCAAGAAAAGAACCGATTCCTTATCTCCTCCGGGAAATTGACAAGTCCGGATAGGCGGGACTAAGCTGGACCCCGCCGAGACGCCGATTGCGCTCTCTACGGACAGGGTAGAGTATGGGCCTTAAACGGAAAGGAGAGGGCGCGTAAAGGCGCACACAGCGCTCTTTTACGCGAGGGATCTCGGATCGATTGAGGGAGGTGAGTATGGGTGACACTTATGCAAAATTTAGAGTAGCGGCGGTGCAGGCGGCGCCGGTTTTTCTCGACAGAGAAAAAACTACCGAGAAGGCCTGCCGGCTCATTCGCGCCGCGGGAAAAGAAGGGGCGCGCGTCATAGGCTTTCCGGAGGCGTTCATTCCCGGTTTCCCGCACTGGTTTGACTATCGTATCGCCAGGGAATGCAAACCCCTTATCAAGGAGCTTTTTAAAAGCGGCGTGGAAATTCCCAGTCCGGCCACTGATGCCCTTTGCGAAGCGGCCAGGGATGCAAAGGCTACCGTAGTCATGGGCCTTAACGAGCGCGACCCCGGAACCCTGGGGACGCTTTACAACACCCAGCTCTTCATCGGCCCGGACGGCAGGATATTGGGGAAGCACCGCAAGCTTGTGCCCACTTGGACGGAACGTCTGGTGCACACCGGGGGAGACGCAAGTACCCTCAAATCTTTCGCCAGTGAAGTCGGCCCCGTGGGGGGTCTTATCTGCGGGGAGAACACCAACAGCTTCTATCGGCTGGCTCTCCTGCTCCAGGGTGAGAGGATTCACGTAGCGAGCTGGCCGGCCTTCCCCGGCAGGGAAAGACAAGACGCGATTGAAATCCGCACGCGCTACTACGCGTTCGAAGGCAAGTGTTTTGTCATCAGCTCTACCGGCGTTTTCAGCGAGGAAATGAAGGATTTGCTCTGCCCTACGCCGGAGCAAAGGAAAAAAATAGTCGGCACGGGGGCATTCTCTTCGATTATCAGTCCCACGGGGAAATATCTCGCCGGCCCTGATACGGGTGGGGAAAAGATCCTCTATGCGGAGGCCGATCCTGAGCTGATCATCGATGAGAAAATCAGTCACGACTTAACGGGACATTACAATCGCTTCGATCTTTTCACGCTGGTCATTGACGACCGCCCCCTGCGGCGCACACCTGTCTTTAAAGAGACGGAAGGGGAAGGCACGGAGGAACCTTTGCCTGCCCGCGCCAAACCCCTTGAGTCTCCGGCCAAGCCTGAGGAGGAGCCGGATTTTAGCTCAGCGAAGCCCCTAAAACGGAGAGGGTGAGGCAGATGCTGGTAGATATAGGCTGCGCGCGGCTCCTCACAGATAACCGTGCTCCCGGTAATAGCGCTCCGCCCCGGGATGGAGGGGAATGTTCAGCGGTCCATCCTCGGTGCTGCGGCAAAGCGAGGACATGGGAGGGACTTGAGCAGAATCATAGGGAATCTCCTCGCGCAGGCGGTCCAGGACCGCGGCCATATGATATGCGAGTTCGTCAGGCAGGCTCGCGTGCATGATGATGGGCCAGCCGCTGAAGTCGACGACCACGGTTGACTCCGGGATGTTGCCCTTGAGCCGGCCGCCCGCAAGCGGGGCGCGCTGAAAGCCGTAGCGCTCAAGCTTCGCCAGCGCCTTCTCTGAGAAGGGTAAAAAGACCATCCCGTGATCGAGCGCCACCTGTCCCCAGGAATCCATCCCCTCGTCAATGACCACGTCGATCTCGCCCGAGATGATCCCCTCGCGGCGCCGGGGATTGCTCGGTCTTACCACCGGCTCCACCGCGCCGCCCCATTCGGTGAAAGATTCGAGTTTAAGTCCGTGGACCTTGAGGAGCGCGCGTATGGCGAAGTTGACGCAGTCGTTATCGGCGACAGAGACGCGCAGCGCCGGGCGCTTTTCCTTAAGTTCTTCCATCGAGCGTATGCCCAGTTTGCCGGAGACGGCCACCACCAGACGATCCCAGGATGGGAAAACCGCCAGCGCCCTAAGCGGAGAGGAACGGCGGAACGGCCCCTTTCCCAGATAGGCCATCGTGGCGATCACCGACGGATTGAGCCAGACGATATCGAGCTTCCTCGATCCCACCAGCCGAGCCCCCTCGATGCCGCTGCACCATGCCGGGCTCACGGCAAAGGTGAAAGGATAGGGCGGCCCGGCTTCCCGAGAACTTCCGGGCATCTCCACCATCAGGCGCACGGCGCTGGTCATGAGCGTCGGCACATCCTCGTAGAGTCCGGCCAGAAGCCGGGTTGCGATCTTCGCCCGCATCAGGCTGGCGCTCATCGGCTTAACGCTTCGATCATCATACACCATGGGTACTTGTCTCCTTTAGGAAAATGCTAAACAAGATAAAAATAATCGGAAAGAAATGCCCTGTCAACACGTCTCGCTTCGATCCTTGACAAACCCATGGTTTACCATCTAGCAATGCTGGAGAGAGTGAAAAGGCGGAAAACTACGAAAGCGAAAAAGAGGCCCATCTGCCCCCAAGCCATAGCTAGAAACTAACTAAATGGATGATCGCGTTGAAATAGACCGGGCAGAGTTAAGAGGCGCGCCCATCCGGCCCTGGTCGTCGTTGCTCATCCGGGATTTTAGCCTGATCTGGACTTCGAGCGTCCTAGCCTCCATAGCGGTGCAGATACGAAACGTCTCTAACCTCTATCAGGTATACGAGCTTTCGGGCTCATCCTTTCAGTTGGGTCTTACGGGCTTCTTCCAGGCCCTCCCCCACATTATTTTCGGACTTTTCGCGGGGATGCTGGCCGATGTTTTCGACCGAAAAAAGCTGATCGCCGCCACGCACTGCCTGCATTTGGTGCCAAGCATAGCTTTGGGCCTGCTCACCGTGACCGGCGCCATTCAGGTATGGCACATTTATCTCTTTGGCATGATCTCCTCGTTCATCGAGGTCTTTAGCTGGCCGGCGCGAATGGCCATCATTCCGCGCCTGGTTCCGCTATCCTATCTGATGAACGCTATCACCCTGAACTCGATGATTCTGCAGTCGAGCTTTCTCTTCGGGCCGGCGATTGCAGGAGTCCTCATCGACTACGCTGGTCTGGCTCCCACCTATTTTTTTAGCGCGACCCTGCTCATTCCAGCTATTGTGGCAGTCCTCGCGGTGAGGAGCCCGGGCAAGCCTGAAGGCGAGAGGAGGCGCGTCAGCCTCCGGAGCATGGTAGAAGGAGTGGAGTTCATCTGGGCGCAGCGCATTATTCTCTCCCTTTTTCTGCTCGACTTCGGCGTCGTCCTGGTTGGATTCTATCGTCCCATTCTACCCATATTCGCCGGGAACGTCTTTAAGATGGGAGCCACAGGCCTGGGGATCCTTTACGGGGCGCCTGCGGTGGGCGCCCTTTTGGGCTCGGCATCGCTGCTCATGGCCGGAGACATAAAACGAAAAGGGGCTGCGGCCGTCATCGCCGCTCTCTTCTTCGCGGCAAGCCTGGCGCTTCTGGGGCTTTCACAATGGTTTTGGATGGCGGTTGTGGCCGTGTTGGTTCTTGGCTTTACTGATTCTATCAGCGTGGGAATCCGGCGCACTGTGGTGCAGTTTCTGGCTCCCGATACAATGCGCGGCCGGGCGGCAAGCCTCATCACCGTCTTTGCTCAAACCACCAATGCCCTGGGGGCGTTGCTTGCCGGAAGCGCTTCTGAACTGCTGGGAGCGCCCAACGCCCTCCTATTGGGCAGCCTTCTCTGCGTCTTCATGATCATCGGTATCAACCGCGCTATTCCTCAGCTCTGGCGCCACCGCTCCTGATAGAGAGGTTAAAGAGTTGAAGGGTTGAAGGGAAGTGGCGAAGGGGTAAAATTTTTGCTACAGAGAATGGAGAGACTTTAAGCGCAAAAAACAAGGAGGATTCAATGGCAAAGGCTAAGGTTCTCGTTTTCGCGCCCGCAGATCCAACGGGTGAAAGCCGTAAGATGCTTGAGGAGGCGGGTTGTGAGCTAATCCTGGGAGATGCATCCTGGGACACCCCGCAGGGGAACAGCGAAGCTGAGATGGCCAAATTGACGGAGGGATGCGATGCCCTTATGGGAACTTCCATCCGCAGCACGCCGATCAGCCAAAAAATCATGCAGAGTTCGAAAAACCTGCGGATCGTGGCCAAATTCACGATCGGCGTGGATGACGTGGACGTCGACGCCGGAACGGAACTGGGAATCCTGGTAACCCATGGCCCGACGGAATCCAACTGGGGCGGGGTTGCCGAAGGCACGATCACTAACATGCTTACCTTGCTCAAAAAAGTCCGGGAGCGGGATCGGCACCTCAAGACAACCGGGGAATGGAGAGATCCGAATCTCCAGGGAACGTATTTTGGTTCTCGCGCCTCAGACGGTTACAAGGGTATCACGCTCGGAATCATCGGTCTCGGCAGGATCGGGAGCCGCGTTGCCAAGCTCATGCGGCCCTGGGGGATGAGAATGCTCGCCTGCGATCCATACGTTCCCGACTCGAAGTTCGCCGAGTCTGGAGTGCAGCGCGTGGACCTTCCCGCCCTTCTACGCGAGTCTGACATCGTCACGCTGCACGTGGTGCTGACCAAGGAGACCCGGCACATGATCAGCGGCCCGCAACTGGCCATGATGAAGCCCACGGCGATTCTCATTAACACGTCGCGGGGATTCTGCGTGGACGAAAAAGCCTTGATCGAAACGCTGCAGAAGGGAAAGATTGCCGGGGCGGCGCTCGACGTATTCGAGAACGAGCCTCTGGCGCCGGACAGCCCCCTGCGCAAAATGGGCGACAAAGTGCTCCTTTCGCCCCATATGGTCTCTTCCAATATCGGCAGCGGGCTCAAACCCGGTCTTCTTTGGGCAACCCGGTCGGTGATCTCCGCCCTGCGCGGCGAGGTTCCCGACAATGTCTACAACAAGGAAGTCATTCAGCAATGGCAGAGCCGCTTTGGCGGTAAGAACCTACTATGAAAAAGAAACGCTGGGAGCCGGCGAAATCCGTCCCGCGCGAGCAGATCATCAAGGACGCCAAAAAAGTCCTGGCCATGCCGGATATCCCGGTCAAGAAAACCGAGGAAATCATTCGCATCCGCACCCTGGAAATGGACTGGGATATCGGGGCCGTGGTCTATGGGCCTGAGGAGCGGGCGCGAATCCCGGTGGCGCCCGACGGAAAAAAAGCCGGCATCTTTCTCCTCCATGGGGGATCGGGGGACTTCAAACACATGGAGCGCCTTTCCCTCTTGCTTGCCGGCAAGTTTGGCTACAAGGTTTTGGCCGGCACCTTTCCCGGCAGGTTCTACTTTCCCGATCCGAGCAGAGATTGGCCCGGCGATACCATCCATCCCGACGGCACGGTGCGCACGCCGATGTGGAAAGAGGGCGAGGTCATCAGCGCGGACGAGTACGACGTGGTCAAAGACACCTCGATGAAAGACCGGTATGGGACGCGCACCCTGGCGCGGGCCAAACCGGGGACGAATTTTTACTACCGCATGGCCGGCTGGCCGGCAGCCTTCGAGGAAGGAATGAAGGAAGCAAACCGGCGCCATTTCCCCGAGAAGGAATATTCCGTCTATGGCCAGGGCCACTCCACGGGCGGCCCGTTTATTTGCATGTTATGCCAGCGCATCCCCAACATGGCGGGCATGCTGGCGACGGAACACTCCCCTTTCGGTTACCTCTGCGCGGCTCGAGACCTATGGGGAGGCGACATGGGAAAGGTAGCGGGCTTCAAGCGCGTAAAGAAAAAGAGCAAGCCCAGGACCGACCCGTTCAACGAACTTTACATCCGCACCTGGCGCGACCGGGCGAGATACGCGGGTCCGGAGGCCCTGGGCCAGGAAGGCCCTACTGCCTTGATGCGCCTTCCGGCGCTGATGGAGGATATCCTCGATTACTGGGAGCGATCCAAGAAGCGGCCCAACTTCAAGGCGGAGTATATCGTTACCCATAATATTCGGGCGTCATTGAGCGCGGCCGCCAAGGCGAGCGCTGAGCGCCTGAAGATGAATTCCGAGGAAACCGGGGCCCTGGTTCAGCGCTATCTGGGTTACACTCGGGAATTATCCGGTCGCGGAGTGAAGCCGGTGCCGCCGGTCTGGTTTTGCATCTCCAAGGACAGCCGCGATCACAGCCCGGAGGTCTATCGGGAGGTTATCATTCCAGGGTTTCAGAAGATGAAGCCGCCGCCCAAGGCGAGGCTCACGCGCTTCGGCGCCGGCGTGCATGTGTTCTGGAATCCCGAAAAGGATCTTCCCATGGGCATCGCCCCCGCCATCGCGCACGCATGGAACGAGGCGATCATGGAAGGCTATTTCGCGCTTTAGGATCGAACCGTTCCCTGCGCTGCGGCGCTCAAAAGCAAAGAAAGGAACAAGTGAGGAAGGTACCATGAGGGAAGTTCATTTTATCGATACCACGCTGCGCGACGGAAACCAGAGCCTTTGGGCTCTGAATATGAGGACCGGGGCGATGCTCGCCATCGCCGGGCAGATGGACCAAGCCGGCTTCGAGTCTATGGAGTTTTTTGTCACCGCCATGTTCAAGAAATACGTGCGCGAGCATAAGGAGAATCCCTGGGATTGGCTCAGGCTGGGCACGAAGCGCTTCAGCAAGACGCAGCTCAGGTGGCACGGAGGTCTCCATGGCAGCTTCGAAAAGATACCGGATTCTGTCTATCACATCATGGTCGAGCGCGCCGTTTCCTACGGCTTCACGCTCACCCGAACGTCAAACTCGTGGAACGATTATACGGAGTTCAAGGAGGAGATCGACGGGCTAAAGAAGATAGGGATGGAGACGATTGCGAATCTCATCTATTCGGTCTCCCCGCGACACACCGACGAGTATTACGCCGAGAAGGCGCGCGCGGCGGCCGCCATCAGGCCCTACGGTATCTGCTTTAAGGACGTCGGCGGGCTCCTCACGCCAGAGCGCGCGCGCACGCTCATCCCGATAATCCAAAAAAACGTGGGCGACGTCCCCCTGGAGTTTCACGGACACTGCAACAGCGGCCAGGCCCCGCTGTGCTATCTGGAGGCGATCAAACTCGGCCTCACAAGGCTGCACACTGCCGTCCCGCCGCTGGCAAACGGCTCTTCCCAGCCCTCGATCTTCAATGTAGCAAAAAATGCCCGTGCCCTGGGCTACACGCCCGTGGTGGATGAAAAGGCGCTGGAACCTGTGGAGCGCCATTTCACTTTCGTCGCCAAGAGAGACGGCCTGCCCATCGGGAGGCCGCCGGAGTATGACTATTCGATATATCTCCACCAGGTGCCCGGCGGGATGATCTCCAATCTCCGCCACCAGCTCCGTCTTGTGGGAATGGAAGACAAGCTGCCGGCGACGCTGGAGGAATGTGGTCGCATCCGGGCCGAGTGGGGCTATCCCATCATGGTGACCCCGCTGTCCCAATACGTGGGCAGCCAGGCGGCGATCAACGTGATCGTCGGAGAACGCTATAAGGAAGTCACGGATCAGACTATCCAATACACGCTCGGACTGTGGGGTAAAGAAGGCGCCGAGCTGATGGAGCCTAACGTCAAGGACAAGATCCTAAACAGGCCGAGGGCCAGGGAGTGGGCCGGATGGCAGCCGTCCGGCCTTTCCATCCAGGAGGTACGGCAGAAGTACGGCGGGCCGGGTGTCTCGGACGAGGAGTTGGTGCTGCGGGCCTTTGCCGGCGAAGATGCGGTCAAGGCGATGCAGGCCGCCGGCGCGCCAAGGGAGTATCTCAGCGCCAGCCAGCCGCTGGTTTGGCTCGTCGAGGAGCTCGCCAGTAAGAAAGAATACACGCAGGTCTACATCCGCAAGCCGGGCCTCTCGCTTACCTTGGAGAAAAAAAACCACGCCTAAGGGCGCGAAGCCAAAGTAAAAGGAGAGACTTTGGGCACCGAAGAAAAGATTCTGTGTGGGATCATAGGCCCTCAGGTTCACCGCCATCTGCCCATCAACCTCGAGGAGGTGCAGGCTTATCTTCGGCGCGCCGAGGATCTGGGTTTTCACAGCGTATGGGTGACGGAACAGTCCGGTTTCAACGCCGGGGCCAGCTCCCTGGAAGGCGTGACTCTCTTGAGCTACGCGGCGGCAGTGACCTCGCGGCTGCGCTTGGGGATCGCCGTGCTGTTGATTACGTTGCGCAACCCTGTTCACTTGGCCAAAAGCCTGGCGAGCCTGGATCAGCTCAGTCAGGGCCGGTTGATTGTCGGAGTGGGCCTGGGCACCGACACGGGGCTCTACAAGGCCCACGGCTTGTCGCCGGAGCGCCGGGTGGCCCGATTCAACGAGGCTCTTAGCTACATTCAGAGGCTGTGGACGGAAAAGGATCTGACTTTCGAAGGGCAGTTCTGGCAGACCAGGAATGCCAACTTGCTGCCCAAGCCCTTTCAAAAACCGCATCCGCCGATCTGGTTTGGAGCCCGCGCTCCCACCGCGCTCAAGCGGGCAGTCAGATGCGGCAGCGGCTTTATTGGAGCCGGCTCTTCGTCCACTGCCGATTTCAAGTCCCACGTCCAGACCATTCGGCAGGAGCTTGAGGCGGCCGGTAAGGATCCCGGAGAATTTTTCCTCGCCAAACGGGTCAATCTGGCCGTAGATCGGGACCGCGAGCGCGCTCGCAGGCGGCTCAGGGAGTGGTTTGGAACCTATTACCACAGGGCTGATGAGGCGGATCGGGTTGCGGTCTGGGGCAGCCCGGAGGAGTGCGTAGAGCAGCTGCAGGAAGTCGTCTCCGCCGGGGCCCGTCTCGTGGTGCTGAGCCCGGTCTTCGACGGGATGGAGCAGATGGAGATTCTGGCGCGAGAGGTCGTTCCGAGCCTCACTATCCGGAGAGCTTGACCGAGGCCAGGCGGACCTCTCGCTTACCTTAGAGAAAAAACAACGCCTAATCGAAGGGAAGAAACACAAAGGGATGAATCTACTGAGCAAAAGTCGGCTTGAATTAGGTAAAACACTATGGTAAAGATTACACAACAAATTGTGGTGTGCGCTATGGTCAAAAGTAAGGCGAAGAAAATCATACAAGTGCCGATCGAGGACGAACTGTTGGCGCGTATCGACGCTACGGCAGGTGTAGTCGCTGAGAGTCGCGCTGCTTTTATTCGGGAGGCCTGCAAACACCGCTTGAAGAGTTTGCAGACTAAAGAGCTTGATCGCCTGTACGTGGAAGGGTACCGAAAGAGGCCGGAAGAGCTGGACTGGGCTGAGGCGTCGGTTAAGCTGCTTTCCAAACGGCTTCCGAAAGAAAAGTGGTAAGTGAAGCGCGGCGAGGTTTGGTGGGTTGAGATGCCACCGCCGGCCGGACGGCGGCCAGCGGTGCTGTTAAGCCGGGATTCGGCCTACCGCGTGCGGGCGGCCATTACCATCGCTCCGATAACACGCACCATACGCAATATACCCGTGGAAGTCCTCTTGGATCAAAGCGACGGAATGTCTACCCGTTGCGTTGTGAACCTAGACGATATCACCACTTTGCCCAAATCTCTTATCAGGCAACGTGTCACTGCCCTCTCGGCGGAAACAATCCAGAAAATCGACGAGGCCATCCGTTTTGCTTTGGATTTAAACTAGCAGGCTGCTGAAAAATGCACTTGAGGACAAGGAATTTCGCTTTGGAAAGATGATTTCGGAGCATAGTTGAGTGCAAAGGATGAAAAGATGAGCGTGGAATTCACTATAAACTCGATTTTCAGCTCTTGC
>Ga0209212_1001497_pt1 | contig 37286 bp, 35 predicted proteins | sample RifGroC2_FD_183996 | JGI IMG/M metagenome (GOLD analysis project Ga0209212, IMG submission 183996) | Groundwater microbial communities from Rifle, Colorado, USA - Groundwater C2 (SPAdes) (version 2) | ecosystem: Environmental > Aquatic > Deep subsurface > Groundwater | place: Rifle, Colorado...
TCGACGACCCCCGGTCGGCGTGAATCGTGAGCTTCCCCTTCTCGATTCCTTCCCGTTCGCAGACCGACTCGATCAGCCGCTCGGCCAGAGCCGCCGATTCCCGGTACGCCACCATCCAGCCCACCACGTACCGGGAGAAGACGTCGAGGATCACGTACAGGTAGAAGTAGGTCCATTTGGCCGGACCTTTCAGTTTGGTGATGTCCCACGACCACAACTGGTTGGGACCGGTCGCCAGCAGCTCCGGAGCCTTGTACCGCGGGTGATGCAGCTGGTTGCGCCGTTCCCGGACCTGCTGGTTCTCCCGAAGGATCCGGTACATCGTGGGGATCGAGCAAACGAACTTCCCGTCGTCCAGAAGGGTGGCGTACACTTCCGCCGGCGCAAGATCGGAGAACCGGTCGTCGTTGAGCATGGACAGCACCATCTTCCGCTCGTCGGGCGGCAGGGCCCGGGGGACAGGCCGTGGGGAGCGGGGGACCTCCCCCTTCGGCTTCTGCCGCCGGTAGAAGGTCGCCCGCGCCACGGACAGGGCCGCGCACGCCGGGGCGATCCCCACCAACGTCCTCTGTTGCGCCACCACCGCCATCAGTCCTTCTCTCCGTTCCGCTTCAGTTCGATCCCCAGAATCTCCGAGACTTTTTTTTGGAGATCCACCAGTGCTTCGGCGCGCTCGGCACGCGCCTTCAGCCGACGGGTCTCCTTCTCCAGCGCCGCCACCTTTGCCGCCAGCGGGTTCTTCTCCTTCGGCGCGGGGCCGCGCTTCTTTTCGAACAGTTTCCCCTCGCCCCGCTGCTTGCGCCACTGGCTCAGGTGGGAGGTGTACAACCCCTCCCGCCGCAGCAGGGCGCCGATCTCCCCAAGTTCCCGACAGGCGTCCGCTTCCCGCAGGATTTTGAACTTGTACTCCGACGTAAACCGCCGCCGCGACGCCTTCGCCACGACCTCGACCCCCCGGGAACGATCTTCCAGAACCACTGCGGAACCGATCGAATTCATCCTACAATCCTCTCTCGCCCTGCTCAGTAAACTTCATACAGTCGAGTGTCTCATGCATGTTGACACGGAGGGCTTTGCCAAGTTGGCGACATCTTGTTCTGCGTCCGTGGTGCTACGGCCGGGCGCTTGAACCGTGCTGACAAGATCTACTGTCTTGGTCGCGGCCTTGCCGCTATTCGGCCTCTCACCGGGAAAGCGTTAAATGCTGACTACCTATTCACGGTGCTTGACCGTTACTATGGGTACTTCCAAGCTAAGGGCGTCGGCAGCACATTCATCAACATCAGCCGGGACGAACTCGAGTCCCTTCCGATTCCTCACGTTCAGCAAGACAGTGCAGACGCGCTCTCCAGACGCGTGTCTGCTGTTGAGGCGCACAAGGTTGCCCATAAGGTTTCGCTCGGCAAATTCGATGGCCTCTTCGCATCGCTCCAACACCGTGCTTTCCGGGGGGAACTGTAGCAATGCGTGGTGAATTCATCGGGGTTTGGTCGGAGACTTGGCGAGATATCTGGATACCATTGGCGGAGCAGGAAGGCGTGCCGGATGATCTTTTCTGCGAACTCTATCGTGAATTGTCCCCCGCTCTCAAGATACCGAAGTCGGTCGAGGCCCTCGCCGACATCATCGATGATCCGGTAAAGAGTGAAGAAGCATTCGAGGGGACACAGGCCGAAGACATTTCCGGGGAACGATCTCTTGTCGCCTTCCTTGAAGCTTCGCAGGGAATTCTCGAGGATCTAGCAGGTGATCTACTCTCCAATCAATACTTCAATCTGCTGGCGGCTTTTGTCGAGAAGTTCAGTCTCCGTTACGACCTGCGCCGGCCCTGCACGCTATGCCCGACCTTACCGGGGATGTTTGCAAGCCTAGTCCGGGATCTCCGGTTGGTCACGAATCAAGATGCCCACCTCGACAGCCTGATGAAAGAGTTCGAGAACGCCCTCCGTGATCTGCGGACCGACAATTCGGCCGGTCGCATCAAGACCTGTATTCAGAAACAGGTGAACCTGCTGGAAGCCATAGGGCAAAACTATCCTGGTGTCAAAGAAACAAAACTTGGGGAAATCTGCAATCAGATCGGCACGTGGCCACATGGCGCGGTCAAGGCGTCTTTGAAAAATCTATACGGTTTCGCCTCCGACTACCCCGGTATCCGCCATGGCGGGCGACCGACAAGTGCCATTCGCGACATCGAGATGCGCGACATGGTCGCAATGTCGATCCTTCTGGCGGGGTTCACGCCTTACCTGAGTGACCAATTCAATGCTGAAACCGTCTATCGTGGTGCCTGACATGACACCGCGTACTACGCCCGAACAACTTCTGAGGTGGCTCAGCGAACCCGAGGGGACTCGCCTGGAGTTCAAGGAGGCGAAACACAACTTCCACTTCGAGAAGTTGGTCGACTATTGCGTAGCGGTCGCTAACGAAGGCGGCGGGAAAATCATTCTCGGTGTGACGGATCGGCGGCCGCGCACGATTGTAGGAACCACAGCCTTCGCGGAGCCGGGCCGGACCGAAGCCGGACTCCATGATCGCCTCTTCCACCGCATTCCGGTGGAAGAGGTTAAGACGCCGGAAGGACGCGTTCTCGTCGTCCATGTTCCATCGCGCCTGCCTGGAACGGCCTGGCAATACCAAGGCCGTTACCTGAAGCGGGCCGGCGACGACCTAACCGGAATGGAAGATCGAGAGCTTCGGGCCATCTTCTTGGAGGCGGGCCCCGATTTTTCCGCTGAAATCTGTGTCGCCGCCTTGCTTTCTGATCTTGCGATGGATGCCGTTGCGGACTACCGGGGACGCTGGGCCAAAAAGAAGAGGGACGAGCGCCCCCTGGCATGGTCGGATGAGGAAACGTTGACCAATGCCGAATTGCTGGTCGATGGACAGGTGACCTATGCTGCGTTGATTCTGTTCGGCACGCGCGCAGCACTCAGGCGCCATCTGGCCCAAGCAGAGGTTGTCTTCGAATACCGTTCGTCGGAAGCCTCCGGACCGGCGGCGGATCGCACCGACTACCGGGAGGGCTTCTTCCTCTACTACGATGCTTTGTGGAACAAAATCAACCTGCGTAACGATCGCCAAAGTTACCAAGACGGCCTCTTCCGCATGGACGTACTCACCTTCGACGAAGTCTCGGTTCGCGAGGCACTTCTGAACGCGGTTGCACACCGCGATTACAGGTTGGGTCCATCGGTATTCGTGCGGCAGTTCGCTCGCCGCCTTGAGATCTTGAGCCCCGGCGGCTTGCCTGCCGGGATTACCCCCGAAAACATTCTGGATCAGCAGAATCCACGCAACCGGCGGCTTGCCGAGGCACTGGCCAAATGCGGCTTGATCGAGCGCTCCGGTCAAGGGTTGAATCTGATGGTTGAAAGCGCCATTCGCCAAGGAAAACCCTTGCCGAACTTCGCGGGCACTTCCGGGCACGAGGTTCGGTTGACGCTGGAAGGCCTGGTTCGAAGCCCGGCTTTCGTGCGTTTCATGGAGCGGTTGGGCGAGGAGACCCTTCGGTCCTTTGCCACCTACGACTTCCTCGCTCTGGATTATGTCCATCGGGAAGAACCGTTACCGGAATACCTTAGGAACCGGTTGTCTGCTCTGATCGAGGCTGGGGCCATCGAATCCGTCGGGAGAGGCAAGGGAATGCGATATCTCCTCTCTCAACGCCTTTATGCCGAGATGGGCGCAAAGGGTGTGCATACCCGCAAACGGGGTCTGGACTACGAAACCAAGAAGGCGCTGTTGGAAAAGCATCTGCGGGCGCAAAAGGAAGCTGGCGCCCCCTTGGCCGAACTCCGCCAGGTGTTGCCTGCCGATTCGGACAGCGCCGTCCAGCGGTTGCTTGCGGAGATGCGTTCGGAAGGCCGGATTGCCCTTCGAGGGGCCCGCCGCTGGGCTCGCTGGGTTATCGCACCGCCTAAGGCCCAGGACGGTGGCCAACCATGATGGTGGTTGGGCCTTATGGCCATAAATCATCTTCTATTTCAAATGGTTATATACCTCCCTCCGGCGGCTTCAGGGCTTTAAGACGGGCTATAGGAAGGAGCTTCCGGTGAGCCAATTTGCTTTCCTCCAGGCGGAATGGTCCACCGTGTACGAGGCGGCGGCCAAAGCCGAATCTGCGGTAAACACCGACCCGCGCACGGCGTGCTTCTATGCCCGGCGGGCACTCGAACTTGCTGTTTCGTGGGCGTACAAGCACGATAGCTCCCTGCGGCTTCCTTACCAGGACAACCTCAGCGCGCTAATCCACGATCCATCCTTCAAGGCAGTTGCCGGAGAAGCGGTGTTCAGTAAGGCCCGTCTTATCACCCAGCTCGGAAATCAAGCGGTCCACAGCTACCGACCAATCCAGGTATCCGATGCCCTGACTGCAGTGCGTGAGTTGTTCCACATCGGCTACTGGCTCGCCCGCACTTACACGCGCACCGCCCGCCCCACGCCGAGCCTGGCCTTCGACCCCAACTTGCTTCCGGAAACCACCCCGACCCCCAAGCAGACGATCGACCAGCTGCAACAGCTGCAAACGAGCCTGCGCGAACGAGACGAGAAGCTCGCGGTGCTGCTGGCCGACAAGACGGCTCTGGACGAGGAACTGGTGCGCCTTCGCGCCGAGGTGGCCGAGGCGAAGAAGGCAGCCTCCGCGCAGCCGGATGCGCACGATTACTCGGAATCCGAGACACGCGACTACTTCATTGACTTGTTGCTGAAGGAGGCGGGCTGGCCACTCGACAAGACGTGCGATCGCGAGTTTGAGGTCGCGGGGATGCCCAACAACCAGGGAAAGGGTTTCGTGGACTATGTCCTGTGGGGTGATGACGGCAAGCCATTGGCACTGGTCGAAGCCAAACGCACCCGGCGCGATTCTCGCGTGGGACAACAACAGGCCAAGCTCTACGCCGATTGCCTTGAGAAGCGGTTCGGACAGCGCCCACTGATCTTCTATTCGAACGGCTACGAGCATTGGCTCTGGGACGACGCCCTCTATCCTCCCCGGCAGGTGCAGGCTTTCTACAAGAAGGCAGAGCTGGAACTCGCGATCCTGCGCCGGGGCAACCGCAAGCCACTCGGGGAGGCCGAGATCAACCCGGCAATCGTCGAGCGGTATTACCAAACGCGCGCGATCCGCCGCATCGCCGAGGCATTCGAGAGCGACCATGACCGCAAGGCGCTTTTGGTGATGGCCACCGGCGCAGGCAAGACGCGGACGGTGATCGCGCTGTGCGACCTGCTCATGCGGTGCAACTGGGTGAAGCGTGTGCTCTTCCTTGCCGACCGGGTGGCCCTCGTGAGGCAGGCGGTCAACGCGTTCAAGAAGCACCTGCCCGATTCGGCGCCGGTGAACCTCGTGACCGAGAAGGACGCGGAGGGACGCGTGTTCGTATCGACGTACCCGACCATGATGGGGCTGATCGACGAGGCGAAAGACGGCCAGAGGCGCTTCGGGGCCGGCCACTTCGACCTGGTCATCATCGACGAGGCGCACCGGTCGGTGTTCCAGAAGTACCGCGCCATCTTCGACTACTTCGACTCGCTGCTGGTCGGCCTGACCGCCACGCCCAAGGACGAGGTTGACCGGAACACCTACAGCTTGTTCGACCTCGAAAACGGTGTTCCGACGGACACCTACTCCCTCGAAGAGGCCGTGAGGGACGGGTTCCTCGTCCCGCCGAAGGCGGTGTCGGTCCCGCTCAGGTTCCAGCGCGAGGGGATCCGGTACGACCAGCTTTCGGAAGAGGACAAGGACCAGTGGGACGCGCTGGAGTGGGACGAGGACGGCAACGTGCCCGACCGCGTGGAGGCCGAAGCCGTCAACAAGTGGCTCTTCAACGCCGACACTGTGGACAAGGTGCTGGCGCACCTGATGACCCGCGGGGTGAAGGTTGCGGGGGGCGACAGGCTCGGGAAGACGATCGTGTTCGCGAAGAACCAGGCCCACGCCGAGTTCATCGCCGAGCGCTTCAACGCGAACTACCCGCACTTCAAGGGCGAGTTCGCCCGCGTCGTTACCTTCAAGACCGAGTACGCCCAGAGCCTGATCGATAACTTCTCAAACAAGGAGAAATCCCCCCACATAGCCCTCTCGGTCGACATGCTCGACACCGGCATCGACATCCCGGAGGTCGTGAACCTGGTGTTCTTCAAGCTGATACGGTCGAAGACCAAGTTCTGGCAGATGGTCGGCCGGGGGACCCGCCTTTGCCCCGACCTGTTCGGCCCCGGGGACCACAAGCAGTTCTTCTACACGTTCGATTACTGCCAGAACCTGGAGTATTTCAGCCAGGACCCGGAGAGGACCGAAGGCGCGCTCGGAGAGTCGCTTGGAAAGCGGCTGTTCACGGCGCGGCTGGAACTGATCGGGGAGTTGGACAAGCGACTCGTCGAGGGCGGCACCGGCAGTGTCGTCAAGGAGCCGGCGGCGACCTACGGGGGACCGAGGAGCGAAGCTGAGGTACGACGCGCGATCGGCGAGTTGCTGCACGGGGAAGTCGCCGCGATGAACCCGGACAACTTCGTGGTCAGGCCCCGTCGCCGGCTGGTCGAGAAGTTCGCCAAAGCTGAGGCGTGGACAACCCTTTCGGCCGAAGCGGTCGTAGAGCTATCCCGCGAGGTAGCGGGGTTGCCGTCAGAACTTGATCCGGAAGCGGAGGAGGCGAAGCGGTTCGACCTGTTGCTGCTGAACCTCCAGCTTGCGCTCCTGCGATCGGAACCTGCCTTCGGGCGCCTGCGGGATCAGGTCAAAGCCATCGCCGGGCTGCTGGAGGAGAAGTCGGCAATCCCGATGGTTCGGGAACGGATGCCCCTGATCCAAGACGTGCAGACCGACGAGTGGTGGCAGGACGTGACCACGCCCATGCTTGAGATCGTGCGCCGCCGGCTGCGCGACCTCGTGAAGCTGATCGAGAAGCAGAAGCGCAAGCCCATTTATACCAACTTCGAGGACGAGATGGGCGCCGAGTCCCACATCGAGCTTCCAGGCTTCGGCGGAACAACGGACTTCGAGAAGTTCCGCACGAAGGCCCGTGTGTTTCTCCGTGCGCACCAGGACCATTTGGCGATCTACAAGCTGAGGATGAACGAGGCACTGACGGGGACCGACTTGGCAGAGTTGGAACGCATGCTCGCGGAAAGCGGCATCGGAGGGACAGAAGAGATCATCCGGGCAAAAAATGAATCCCATGGACTTGGCCTCTTCGTGCGTTCTCTTGTGGGCATGGACCGGGAAGCTGCGAAGCAGGCGCTGGGGGGATTCCTTTCGGGCAAAGCGCTCGCGGCGAACCAGATCGAGTTCGTCATCATGATCGTGAACCACCTCACCGAGCATGGCGTCATGGAAGCTTCTCTTCTTTACGAATCCCCGTTCACCGATATAACACCGCAGGGACCGGATGGGCTCTTCAGTTCTGCGCAGATTGATGAGCTGATGTCGGTGCTTTCCGCTGTGAGAGCAACTGCGGTCGCGGCGTGACACATAGGGATGGGGGAAAGGTTCGATGAGGTGACGGATATAATATTGAGTACATCCTTACGCCTCGTGTTCTGATGCCCTTTGCACCGCAATCGCGGAATCGTCCAGTTCAGACGGGGAGCTCGAACCCCCTGGGGGCGATCTGCTCCAACCCCCGGTCGTCCTGCTACCTCACCTACACCTGCGATCCGGTTCGGCGGATCGTCACCGTCGAACGAACCGTGGGCAAGGTAATGTTCACGCTGCAGTTCTGATTTTTACGCCTGGCGAAGCTGAAGCCTTTCAACCCCGGGGTTACGGAAACCAACAAGTCCACGGTACCCTTGGCCTGAGATCATCCGGCGGAGGCACACATGCCCGGCGCATACGCACATATCACGATGGTGAACGAGCTTAAGGAACCGCAGCGGCTCGAACGGATCCCCGGCTTCCCCCGCGACGCGATCTCCGCGGTCCTCAAATACTTCAAGTTCTGCGAGTTGGGCGCCGTCAGCCCGGACTACCCGTATTTGGCGATCGGCGACGAGAGGGCCAAGCGGTGGGCGGACATCATGCATTACACCCGTACGGGCGAGATGATCCACGCAGGTGTGAAGCGTCTGCAGGCCATAAAAGGGGATGCGCGCAAGAAGGGCCTCGCGTGGCTGTTGGGCTACACGGCTCATGTCACGACCGACGTCACCATCCACCCTGTCGTGGAGTTGAAGGTCGGGGAATACAAGGGCCACGAGAAGCCCCACCGGATATGCGAGATGCACCAGGACGCCCACATCTTCCAGCGACTGAACCTGGGTGAGGTCGGCCTGTCGGAGCATCTCGACTCCGGCATCGCCGCCTGCCGCGAGGTTGCGAATCCCGACCTGCTCGACCGCAACATCGTTTCCCTCTGGACCGGGATGCTCAAGGACGTCCACCCGGAAGAATTCTCCGCGAATCCCCCGGACATAGACAAGTGGCACCGGAGGTTCAAGTTCGTCATCGACAAGATCGCCGAGGAAGGCGACCGCCTCGTACCGTTCGCAAGGCACCTGGGCGTCGATTCGGGGCTAATATACCCTGCGAAGGATGACATCGACCCGCAATTCATCAAAGGACTTGCCACACCGTCGGGGAAACAGGACTACGACGCGATCTTCGATGCCGCGATCGGGAACGTCGGCAACGTCTGGCAGATGGCGGCAAGCGGTGCGATGCAGGGTGAGAAGTCGTATCTGGCGCGGATCGGCAACTGGAACCTCGACACGGGCCGCGACGAGAACGAGCGGCTGGTCTTCTGGAGGGTCGCATGAAACGCAACCTCGTTGTCCAGAGCTTCGCCCTCTGTTTTGTTCTCCTCGCGTTTGCCGGCTGCACGGTCAGCCGAGCGGCCGAGGCGGAGAAAATGTATATTCTCGGCTCCGCGCTGACGAAGTTGAGCGCGTCCGTGGAGGCGACCGTCCGATACGAAGATCCTCCTCAGGGGATCAGCGACAAGGAACTGCTCGACCTGTCCACGAAACACGACCCGGGACTGATGGAGCCTTTTGCGGATTACACCCTCCGTGTGTCCCGGGAGGATGCGCACGCCGTCGTGCTCGTGTGCGACAAGGATGAGAAAACCGGGCTGCTGGAGGATGCCGGGTGCAGCTCGGAGATGGACAGGCACCTGTGGAAGGAAAATCCGCCCATGCCGTGCGACTTCACCGTGAAGGCCAAGGATGTATGTCCCGAGTAATAGCACACCCACCCACTGCTTATCGCAAATGTAGTCGAATATGAAATCGTTTCGGCCCAAACCCAACCTCATGATTTGCCTCCCGCTTGACATCAACGGTAGTTTGACTAAATATCGTAAATGAAGAAAGTCGCTGCGGCTGCGACGGGGTTCCGGGGAGGGGCCGATGCCCAGAAAACGCGATCCGAAAATTATGGCCATTGTCGCCGCCAACATCCGGCGCTTCCGGGAGGAGAAGGGTTGGAGCCAGGAGGAACTGCGGAAGCGAGTCCGGTGGAAGTCCAAGACGATGGTCAGCCAATTGGAAAACCGTCAGACCGGCGTCGGACCCCAAACGCTTCGCAAGCTTTCGAAAGTATTCGGAAAAGATCCAAGCGAGTTTTTCAGGGAAACTCCTCAAATCGAATCGCCGGAGGGTCGAAAGCTGATTTCCCTCACCCTGACAGAATTGGGTCACGAGGAAGACCACTCTCCTGCCGACCGGCAATATCCGGATACCGTTGATCTCGAAAAAAAAACCACCTTCCCCCTGGGGAGTCTAGTCAGGGAGCCATCGGAAATCTACGAAACGCATAAGAAAATTTTCCTTCCGAAGTGGCCTGTCGGGAGAGAAAAGCACGATTTATTATTGGCTTACGTGGACGATAAGCCTTCAACCACCCTCTTGGAGATCGGCGATATCATCTGCATCGACCGGGACGACCAACCCGTTCCGGGGCAGACAAGCCCATCCGACGTCTATGCGGTCAGGCTTGAGAGGAATGTCATGATATGCCGCCTGGAGATTCAGGGTCACCTCCTCACCCTTCATGATGGGTATAGATATGTTTCGCGACAGGAACCCGCCCCGGAGGAGCCCATCACGATCGACCTTCGCGCCCATCCCTCGGCCATCATCGGGCGCGTCCTCTGGGTTCTAAAACCCCTGTAAGCTTCGAAATTTCCACGTATTTTCCAGCATCCCGCAACGCGACTCACGCCACGCGTCCGTCGGCAGCCGGAAGTTATTTTCAGCACCGCGCTGTTTTTTTTCTTGACACCCACAGTTATTTACGATACTACAGTAGAAGGCTAGATCGAGCGGAAAAGGAGGAAGACGGAAGGGATGGCGAAGGCGGTTCAGAAAGACGGCGGGAGAGGCGGCGACGTGGGAGGGCCCATGCCGCCATGCCGTTCGACCCGGAGGTATCGTAAGGGCTCCGGCCCGGCGGTCGGCAGGATCGTCGCCGCGGGTCGGGTTACGGAGTAGGGAGCATGGCGCGGAAAAAATACGCCATAACGGAGGCCAGGATCCGGAGGTACCTCAAGGAAGGGCGCGGCCAAGGCCAAGGGGCCGGATACAAGCCGTGGTTGCGCACGAGCGACGTGCCGTCGCTCGGCCGGGCCCATAGGGTCTACTGCCCGAAAACCGGGCGTGAACACCACCTCCTCTCCGACAACGAGTATTTCGCCTTCTTTCATTATTGGTGGGACGATGCCGTCGTCGACATCCGGGAGCAGTTTCCGCTGATCAACCGCAAGGACACGAAACGGATAGCGGATTCCCTCGGCGTCAGGCACCCCTTCGAGACGAGGACCGGTACCTTCGTCGTTATGACGACCGACTTCCTCCTTACGGTCCGAAATGGGAACCGATACCTCACGTGCGCACGCGCCATCAAGGAAGCGTCCGACCTCGACGACGACAGGGTCCTCGAAAAGCTGGAGATCGAGCGCATCTACCTCGAAGAGCGCGGGGTCGAGTGGAAGCTGGTCACGGATCGGGAGGTCAAGACCCCGTTCGCTCGGAACCTCGAATGGATCTTCCCGTGCTTTGACGAGGATTGCCTCGGAGAACCGGGACTTTTCGCTGTCTACTCGACCCGTTTCCTGGAAGCGTTCATGCGGGCACCCCACGCGCCGGCGTGGCGTCTCTGCCAAGAGTTCGACTCCGCGTTCGGGCTATTCCCGGGAGCTTGTCTCACGCTCCTTCGCCACCTGTTGGCGCGGAAGGTGCTGACTGCGGATCTTTCGGTCGGCCTGCTCCAGGACCGTCCGGCCTCTTCCTTCGCGTGAACCCGAACTTCGGGAGGAACGCGCTGTGCGCAGCCAGCTAGTGCTTGCAGAAAGGATGCTGCTTCGGGACACGGCGACCGGCGCCCTGGACAGGCTGCTTTACGTCGACAGATTCAGCGGACGCTGCTGGCTCATCAACACCGCCGACGAATCCTGGCCCTATTCGATCCCTATCGCCGTACTGGAGGAGCGGCATGAGAGAGGAGAGTTGACCGTCGAGCTCAACGACGAGTGGGTGGCGAATCGCATAGGTATGAATGAAACCAATACGAAAGCCGCAAAGCGTCATGAAAAACGGTACCGGCTCATCGAGCCGCTGGTACGGGGCGAAAACGAAGCCGCGATCTTCATCCCCCGCGTGCGGGGGCAGATCATCGAAAAACGGCTCACGGAGTGCAAGGCGACGCGCCAAACGCTATCCGCTCTCCTGAAGCTGTTCTGGAAACGGGGGATGTCCTACGACGCGCTCCGGACCGATTATCACAAATGCGGCAGCTTCGGAAAGAAGCGGAATTCCAAGGGCCTGAAGAAGGCGGGGCGGCACCGCCGGATTACCCCAGGAACCGGCATGGGCGTTAACGAAGATGTGCGTCAGAAGCTGAAATCCGGGGTGGATTTTTACCTGACCCGAAAGAAGCCTTCAATGAAGGAGGCGCACGACAAGGTCATCGCACTCTACTTCTCGCACCGCGTCGTCGAGGAGAACGGGAGGATGTCCGTCGTCCTCGTGCCGGAGAACGAGCGGCCCACCTTGCGTCAGTTCCGTCATTTCCTGGAAAACGACGAATCGTATCGAAATTGCAGAATTCGACGCGGGGGCCAGAAAAATTGGGACCTTAACGAAAGGCCGATGCTCGGCACCAACACCGGCGACGTGCAGGGACCCGGCGACCGCTTCCAGGTCGACGCGACCGTAGCCGACGTGTATCTCGTCTCCCAGTTCGACCGTCGGCGAATCGTGGGTCGGCCCGTCATCTACTTCGCAATCGACGTCTTCAGCCGCCTCATCACGGGCGTCTACGTTGGATTCGAGGGACCGTCCTGGATCGGAGCCATGATGGTCCTCGTCAACGTGGTAACGCCGAAGGCCGAGTTCTGCCGTCGGATCGGGCTGGATATCGACGAGGACGAGTGGCCTTCCTATGAAGCGCCGAAGCGGATACTCGCCGATCGCGGCGAGCTTGCGAGCGTGGACCTCGGGAAAAACATCATCGACAAGCTGATGATCGATATCGAGAACACAAGCCCCGGCCGGCCGGACCTTAAGGCACTCGTGGAACGCCGGTTCGGGATCGTCCCGGCCAAGTTCAAGCAGTTCACGCCGGGCTACCTGGAGGCCGATTCCGGGGAGCGCGGCGCCCCGGATTACCGGCTCAACGCGGCCCTAAACCTCGCCGAGTTCACGCAGCTCGTCGTCCTGGCCGTGATCGAGCACAACAACGAGCCTATCCGCGGGTACGTCCCGCCCGCCGGGATGATCGTGGAGGGCATCCCGCCCACTCCGGTCGAGTTATGGAACTGGGGGATAAGGAATCGCAGTGGGGCGCTCAAATGCATCACCGTTGAGAACATGATGCTCAATGTGATGCCGATGGAGCAGGCCGATATCACACCCCACGGGATTCGCTTCAGGGGAGCGCACTACTCCTCCCCTACGGCGTTGCGCGAAGACTGGTTCGCACTGGCGCGCCGGAAGCCCTGGAAGGTGGATGTCTCCTTCGACCCTCGGGACATGGGGACGGTCTATCTGCGCAACGTACGCAGCAAGGATTGTCCCAAGGGTTACGAGGCGTGCAGCTTGTTTCCTCAGAGCGTCAAATTCCAGGGCAAGTCGATCTTCGAGGCGGAAGAGCTTGGCGAGCAGAACAAGATTAACATCGCGGTGGGAGAGGCCGATCGCCAGGCCAAGCGGGTCGAGCGCGACGACAAGATGAAGGAAATCGAGTCGAACGCCAAGAAGGCGAAGAAAGCCTTGGGTCCCGATACCCGGAGCAAAGCCGAACGGACGTCGGATATCCGCGAAAATCGCACCGATGAGAAAGTCGCACAGCGGGAGAGCGAGAAATTCGTCATGGACGAGGCGCAATCGAAACGCCTGCCGCTACACGACCCGCCCGAGGACCAGGAGGAGCCCGTGAATTTCCTGGAGATCCTCAAGAAAGAACGCGCCATTCGTGCAAGTGGAACGGATGAGCACGAAGCCTGTGGTTGAAACAATCCCCCGGCTGGAAGCAATCTATCGACCGGCCGGGTTGCCGGAGCATGCGGGCAACCCGCTCATCGAGGCGCTGCCGCCGTTCCGCACCGCAGTCGACGTCATAAAGGCCTTCGGACGCTACCCGCACATCAGCGCCGGGGAACGCCAGCTTCCCAAGGAAACCCGGATGCAGTGCGTTTGTCGGCTAGACGAGTACGTCGAGCCGTTGCCGAAACATTTCGGGCTCGTTGAACAGATCGGACTTCTCATCCGGGCGGGATACACATCCCGCAACCCGCTGGATCCCGGGCACAGCAAGAAGATGAAGGAGTTCTACCGCCGCGCCATGGCCGGCGAAATTCTCACGATCTCGCCGACCAGGCGTTCCACCGCCCCAAGCATGGCGCTGTTCGGGGTGTCGGGCGTCGGGAAATCCACCGCCATCGAACGGGCGCTCGCCTTTTACCCGCAGGTGCTGCACCACAAAGAGCACGGGTTCTTCCAGATTTGTTGGCTTAAGATCGACTGCCCCTTGGACGGAAGCCTCAAACAATTCCTCATGGCCTTCCTCGACAAGGTGGACGAGCTTCTCGGGTCGAATTGGCGCCGGACGTTCGGTCGTGCCAAGACCGTCGACGAACTCATCGGTTATGTGGCCCGCGTCGCCGCGGCACACCATCTCGGTCTCCTCGTCATGGATGAAGTTCAGAACCTGCTACTTGCGAGCGGCGTGGGCCAGGAGAAGATGCTCAACTTCTTCGTCACCCTCTCGAACGACGTCAAAATTCCGTACGTCACGATCGGTACGCCGCGCGGGCTCGCCCTCCTGAACGGAGTCTTCCGCGAAGCGCGGCGTGTCAGCGACATGGGGGGCGACATCTGGGATGCTTTCGGAGAAGGGGGGGAGTGGAAGCATTTCATCAATGGTATGTGGGGCTACCAGTGGACGAAGAAGCCGGTCGAACTCTCCCCCGACCTGAACAGGGTTCTTTATGACGAAACCCAGGGCATCACCGCCCTGGTGGTAAGGCTGTTCCAACTTTCGCAGATCGAAGCCATCCGCACCGGGACCGAAACCCTCTCTCCATCGCTTCTCCACAAGGTGGCGACGCAGAAGTTCCGGGTGCTTGCGCCCATGCTTGCCGCCCTCCGTTCCAAGGACGAGAAGGAGATCAGGAAATACGAAGACCTGCTCACAAACGGCCTGAAGTCCCTGGGACAAGACGTCGACAGGGAGGCCCAGCTCGCCCTGCTTAAGGCGGCGAAGGCTGAATCGCAGACGCACGTCATAGCTGAAAAGACGAGAGCGGTATCGGCGCTCGTCGACATGGGCACGGAGGAAAGCGCGGCCAAGAAACTGGTGGACGACGCCTTCGAACGGCAGGGTCTGAAGACTTGCACCGAGGCCGTTGTCTTCATACTCTGCTCGGCCGGTGCCGCCGGGGCGACCCCGGCGAAGACCGGAAACGGTGCCGGCAAGACCGCCAAGGCGGGCGACCCGCCGCGTAAGAATCGCTTGAAGGCGGTCGTGGACGGAGGCGGGAAGGACGGCAACGGCCATGATGCTCTCCGCCAAGCCGGCATCATTACCGATGTCCGCGGAGGAGCCGCCGCATGCTGAGCTATCTTCCGAAGCCCTACGACGACGAGCTGCTCTACAGCATCGTGGCGCGATACTTCACGCATGTCGGGGGCGCCAGGGGGTCGATCGTCGAGCAGTTGTTCGACAGGCGCGGCGTAAGGGCACAAGTCGATCTGCCATCTTCCCTTGGACGCTTCGCTGAGAACGCCGCCGCGTTGTGGGGTTTGACCGCGGAAGAAATCGCCGAGAGATATACGTTGCTCCCTTACTACACATATTACGCAAACGTAATGTTGAAGAAGAGAGCGATGGAGGCGATCAAATCCGACAGCGGAATGGGGCTCCATTCGAGGCTGGGGATCAACACGAGCCGCGTGAAGGTCCCCCAGTTCCTGCGGTATTGCCCTGAGTGCGTGTCCGAGGATTTCGAACGATGGGGGGAAACCTATTGGCGCCGGACCCACCAACTGCCTGGAGTGCTCGTGTGTACGGATCACAAGGGAGTGTTAGCGAACAGCGTTGTCCCCTATCGGCCGATCGCGTTGTGGGACTTCATCGACGCATCAGAAGCCACACGCAACCTGAATGTCTCCCTGGCGAAGATGTCGGACAGGTTATCGGCAAGTGCCTGCACGATCGCCATGAGATGCAAGGACATCCTTCTATGGAAGGAGAGCCGGTGGAGTTCGGAAGACAGGAAAGGCCAGTACAGAAAGGCTGCGATGAACGCAGGTTTTATCGGGGGCCGGTTCCACGCAACCCAAAAAATCCTTAACCAAGCGAGACTTGAGGAATCATTCGTCGACTTCTTTGGACAGGACCTGCTGACCCCGATCGGGTGCGATGTCCAAGTGGGCTCCGATACCAATTGGTTTAGACAGATCTTTCGCTCACGCAATAGAAACTGCCATCCCGTTCAGCATGCGCTCCTCGAAATATTCTTCGAGGAGTTGCCCGAAAGCGGCAAACTTACGCATCCTTTCGGTCATGGACCTTGGAGATGCCCGAATACATATTGCAACCAGGAGACGGCAGAATCCATCCGTTCCATCCAGGTGAGGCCGGGTGCCGAGGGGAAGCCCGTGGCATCCGCCTGCTGTCCATGCGGATTCCGGTTTACGTTCAGAACGACAAGCGAAGGAATCCCTGTCGTCGACAATATCGTGGTGTACGGACCCACTTGGGTGAAGAAAGCAACGGACCTCGTCGAATCGGGGATTTCCCGACGCGCGGCTTCCCGGGTCTTGGGGGTATGCCAAGGAACCATAGACGACCTATTGGAAGGGAAAACCAAGAAAGGCAAGAGCAAGGTGGGGCAGGAAAAAATTCTCGTCTGGCGAAAAGAGTGGCAGTCACTGCTGGAACAATCGCCGGACTGTAGCCGCGACAAGGCCCGAATGCTCAAACCCAAACTGTACTATCGACTTCGTCGGCATGATCCGGACTGGCTTTATGCAGAACCTCGGCGGTTCGCCCGTCAACCGAGCAGTTATTCACGTGTGGATTGGGATTCCAGAGAACGGAGCATTGTCGAGAGCCTAAGATCCGCCGCGCAGGAGCTACGGGAAAGCGTCCCCCTCAAGCGTGTGTCGCGCGAGGGAATCATCAAACATGCACGACTGAGTCGACTGGCATGGGATAGAAAGGACAGGTTGCCCTGGTGCACATCCGCATTGCAGGATCTGGCGGAGTCCGTCGAAGACTTCCGGGCAAGACGTCTCAGGCGGGCCGCCGTCATTGCACCCGAGAGGGGACTGCCACTGAAGTCTTGGGCCCTGTTAAAGCTAACGGGCCTGAGGGAAAAGGATCTCACCCCCCGGTTGGCGATATTGGTGGAAGAACTCGTATCGTCGTCCGTTCCTTCCAGGAGTACCGACATCGTCTACGCGACAAAGCCCGCACTTCGGTTGGAACCTGGTTTCAGCAGCCGCTAGGGAACCCAAATCGCAGACGTTCCATCTCCGTAGGGCACCGCCGCACCGGCTATGTAACGCGTACCAACCCAAGCGCAAATCAGCGCATCAAGTGCGTCTTCGAATCGTTTCAGACGAGATAATCCCGTCATAAGTGATGCACCCCATAATACTTGGCATGCGTTATTGAGGAAGACGGAAAACCGGATGCCCGTCCTCCAGGCCTACTCCAGGTCCGGCGCCGGTACCGGGACGATCGTTCGTCATGCATTCGACGGCAAACGATACAAGGAGATCTTTTCGGCCGCGACGGAAGGAACCGAAGACGAATCGGTGGATCGCGCCATCGTGAAGGCGCCGTTCAGGAAACGCGGAAGCCGGTAAGACCATCGTCGGGCCGGAACTTGCCTCGAATCGGGTGAGCGGATGCGCGAGGAATCCCGGGAGACGTTCATGTCCGTCCGACGGGTCAAATGGTGCATTTCAGTGGCCCTGTGCACGGCATCGGCAGCATTGTTCTGGTGGGTAGTCTCCGCCGGCCCGGTTACGGTCTATCGGACCATCCTCAGGACGGAGTACACGCAGGAACGCATCTGGACCCCATTGGGCATGGAGCACGACGGATCATGGAGCATCGATCATGCTCCCGATGGGCTGGAGAAGACCGCTGGAAGGAGGTCTTCATGTCGCTGTCCTGCGAACTCCGGACATGGCACCATATTCCACAGGGCGATTTCTATCAATCGCCCACGATGTCCCGGACCGCGGCAATGACCTCTGCCGGTTCCATCCGTATGGTGTAATCCGGGTCCGCCTGCCCCGCACGAACGATCCCGCTCGTATCCAGGACGTAGGTCGCGGGAACGGGAAGCTCCCACCGCCCGGCGCCGTTGTACTTCTCCAGGTTGATGCCGAACTTCTCCAGGTATAGCGCCTTGACCTCTGCGGGAACCGCGAACCAGAGGCGGTACGCTTTCAGCACGTCGCTCGTCGCGTCGCTCAGGATGTCGATCGGGATCGCGTGCTTCTCCGCCATCGTCATCGTGTTGTCGGGGAGTTCCGGGCTGATGGCCACCAAGTCCGCGCCGAGCGACCGGATCAGGGGCAATTCCTTCGCCAGAGCTGCCAGCTCCAGGTTGCAGTACGGTCACCAGACCCCCCGGTAAAAGTTGAGGACCACCGGGCCCTTGGACAGCCGGTCGGGAAGCCTCACCGTCTCGCTCCGCTGGTTCGGGAGCGCGAAGTCCGGGGCGCGCTCCCCGATCCGCAGGCCGGAGGCTCCCGATTCCTTCACGTATTCGTTCCCCCGACGGACGATCGCCATGATCTCCGGCGGCCGGTCCCGTTTCGCATTGAATTCCGCGATCCGATCCTTCAGCGACATTTTCGTCCCTCCTCCTCCGCCCTATTCCAGGGCCTTGTCGGTCATTGCGTCGAGCGCCCCCGCCAATGCCTTCAGGGCCTCGTCCTTCCCCTTGATCCCATGACGCTCCTTCAGATACCCCGGAGCGTTGAAACCAAGCCAAACCTTCCCGTCAGCGTCTTCCCATGCCAGCGCCTTGAAGGGAAGGTCGATCGCGACCGTGGGAGCGGCTACCATCAGGGGAGTTCCCCCCTTCGGATTGCCGAATACCAGAAGCTGGGTCGGTCGCATCTTGAGTCCGACCTTCTCCGCCTCGGCCGCGTGGTCGATCCGGGCGAACACCGTCATTCCTTTCGACTGGAGGACGGTCACCAGGCGATCCATCGTTTCCGGGACCGGGTAGCGGCTGGGCTTGCCGACAAATCCCTCAGGCCCGGCCCACGCGTTGATTCCCAGGAACAGCAGCGCGAACGCCAATACGGTTCTTCGCATGATCCCCTCCTCCCGGCTACCGGGACCGGATATCCCCGTCCACCTGCAGCGAATCGAGAAACCTGTTGAACCCGGCGAACAGTTCCATCACACCCAAGGCTTCCACAATTTCCGCGTCGGTCACCCCCAGATCCCTCAAAGCCTGGAACCACCCCTCTGCAATTCGTCGGGGAGCCAGGTTCGCTTGGCGCGCAAGTCCGATCAGCGATTTTTCCTTTGCCGTAAAGTCGCTCTTTTCGGGATCCTCGATGATCCCCGCGACGTCCTCCGGCGACAGGCCGATGGCGCGCAGTGCGGCGCTGTGGGCCGCGACGCAGTAGTCGCAGCCGTTGTCCTTCGAGACCAGCAAAGCGATCGTCTCCTTGACTTTGCGGCTTAACCCGCCTTCCATCATGACGGCCTTGACCTTGTTCCAGTTCGCCCGCAGGAGCGGCGGATGATGGGCCGCCGTGCGGAACAGGTTTGGAACCATGCCGAAGGCGGACGCGATTTCCCGAAATATTTCGGCTGTTTCACCGCTTGCTTGTCGCGGATCGAGTGGGACGATGCGGGGCATGTTTGCCTCCTTGGATTTGTCTGATTTCCGCCTTTATCGGGTCCATCCATCTATGTTCAATACATCCCCCGGGCGCGTTCTTTCGCCGGAAGGATCTCCAGGCAGGTCGTCCACCAGCCCGTCTCGATCGTCCTCACGAAAGGATCGACGATCCGCTCGACCCGCATCTCTTGGGCGAGGCGTTCATGGTCGTACCGCAGGGGGATGAAGGCCGCATCGGGCATCTCGCCCGACAAGTCCAGCACGGCGTACCAGACATGGGTCTTTCCGTCGTTGGCGGGCCGCCCGATCGCCCCGACGTTGATCACGAGGCGCCCGTCGGGCAGGCGGCGCTTCCACGGGATGCCCGTGTGCGTCACCGCGAGGACGTCGCACCGCGCGTCGTCGAGCAAACGGGCGAGAAACGGATCGGGGGACAGCGATTCCCACAGGAACTCGTTCTGTCGCCGCGGAGAGCCGTGACACAGCAGGATCCGTTCCCCTTTCGGGCCACGGAGGCGAATCTCCTCCGGAAGGGTCGCAAGATAATCCTTGTTCCGTTCCGAGGTGTTCCGGAAGGTGTACACGTAGGAAAGCGCGGCGAAATAGTTGTCCCGTGGGTCGGTGTACCCGCAGGCGCAGTCGCCTCGACGCATCCCTACCGACCGGTCGTAGTTCCCCTGGACGATCGGGACACCCGCCTCCCGGAGGATCTCTACGGACCGGTCGGGATGAGGCCCGAAGGCTCCCACGTCGCCGAGGCAGAAGATCTCCCGTGCCCTCATGGAAGCGTCGCCAAGTAGCGCGGCAAGAGCGAGGTGGTTGTTGTAGACCCCCCCGAAGAGGGCGACCCGACCGGAAACCTCATTCATCCCCTACTCCTCCCGAACCGCCGTGGCGGCGTTCGCGCACACGGCCCCGTGCCGTAAACAGGTGGCGCAGGCGCCGTACGCGAGGGGAAAGGGACGGAACGACTCCTCCAGCGTGTCCCCCATCCGCCCGCCCGGCACGTTCACCAGGATCGGGCACACCCATATTCCCCGGGAGGTGGCCACTCTTGCCGTGGAGCACAGGAGATGCTCGGGCCCCAGCAGTTCCAGCAACTCGGCAGTGACGCGATCGTCTTCCCCGTAACCTCCGGACCGCTCTTCCTCCCTGCCGACGCGGAAAACGGGAAGGAACTTGACGCGTGGCTTCCGGATCCCCCGTTCCCGAATGATCCGTTCGAACTCCTCCACCGCCGCCGGGGTGTCATCCCCGGCGAATTGCACAGCGGTTACGATGGGGAGAAAGCCCGCCTTTTCCAGCCGGGCGGCTCCCGCCAACGTCTTTTCGAAACTTCCTTTCCCCCGGATCCGGTCGTTCTCCTCCTCCGAGGGGGCGTCCATGGACACACGGATCTCAAGGGAGTACCGGGAATCCCTGGCCGCGTTCGCGAGTCGCTCGACGAGTCGATCGGTCACCACGGTTCCGTTGGTCAAGATCGTCACCGGGAACCGGGCCAGCGCGTCACCGGCGATTTCCGCCATCTCGGGATGGAGAAACGGCTCCCCGCCCGTGAACACCACATCCCGGACCCCCGCAGCGACCGCCTCATCGAGGAGACTTTTCACCTCATCCCGCGAAAGGGGCGACAGCTCCCGGTTTCCCGGCCCGGAGGCATTGAAACAGTGGGCGCATCGCAAGTTGCAGGAAAAACCCGCCACCTGGATCCAGAGGCTGTCGAGCCCGAGAAAGGAGCAGTTCGGGGCCGTCATGTTCTCTCCCGAGCCGGGGCCGGACGCAGCCAGGCTCCCATCAGGTAAACGGCGAAACAGAGGGAGATGCCGACGAGGTTCACCCACAGGAGGTTCCCGTACTTTCCCGTCCCGATCGAAGAGGTGAACCACTTGACACTCAAGCCCAGCCCGAAAAGCAGCCCCAGGAGAACGCTGGCGTGGTAGGAAAACGCGCCCGCCCTTTTCCACCCCGACAGCAGGAAGACGGGGGTGAGCCCGATGACCATCGTGCCGCTCACGGTCGTGGCGGAGAGAATGGAGGGCTTCGCGTAGAGCATCAGGTTCCCGAGCAAGCCGAGAAGCACCATCGCGCCGCGTGCCAACACGACCTTGTCGACCTTCCACCCCGGAAGCAGTTCGAAGGAAACCAGCTTCCCGATGGAGCTGAAGGTGGAGTCGATCGTCGAGCACCCGCTGGTCAGCATCATCAGGTTCATGAAGAACAGGAGCGGCAGGCCGAAGGCCGCCGCCGTGCCGATCGTGGAATTTCCCCCGACCCCTTCAACCCGGTTGTAGATCCCGACGAAGCTGAACAGGAGGATGAACAGGATCCCGAGGATCCCCGCCACGGTGAACGACCGGAGCATTTTCCGGGGCTCGGTGATGAAGGCCCGGTCGGTCATCACGGGATCGTGGAAGGGGTATGAGAAGATCTGCAGCAGGGCCACGAGGATCAGGTCCACCCCCCCGGCGAGGGTCCAGGACCCGCTGAGGACCATTGCCTTCGGGTGCCCCGCGGGGAAGATGTACGCCAGGATGAGGAAGAGGATCACGGCGGCCATGACCATCTGCACGGTGTCCGTCACGATGCTGCTGCGCAATCCTCCCTTCATGACATACGCGAGCACCAGCGCCGTGATGGACCAGGAGGCGACATAGTACGCCGTACTCTCCCTCGGACCGAAATACTGCGCCATGACGATCGTGTTGCTCCAGATCTCGTTCCAGAGGCGGAAGAGGAGAATCAGCGAGAAGAGCCAGATCGCGCCCGTCCCGAACCGGGTTCCAAGATATTGGTGGATGCTCCGGAACCCCTTCCTCCGGAGGCGGTAGAGCGCCGCCCCGGCGACGAGGAAGGAGAGCCAATAGGCCGCGTAGGCCACTCCTCCCGGAAGACCGAACTTCTGCCCCAGATCCGCCGCGTTCTGGACCGATTTGGCGAAGATCCAGGAGATGAGAACGCTCGACGTGAGGAAAAAGGCGCTGGTCTCTCTCCCGGCTTCGTCCCTCCCCCCGAAGAACTGTTCCATCGGGTCCTTCCCCCGCAGGCGAGGGGAGATCGCGTACATCGCGACTCCGAAGACGGCGAGAATCCCCCAGTTCATCCAATGCGCGTTCAACCCTTCCTCCTCCGGCCCAACGATCCACCTACGGCTCGTTGATCCGCCAATCGTAGTCGTACAAGATTTTCCCGTGGAACCCCCTCAGCCGTCCTGCGACGTCGGGACCCGCAAACTGTTGAAGGTGGCGGAGCACACCTTCTTCCGAACCCCCGAAATCCGCCTGGAACCAGTCGTAGATGCTGGAAAGCTGGAGCCGGTCACCGACCGGCCGCACACCCCTGGGGTGGTTCACGTACTCCCGTGTCCCCTTCTCCAGAAGGGACTCCGAGTTCTCCGGAGTGAACGCTTCCGGCTGGAGATTGGGGCACCCGAGGCTTGCACAGTTCACTGCATAGTGAACACGGTTGTCCTTCCACAAGGGCCGCAGGATCCGGTGCTCGATGTCGTTGAGGCTCACCTTCTGATCCTGGATCGTCAACAGGTTCGCCCCCCAGGGTCCGCTGCTGAACAGTCCCGGGGAAATCTTGATGTCCCGGATGTTCTTCACCGGGTAATGGTCCAGGATGACCTTCACCGTCAAGGCGTTGTAGAGGTTGATCCAGTACGCTTCCTGCTCGGGCCGGTTGAGCCGGGTCACCTCCACCTGCTGGAGCTTTTGGACATAGGCGTCCAGGTTTTTCCGGTCGTCCGGCGTTACGGAGGCGTACCGGACCCGGTTGATCCCGGAAGGGGGATTCGTCACGACGTACTTTTTCAGGAACCGGTCCCAGGGGGCATGATCGATGGATGTCCGGCTCTCGGGATCGTTCGCCGCCCAGAACGGCCACGGTTCGGCCTTCGGTGCGGCCGCCGCCGGGGCGACGCCCAGGGCAAAGAGCATTGCCGAAAGAAAGAGCGGCAAACCGATTTCCGTCCACATGTTCCGTCCTGTCCCATCCGGAGATGCCCGCATCATTTCAATCTCCTGTCGAAGGGTAGAGCGTTCCCTTCCCGGCGTTTCTTCACGGCGTTGATGATCGTGGGCAGGAGGGCGAACAGCCCCAGCAGGGCGAACGACCCCAGTACCCGCGGGCTTGCGACCTGGCTCACGGTCTCGATGGCCGCGAGGCTCGCCCCCGCGTTCACGAAGACCAGGCTCCCCGGCATGATCCCGATCAGCGTCCCCAGGGCGTAGGTCCGAAGCGGCAATCCCGTCACGCCGCACGCAAGGTTGACCAGGAAGAACGGGAACGCCGGGACCAGCCGCAGGAAGAGGAGGTAGGAGAGGCCGTTCTCCCGCAACCCGCGGTCGATCCCCTCCATCCGCCCGCTGAACTTCTTCACCACCCAGTCCCGCAGCAGCGTCCGGCTGACGAGGAAAGCGAGGATGGCTCCGACGGTGGCGCCCGACACCACGAACAGTGTCCCCTGGAGGACCCCGAAGATTGCGCCGGCGGCAAGGGAAAGGATGGCCGCCCCGGGGAGGGAGAACGCGGTCTGGACGACGTAGATCAGTATGAAGACGGCGGCGAACAGGAAGGCGTGCGCGGCGCGCAGATCCGTAAGCCGCGCCCGGTTCGCCTTCAGACTTTCCAGCGTCAGGTACTTCCCGAGATCGAGGAAGTGGAACGCCGCTACGACCCCCGCGAAAACGAGCAGGATCAGGATCTTCCGGGTCTTCATCCGGACACCACTTCCTCCGGCGTGCACGCCCTCCCTTTCAGGTCGAAAAGGAAACGCAGGATCTTCTTCGTCCGGTCGCCGAACAGCTTCTCGGAGTAGTACGACCCGGCGGCCTTCTTCGAGATCTCCGCGAGGGTCGGGTAGGCGTGGATCGCCCCGGCAAGCGTGGAGAGCTTCACCCCGCCGTTGATCGCGGCGACCCATTCGTGGATCAGTTCGCCGGCGTGATGCCCGGCGATCTGGCATCCCAGAAGCGCCCCGGACGGGCTGATCAGCACCTTGATCTTCCCCTCGGTCTCCCCCTCCGCCATGGCGCGATCGACCCCGTCGAAAGGCGCCTCCAGGATGCGGTACTCCACCCCCGCCGCCTTCGCCCGCTTCTCGTTCAGGCCTATGCTGGCCACCTCGGGATCGGTGTACGTGCACCACGGGACCTTCGTGTAATCCGCCTTCCGCGGCAACCGGAGCACCGCGTTCGACAGGGCGATCCCCGCCTCGTACCCGGCCACGTGGGTGAACGGGAAGACGCCGTTTACATCCCCGCACGAATAGATGTGGGGAACGTTCGTCCTCATCCGCCGGTCGGCTGGAACCCCGCGGGGAGAGAACGCGACGCCCGCCGCGCTAAGTTCCAGCCCCTCAACATTTGGCTTCCGCCCGGCCGCCACGAGAAGGACGTCCCCCTCGATGGTCCACGGCTCCACTTCCCCCTTCGACGGCCCCACCCGCAGCAGGATGGAGGAACCCGCCGTAGCCGCCTTGAGGGCCTTCGTGCCGGTGAGGACCTTCACACCTTCGGCCTCCAGACGGCCCCGGAGGATCGAGGCGATGTCCGGGTCCTCGGGGCCGAGCAGTTGGTCCGTGAATTCGATGACGGTGACCTTCGAGCCGAGCCGCTGGAACGCCTGCGCCATCTCGACGCCGATCGGCCCGCCTCCGAGAATCAGCAGACGCCCCGGCAACTCCTTTTGGGAAAAAACCGTCTCGTTCGTCCAGTACGGCACGTCAGCGATCCCTTCGACGGGCGGCAGGGAAGGGCCGGACCCCGTCGCGATGATCCACGCCCTCGCGGTCAGGCGCGACCCGTCCAGGTCGACCGTGTGATCGTCTACGAAGCGCGGGGATCCGAACCGGACCTCGGCGCCGAGCTTGCAGAACCGTTCCGGCGAGTCGTGCTCCTGGATCGTGTCGATCACGGAGCGGACCCGGGCCATGACGGAGGCGAGGGAGACCGGCGGAAGCGCCACTTCCGGGAGCCCGAACTCCTTCGCCCGGCGGGCGAGGGACCAGACTCCGGCGGTCCGGATCAGCGTCTTCGAGGGGACGCACCCGAAGTGGAGGCAATCACCCCCCAGCTTCTTCGCCTTTTCGATAAGGATCGTCTTCGCGCCGAACTGCGCCGACCCCGCCGCCGCCGTGAGCCCCGCCGCGCCCCCTCCGAGAATCCCGAGATCGTAATCGAACGCCGCCATAATCGCCTCCTTTCGATCCTCACGCATTTGTGAGTCGCCGGGGATGTGAATACCTTACAAGCTGGCAATTCATTTTCCCCGGGGCGAAATATCTGCCCGGATTGGCAATGGTTTTCGATAACGCTATGCGGATGCATCTTCGGCAACACCGCCTTTGAGATGAGCGATCGGAACGGAACGTACCGGAGAAACCGGAATGAACAGGGAGAGGTAGATGGAACACGAGGTCGGGAAAGGAACCGGACACGATCCAGGGGACGGTCATCTGCTGGATTCTCCCCGTCACCCGGACTACGCGCGAAAGCAACCGCAGGGAACGCGTGTGGCCTTCCAGAGAGTGGCCGCACACACGAAATAACGGCGAGAAATTCAACAACCTGCCAGGTGAAGGGTTGACGCCTACTCCAATCCGCGGCGCAACGCATCCACCAGCCATTTCTCCGGGGGCACCCCGACGGTTTTCCCGCCGGCCGTGTAGGTACGGCACCCGAAAAATGGCGAGTCTTCCTCCCTGCCCGGCTCGATGTCCACTCCATTCACGCGGACCGAGGGAGATCCGAGGAATCGCACGGATTCGGCGGTCTTTTCATTCGTCACTTCGATTAACCGAACCTCGGCCTGAATCTTTTCCCGGTCGAGAACGCGTCGCACCATACCCAACGCGGGGGCGTGGTTGGGGCAGCCCTCGAAATACAGGATCTCCACGTTCATCGCTTCTCTCCTTATTGAATCGCGTAGGGAAGGGCGAGAAGCCCGAGAACGAGCGCCGTGACGATCCAGAAGAGGACCTTGTTCCTTCTCCCCGCGTTCGGCGGGCACGAGGACCCCGGAGCGCAGGCCTCCTCTTTCGGTTCCCGGTAAACCCGGGCGAACGCCAGCCCGAGAAAAAGAAGCGTTGCCGCCATCCAGATCGGCCGGTATTTCTCCATCGCCGTCAGGTTACCGATCCATGCGCCTCCGATACCCATGGCAAGGAGTAGGAACGGCCCAAGGCAGCACACAGACGCGCCTACCGCCGCGGCGACAGCACCGGCCAGGCCCCATCTCGTGTTTCCATCAATGCGTTTATTCGACAGTTCCGACATGGACGTCCTCCTTTACCTTTTCCTGACTCCGGGCTTCAATCGTCGCCGAGGGCGGTGAGGATCGGACAGTCTCCCGTCGGTTCGCGTTTTCGGCAAGCGGCGGCCAGTTTCTCCAACGCGCGTTTCATCCCAAGGAGCGTATCGATCTTCTTCTCGATGTCGGCGATCTTCGCCTCGGCGCGTTTCCGGACTTCGGGGCAGGTCGTGGTCCGGTCGACTCGCAGCGAAAGAAGGTCTCCGATCTCCCGGAGTGAAAAGCCGAGCGCCTTCGACCGCTGAATGAACCGGACCCTTCCGATAGCGTCGGGAGGGTACTTGCGAAAACCGGATTCCGGACGCGAGGGCTGCGCGATCAGACCTTCCCGCTCGTAATACCGGATCGTCTCGACGCCGACTCCGCATCGTTTGGCAACCTGCCCGATCGTCAACAACGACGTCATCGAGGACCCTCCCTCGGTTGTCTGTTAATAGGATGCATCCCGTACCCCACTACGGTGTCAAGGAGGGAGGGATGCACACTAAGGCCCCGGCGGCAGGAACCGGATCGCGCCGTACCACGCGACCGCCTCCTCCCCCGTGTTGTCTGTGTCGGTCATGATCGCCACGGCGCCGACCTTGGGGGGATCTTCTCCGAAGGCGCGGCGGTAATCCTCCGCGAGATGCTTCTCTGTCGAGGAGATACCGAAATCCTTGCATTCCTCGTGAAAGGTTCCCGTTACCGAACCGACCAATGAGCAGGAGATCGAACACAAGGGAAGGAGGCATCGTAATGAGCGCAAGGCGATTTATCGCTGCCGTTGCAGTTGCAGCCATGATGGGAGCGGGAGGCGCGCCGTTTGCGCAGGCAGCCCCGGTGACCGGGGAAAACGGAAAGATCTACATCGTGGACCAGAGGGGCGAGCGTTGGGACGTCACCGAGGCGGAATCGCTTGGGTTCAACCCGCGCGGGTTCCAGTACGGCATCGGTCGGAACGCGTTCACTCCTCTGGACGATTCGCGGATCCGGAAAGAGGACAACGGAATCCGCGGGTCGACCCGCGTGATCGGCGTGAGGGAGGGATCGTCCCCCCGGGCCTATTCGGTCCCCACTCTCCGGAGCCACGAAGTCGCCAACATCAACTTGGGGGGGAAGCCGATCGCCGTGGGGTATTGACCGCTGGTTGACCTGGCGGCCGTGTACAGCCGCCAAATCGATGGGAAGACGTTGACCATCTCCCCCTCCGGGTGGACCTACAGGGACACCTTCGTCCTGTACGACCGGGAAACGGGCACGCTCTGGTATCCGTACGCGAAGGGGCTGATGGGGATCCAGGGGAAATATTTCAAGCGGTGGCTTCCCAAACTCTCCTCCGACGACACCACCTGGGAGGAGTGGAGGAAACGCCACCCCTCCTCCGAGATCCTCCAGTGAGGAAATCGGAGGGAGGTGTAAGGAATCGGTTCCCGGAGCGACGAAAGGACCGTAGGACGATCATCTTCCCCCGGTGGCAGGGGGCCATATATGCCTTTCCTTCAAGAGGGCCCCTGCCGCCGGTCTCTTTCGCCCACCCAAGGGGCGATCAAATAAGGGATGTCCGGGAACCGGTTCCCAACACCACGGAAAAGGAGGAAAGATGAAGATCCTGAAGAATCTGTTCTTGTGCATGGCCATCGTGGCGTTCCTGGCCGCCCCCATGCTCGCTGTAGCGGCGGGGGAAGGAAAGACCGCAATGCCGGCGGCCGCCGGCAAGGATCTCTGGGACTACCTCACGCAGGTGAAATACCAGAAGAGCTTCACGCTCTGGCCGGGGAAGGGGAAACTCTACAAGGGCACCGAGCCCCACGGGGCGCTCCTCACAACCTACGTGAACAAACCCGCCCGACCGTTCGAACTTCGGGACAGTGGAGGTCGAACCCATTTTCTCTCGGAATACAGCGGGAGCTGGCTGTTGCTGGTGTTTCACCGCCACCTCGGCTGACTGCTCTGCCGGGCGCACATCACGCAGTTGCGTGATCGGGAAAAAGAACTCACCGGACGAAACGTGAAAATCGCGGTAGTCACGTTCGAGAACGACTTCTTCGCCTGCAGTTACGTGTCCGAAACTTCCCTGATCTAGCCGCTTCTGGTGGATGACACCCGTGAAACGTACAGGAAGTACGGGATGCTATCCTCCTCCTTCTGGGACGTTTGGGGGCCGAAAACTTGGTGGGTTTATTTGAAGCGGGTATTGACGGGAGAGAGGTTGCGGAAATCGGAAGGGGACATCTACCAGCGGAGCGGAGATGTTCTCATAGATCCGCACGGGATCGTATCCCTGCATCATATCGGCACAGGCCCGGCGGATCGTCCGGATATCGAAACGATATTGAGCAAGGTCCATTCTGTCTGACGGCATGATCTTGTAAGTCCCCCCTCCCCCTCCAGTCTCTTTCGCTTCGTCCAAAACGCTTGTTGTCACCACCTTGGGAATAATGCGATAACTGGATTCGTGAAGAAGCCAGCAGGTTCCAACCCTTCGGGCTGGGTGGACCGGCACGGGGACTACCTGTTCCGATACGCGATGCTTCGCCTGAGGGACCGCTCCGCGGCGGAGGACCTCGTCCAGGAGACGTTCCTCGCGGCGTTCAAGGACCGGGGCTCCTTTTCCGGCAATTCCTCCGAAGCCACTTGGCTGGTCGGCATCCTCAAGCACAAGATCGCGGATCACTTCCGGCATCAGGCCCGGGAGGCCCCCCTGGAGGACGGCGATCTTCGGGAACAATCCGATCCCTCCCCGTTCGACGGGTCGGGCCATTGGGCAAAAGGACCGACCGACTGGGGGGGGAACCCGGCGGACCTCTACCGGGAGAAGAAATTCCTCGATCAGCTCACGAAATGCATCTCCGGCCTATCCCCCAATCACGCGAACGCCTTCACCCTCCGGGAGATCGAGGGGGAGGCCACCGGGGAGATCTGTAAGGTTTTGAACGTTTCCGAGACCAATCTGTGGGTGATCCTCCATCGCGCGCGGATGCAGTTGCGGCGGTGCCTGGAAACCCACTGGTTCAACAAGAGCACGGAGGAAGGATCCTGATGCTTTCCTGCAGGGACGTTACACAACTCATCTCCGAATCGATGGACACCTCTCTGCCCATCGGCAAGCGGCTCGGGGTTCGCTTCCACCTACTGATGTGCAAGTTCTGCGCGAGATACGAGCGGCAACTCCACCTGATCCGCGAGACCGTCCGGCGATTTGTAGCGACGGAGGAAAAGCCCGGGGGAGCGCCCGGGGAAACCCTTTCTGAAGAAGCGCGGGAGCGTATCAGGAAATCTCTCCGAAACCCGTAAACCCCACCCCGATCCCGTGTAAGAATCCCCCGAGTTTCGCGACAAAAGGGAAAATCGAGAGGTAACAAACCCATGAGCAGGGGGAGAAAACCCGCCGAGGAGGCCCGTCTCCGCGAGGATGCGCTCCGGAAGAAGAACTGGAAACGGTGGGGACCGTATTTGTCGGAGCGGCAATGGGGAACGGTCCGGGAGGATTACTCCGCCGCCGGCAACCCCTGGGAATATTTCCCCCACGACCACGCCCGCAGCCGGGCGTACCGCTGGGGAGAGGACGGGCTGCTCGGGGTCGCGGACCGCGAGGGGCGCCTCTGCTTCGCCATCGTCCTTTGGAACGGCAGGGACCCCATCCTCAAGGAGAGGCTGTTCGGGCTGACCGGCCCCGAGGGGAACCACGGGGAGGACGTGAAGGAAGCCTACTTCTACCTCGACTCCACGCCCACCCACTCCTACATGAAGGCCCTGTACAAGTATCCCCAGGCCGAGTTCCCCTACCGGCTCCTTTCGGAGGAGAACCGCCGCCGCGGGAAGGAGGAACCGGAGTTCGAGCTGCATGACACCGGCGTCTTCAAGGAGAACCGGTATTTCGACGTGTTCGCCGAGTACGCGAAGGCATCCCCCGACGACCTCCTGATCCGGATCACGGTCGCCAACCGGGGCCCCGAACCCGCTCCCCTGTCCCTGCTCCCGACCCTCTGGTTCCGCAACACCTGGTCCTGGGGACGCACCGGGGAAGGGTACTGGCCCAGGCCGTCGATCGTGAGGGAAACCGCCCAACGGCTGCGGGCGGACCATTCCACCTTGGGCCGGTACGATTTCGTCGCCGGACCCGGCCCCGACGGGTCTCTCCCGGAACTCCTCTTCACGGAGAACGAAACGAACCTGGAGCGCCTCTTTGGAGCCGCCAACGCCACCCCGCACGTCAAGGACGCGTTCCACGAGTACATCGTCCAGGGAAGGAAAGAAGCGGTCAACCCGGAGGGGACCGGCACGAAGGCGGCAGCCCTGTACACCCTGGAGGTGCCGGCGGGCGGGGAGGTCACGGTCCGTCTCCGGTTGTCTTCCGGGGGGAAAATCACCGGGGAACGCCTGGGGGACGGATTCGGGAAGGTCTTCCAGGCCCGGTTGCGGGAAGCGGACGATTTCTTCGCTTCGCGGGCCCCGGCGGGAAATACCGTTGAGGAGCGACGGGTCGCGCGCCAGGCGTTCGCCGGGCTTCTCTGGTCGAAGCAGTTCTACCACTACATCGTCAAGGACTGGCTCGAAGGGGACCCCGCCCAGCCGAAACCGCCCGAGGGCCGGAGCCGCGGCCGGAACCACGACTGGAGCCACCTGTACAACCGGGACGTCCTCTCCATGCCGGACAAGTGGGAGTACCCCTGGTTCGCGGCGTGGGACCTGGCCTTCCACATGGTCCCCTTCGCGGAGATCGACCCGGAGTTTGCAAAGGCGCAGAGCCTCCTCTTCCTGCGCGAATGGTACATGCACCCCAACGGGCAGATCCCGGCGTATGAGTTCGCCTTCTCCGACGTCAACCCCCCCGTCCACGCGTGGGCCGCGTGGCAGGTGTACAAGGGGACCGGCCGGCCCGGAAAACGCGACCGCGTCTTTCTCGCGCGGGTGTTCCAGAAGCTGATGCTGAACTTCACGTGGTGGGTCAACCGGAAGGACGTCCACGGCGACAACGTCTTCTCCGGGGGATTTCTTGGGTTGGACAACATCGGCGTGTTCGACCGATCGCAGACCCTCCCCACGGGGGGCCACCTGGAGCAGGCCGACGGCACCGCATGGATGGCCTTTTTCTGCTCCACCATGCTTTCGATGGCGCTTGAACTCGCACGGGAAGACCCGGTCTACGACGACGTGGCCTCCAAGTTCTTCGAACACTTCATCGCCATCGCCGACGCCATGAACTCCCTGGGCGGCGCCGGGCTGTGGGACGAGGAGGACGGATTCTACTACGACCACCTGCACGTCGACGGTCAGTTCCTGCCGTTGAAGCTGCGGTCCCTGGTGGGGCTCATCCCCCTGATCGCCGCAGAATCCATCGAGGACGAGTTGATCGAACAGTTGCCCGGGTTCCGGAAGCGGATGAACTGGTTCATGGAGAATCGGAAGGACCTGGCCCGTCAGATCCTGTGCGGGGGAGAGGCCGGCGGCGGGAAAGGACACGGCCACTGCCTGCTGGCCATTCCCACGCGGGAGCGGCTGGTGCGGATTCTCCGTTATCTGCTCGACGAAAAAGAGTTCCTCTCCCCATACGGCATCCGGTCCCTCTCCAGGATCTACCGGGACGACCCGTACGTGTTCCGGCTGGCAGGCGGGGAGTATCGCGTGGAGTACGTCCCGGGGGAGTCGACCACGGGGCTCTTCGGTGGGAACTCGAACTGGCGGGGGCCGGTCTGGTTCCCGGTGAACTACCTTCTGATCGAGGCACTGGAGCGGTATGACCATTTCTACGGAGACGCCCTGCAGGTGGAGTGCCCCACCGGCTCGGGCAGGATGATGAACCTTGGGGAGGTGGCCAAGGAAATATCCCGCCGGCTTGCAAGCATCTTCCTCCCGGCCGGGCAGAACGGGCGGCCCTGCCACGGGGGCGCCACACCGTACGCTGGGGACCCGAACTGGCGCGATCTCGTCCTTTTCTACGAATATTTCCACGGGGAGACGGGGCGCGGGGTCGGGGCGAGCCACCAGACCGGCTGGACCGCCCTCGTCGTGAACCTCCTGAAAAGAACCGCCTGACAGGGTGGGTGACCTCGATGGATAAAGGTCCCGCGGAGACGCTTCGGCATCACTGGCCGGAGTATCTCATGGAGGCGGCGGAACTCGGCTTGTTCATGGTCACCGCAGGGGTATTTGCACGTCGCGCGAAACTCCACCACCACACCACGCGGAGATGCATCTTCCGATGCGGATACGGGAAGAGTCGGCAGCCGACGGAGGCGCTTCCATGAGGACTGCCATTCCGTGGTTCCGGGGCGAACTCCCGTATCTGACGGTACGACAGATGATCGAAGTCGACCGGGCGATGGTGGAGGATTTCGGAATCGACCTCGCCCGGATGATGGAGAACGCGGGGCGGGCCCTGGCTCACCTGGCCCGCACCCGCTTCCTTGGGGGCGACCCGCGGGGGAAGAAGGTGGTCGTCCTCGCGGGGACGGGCGGCAGTGGGGGCGGGGCGCTGGTCTGCGCGCGCAGGCTGCACACCTGGGGCGCGGACATCGCGGTCTTCCTGACCCGGCCTCCCGAGGAATTCAAACCGGTGCCGGCGCAGCAACTGGAGATCCTGCGGCGCATGGGGGTACATTTCTCAGGTGGGTTACCTTCGGCGGGGACGCTTCGGCCGGACCTGGTCGTGGACGGCGTGATCGGGTACAGCCTGAAAGGTTCTCCGGGCGGGACGGCCGCGGGATTGATCCGCTGGGCCAACGGCCAGGACGCCCCCGTCCTGGCCCTGGATGTCCCTTCCGGGTTCGACGCTGCGACGGGCGTGCCCCTCGAACCGACGGTCCGGGCGGCGGCGACGCTGACGCTGGCCCTCCCAAAGGAAGGGCTTCGCGCTACGGGCGCGGAACGACATGTGGGGGAACTGTACCTGGCCGACATCGGCGTCCCACCTTCTCTCTACGGCGGACCGGGCTTGGGGCTTTCCGTCGGCCCGATCTTCGCGGAAAGCGACATCCTCCGCATTCGGTAGGACGTGTCGCGGAAAGGTCTGTATGATCGAACTCGGACGGGACCTGTGCTCGGACCTTTCCATCTCCGGACGGCGCGAGTGGTTGGTCGCAAACGGCATCGGCGGCTACGCGTCGGGCACCGTCTCCGGCGTTCCGACCCGGCGTTATCACGGCCTCCTCTTCGCCGCTCTGAACCCGCCCCTCGGACGGACACTTCTCGTATCGAATGTGGAGGAGCGTGCGGAATACCGGAGGGGCATGTTTCGTTTGGGAGCCAACCGCTGGGCAAGCGGCGCCGTGGAACCGAAAGGGTTCCTCCTCCTCGACCGGTTCCACATGGAGGGGACCACACCCGCCTGGACCTACACACTGGCCGACGCACTCATCGAGAAGCGGGTCTGGATGGAGCCGGGGGCGAACACAACGTACGTCCGGTACGACCTTCCGCGAGCAAGCGCCCCTGTCGGGCTGGAACTGGCCGCCCTGGTCAACTACCGTGACTACCATGGCAACACCCATGCCGGCGAATGGACGATGGCGGTCGACACGGTCCCCGGCGGCGTCCGCGTCACGGCCTTCCCCGGGGCAACACCCTTCTTCCTGCTCTGCGAACGAGCCGAAATCTTCCCGACACACGACTGGTACAAGGACTTCTTCTATAGTGAGGAGGCGTACCGGGGACTGGAGGCGGTCGAGGACCACCTGCGCGCGGTCACGTTTCGGGCAACGTTGTCCCCCGGCGAGTCGATGACCCTCGTGTTCAGCACGGAGGAGTCGCCGGACCTCAACGGTGACACCCCCCTCGGACGACGTAGAGCTTATGAAGAGGTACTGGTCACCCGGGCCAAACCGCTTTGGGAACCCGAAGAACCGCAGTGGAATTCCATCCGTCAACTGATCCTCGCGTCGGACCAGTTCATCGTGCGCCGCGCGGTCGAGAGGGATTCCGACGGGATGTCCGTCATCGCCGGATACCACTGGTTCGGGGACTGGGGCCGGGACACCATGATCGCCCTCCCCGGCCTGACCGTTCCAACCGGCCGGACCGGTGACGCGGCCAGGATCCTGCGTACCGTTGCCCGCTTCGCCGACCGCGGCATGCTTCCCAACCGGTTCCCGGACGCCGGCGAGGGACCGGAATACAACACCGCCGACGCCACCCTCTGGTACTTCGAGGCGATCCGGGCATGTCACGAAGCGACCGGCGACGTTTCTCTTCTTCGCGATCTCTATCCCGTGCTTCGTGAGATCCTCGACTGGCACATCCGTGGAACCCGGTACGGCATCCGCCTCGACCCGGAAGACGGCCTCCTCTTCGCGGGCGAGCCGGGAGTGCAACTTACCTGGATGGACGCCAAGGTGGGCGATTGGGTAGTGACGCCGAGGATCGGGAAACCGGTCGAGATAAACGCGCTCTGGTACAACGCGGTCCGTTCCATGGCAGCCTTCTCTGCCCACTTGGGGAAGGAGGGTTCCGCCTATGTGTCCCTTGCGGAAAAGATCATTCGGGGATTCGGGCGGTTCTTCCGCGATGACCTCGGACGGTGCCTCGACGTCCTCGACGGCCCAGAAGGCGACGACGCAAGCATGCGCCCCAACCAGATCCTTGCCGTCTCCCTAACGCACAGCCCACTTTCCGAATCCCGGCGGAAATCGGTCGTCGACGCGTGCGAACGGGAGCTGCTGACCCCCCTCGGGCTGCGCAGCCTCTCCCCTGATGATTCCCGGTACGCCGGTCACTACGGAGGGGGACCGGCAGACCGGGACGCCGCCTACCACCAGGGGACGGTGTGGCCCTGGTTGATCGGCCCCTTCGTGGCGGCCCACCTGCGGGTCTATCGGAATCCTGGGATGGCCCGTTCCTTCCTCCTCCCGCTTGTCCGTCACATCACCGACCACGGCCTGGGGAGCATCTGCGAGATCGCTGACGGCGACCCACCGTTCATGCCGCGGGGTTGCATCGCCCAGGCGTGGAGCGTGGCGGAAGTACTGCGGGCGTTGCAACTCACCCGACCCTCAGGGCGGTCCTGATCTCCTGCCGAGCCCCTTCGGCACGGACCCGTTTGCCTGCGGGCGCATCCCACATACTGAAGAAAGCGGCAATCGGAGGAAACGATGGCGCTGATCGTACAAACCTTCTTGGCATTCGCCGCCGGCTTCCTGCTTAACCTGACCCCCTGCGTCCTTCCGGCGATCCCGCTTAAGATTCGGGCCATCCTCAACGAGACCGGGTCGGGCTCCAGGCGTCGTTTCGTCGCGGCGGCGGCGTTCCTTGCGGGTTCCCTGGCCTTCTTCCTGGCGCTGGGAGGAGCGACCGCCCTCCTGCACCTGACCTGGGGAGGATTGTTCCAGTCCCGGACGTTCCTGGGTTTATTGTCCGCGTTTCTCCTCGTTTCCGGCATCGTCGAGTTCTTCGACGTTTCGATCCCCGTTCCCCAGGCCGTGTATCGGGTCCGTGGACGGCGGTACATGGAGCCGTTCCTTTCGGGGGCGATGACCGGAATCCTCGCCACGCCCTGCACCGGGTTTTTCCTGGGAGGCGTCCTGGCGTACGCCCTGACCCGGCCGCCGATCGTCACGCTTTGGCTGTTCGCGGCCATCGGTACCGGGCTTGCGCTCCCGTACGTTCTCGTGGTCCTGCGCCCGGAATGGCTTTCCCGGCTCCCCCGCGGCGGCGAATGGAATACCCGCATCAAGGAGGTTCTCGGTTTCGTGCTTCTGGGCGGGGCGATCTTCTTCGCCCGGATCCTGCTTCCCGGAAGCTTCGGGATGCCCTTGTGGCTCCTGTGGGCGGGGGGGCTCGCCGTTTGGGCGGCGATCTCCTGGACAAGGCCCGGGCGGTTGCCTGCCAAGGTCTTCGCGTCCCTGTGCGCAGCCGCCGGGGTGTCGCTGGTCCTGGCGGCGTCCGCGCCTTGCAAGGACTCCTCCCTTCCCTGGGAACCGTACCAGGAAACCTCGCTCGCCTCGGCGCGGTCGCGGGGCGTCCCCGTCCTGATCGAGTTCACCGCGGATTGGTGCATCAACTGCAAGGTCCTGGAGAAGACGGCCTACAGCGCCCCGGAGGTCCTCCGCGCGGCCCGGGAAGCCCGCATGGCGGCGTTCCGCGTGGACCTGACCGAATCCGACTACCGGAAGGAGGCCCTCCTCGAGTCGTATGGAGGGGCGGGGCTTCCCTTCGCCGTGATCCTCTCCCCGCAGGGCGAAGTCATTGCCCGCCTGCCGGACCTGTTCTCCTCCTCCGCGCTGGAGGCGGCCATTCGCCAGGCCGGGGGCGCTCGCAGGAAAGGAGTCCCGAACGGCGCGGTGTCCGCCGAATTCCCGAACGGCGAAGGAAGGAAGGGAACAACCATGAATCGGCCTGAGAAGGCGATCCCCGAGGGAAAAAACCGGTTGGCCCTCGAGACGAGCCCCTACCTGTTGAAGCATGCGGACAACCCGGTCGACTGGTACCCGTGGGGAAAAGAGGCCTTCGACAAGGCGAAGGCGGAGGACAAACCCATCTTCCTCTCCATCGGGTACTCGACGTGCTACTGGTGCTCCGTCATGGAGAGGGAGTCGTTCGCGGACGCGTCCGTGGCGGATCTTATGAATCGATACGTGGTCAGCATCAAGGTGGACCGGGAGGAGCGTCCCGATCTGGACGGCATCTACATGACCGCCGTCCAGTTGATGACCGGGCAAGGAGGTTGGCCCATGT
>Ga0209212_1001502_pt1 | contig 37262 bp, 35 predicted proteins | sample RifGroC2_FD_183996 | JGI IMG/M metagenome (GOLD analysis project Ga0209212, IMG submission 183996) | Groundwater microbial communities from Rifle, Colorado, USA - Groundwater C2 (SPAdes) (version 2) | ecosystem: Environmental > Aquatic > Deep subsurface > Groundwater | place: Rifle, Colorado...
GGGGCCACAATGTATTCCATACACGGCGGGGCCAACGTGGATTACCTGACCCCTACTTTCAGCGCCAGGCTTGAGTTTCGCCCGCAATCACGCATCGGCGTATCTCTGGGTTTAGGTTACGACATGACCAGCAAGAGCGCTGATTCGCTGCTGGACGGATACAGCGAATCCTCGCGTACTAACCGTGCGCGCCTGAGCACGCTCTACGTTGAGCCCAGCGTGTCCGTGTATTTCTGAATTCAAAAACTCCTAACTTGAGCTGCCAGGCCGGCCGGCTTTTTTCGTTTGGCTTTGGGGAAGGGGATATTGTTGAATTTAGGCTGGGGTTGGTTGGCTGTCGGACTGGTGAAAAAATTGTATTATTTAGTAGGGTTGAATTTGGAGGGGGAAACAGGATAATTATGACTAAAATACTGATGACGCTGTGCTTAGCGGCTATGAGCGTAATGCCCGCTTTTGCCCAGGAGCAGTTGGAAGGTTTTACCGCAAAGTTGTTCACCGCCAAGGGCACCGTGGAATATATGAAGGCCGGCACTACGGCCTGGGTGGCCGTGAAGGCCCCGCATATGCTCGAAATGGGCGACCAGGTGCGCACCGGCGCAAAGAGCAAGGCCGAGATCTATATAAAATACGGCTCCAAGGTGCGCCTTGAGGCCGACACGCAGTTTACGGTCACCAAGGTGTCGCCCGAGGCGAACGCCGTGGACGTGCTGCGCGGCAAGATCACCGCCTGGGTGCGCAAGTTCAAGGGGCGCGGCTTTACCGTGCGCACCCCCAGCGCCGTCTGCGCCGTGCGCGGCACCACCTTCGGCGTTGCCGTGGCCCCGGGTGGCCATAGCACCTGGGACCTGTTCGACGGCTCGGTGCAGATATCCGACAACCGCAATAATACCGTGGACCTTGTGCCCAACCAGCGCCTGCAGGTTATCCCCAACGCCATGGCCGCCCCTGTGCCCGTGCCGCTGCCCGCCGACGTGAGGCGGCCCGCCGAGCCGGCCAAGACCAAGGAAGAGAAGGCCGAGATAAAGGCCGAGCAGATCATCATACAGCAGCAGGCCGCGGCTGCGGCCGCCGCCGTGGTTGAGCCCCAGCCGGACCCCGAGCCCATACAGGAAGTGCAGGAGCCCGAGACCACGGTGATCCCCACCGCGACGGTGCAGGAAAGCCAGGAAGTCAGCGCTTCCACCCCCGAGGAGGAGCCGGTGGTTGAGGAGCCCCTGCTGGAACCGTCCTGACCGGACCCGCAGGTTGAAAAGGCCGCCTTCGGGCGGCTTTTTCTTTTTATGGGGTGAACCGGGGCCCTGAAAATATATATCATTTAATAAATCTATGCGTTTTATCTTCAGGAAGACAAAAATAGCCGGCCTTATTGTGATCAAGCCCGAGGTGCGCGCCGACGGGCGCGGCACGGCCTCGGAGGGGTATAAGTACTCCGAATTCGCCAAGGCCGGCATCAAAGACTATTTTGTGCAGGAGAACCGCTCGGTAAGCCGTAAGGGCGTGCTGCGCGGCTTCAGTTACCAGCTGCCACCCTACGGGCAGGCCAAGCTGGTAAACTGCGTTAAGGGCAGAATATTCGACGCGGTGGTGGATATGCGTCCGCATTCGAAAACTTACGGGAAGGCGTTTGCGATGGAACTTTCCCGTGAGAATGGCCTGATGCTCTATATACCGGAATACTTCGCGCACGCCTTTTGCGCCCTCACCGACGGCGCGGAGGTGTGTTATAAGTGTTCCCGCGAGTACGCTCCCGGGCATCACGCCGGCCTGCGCTGGGACGACCCCGCGCTGCGGGTGAAATGGCCGATAAAGCGGCCCAAGGTGTCGGTGAAAGATCTGGCCTGCCCGTTGCTTGCGCCAGCGAAGAGATAAAAATCTAGAGAATTTATCGAGGCTTCGCCTCGATACGGAGGATTATGAAAGGAATCATACTTGCGGGCGGGGCGGGGACGCGGCTGTACCCGATAACCAGCGTTACCTGCAAGCAGCTCTTGCCTGTTTACGATAAGCCGATGATCTATTATCCGCTGTCGGCGCTGATGCTGGCCGGCATACGGGAGATACTGATAATTTCCACGCCCACCGACCTGCCGCGCTTTGAGGCGATATTCGGCGACGGCTCTGCTTGGGGACTCAAGCTTTCATACAAAGTGCAGCCGGCTCCCAACGGCATAGCGCAGGCCTTTATAATCGGCGAAGAATTCATCGGCTCCGACGAGGCCTGCCTGGTGCTGGGCGACAATATCTTCTACGGCCACGGCCTGCCCGAGGCCTTCCTGAAAGCCGTCGAGGCCGCCAAAGGCGGCGCGGCCACCGTGTTCGGTTATTACGTCAACGACCCCGAACGCTACGGCGTGGTGGACTTCGACGCGCAGGGCAAGGCCCTGAGCATCGAGGAGAAGCCGGCCAAGCCCAAGAGCAATTACGCCGTGACCGGCCTTTATTTCTATCCCAAGGGCGTGGCAGGCGTGGCCAAAAGTATCAAGCCCTCAGCCCGCGGCGAGTTGGAGATCACCGACGTAAACAGGGAATACCTGAAGGCCGGCACACTTAAGGTGGAATTGCTGGGCCGCGGTTACGCCTGGCTGGATACCGGCACTTTCGACAGCCTGCTTGAGGCGGGGGAATTTATCGCTACCGTGGAAAAGCGCCAGGGGCTGAAGATCGCCTGCATTGAGGAGATCGCTTACGCTAAGGGCTGGATAACCAAGGATAGCCTGCTGCGCATAGCGGAGGGCCTCAACAAGAACAGCTACGGCGCCTACCTGAAGAAAGTGGCGGGCGGACAATAATGCCTTTTGAATTCGAGAAACTGGAACTGTCCGGTGCGGTGCTGATAAAACCCCGCGTCTTCGCCGATACGCGCGGTTTTTTTGTGGAAGGCTACAAGAAGAGCGACTTCATCGCGGCCGGCATAGCGGCGGAGTTTGTGCAGGATAATCATTCCAAGTCGGATAAGGGCGTGCTGCGCGGCCTGCATTACCAGCGCGGCGCCGCCGCGCAGGGCAAACTGGTGCGCTGCATAAACGGGGCCATCCTCGACGTGGGCGTGGATATACGCCGGGGCTCGGCCACATTCGGCAAGTGGATAGCCCACGAGCTGAGTTCCATTAACGCCCATATGCTTTACCTGCCTCCGGGCTTCGCGCACGGCTTTTTGGTGCTCAGCGAAACCGCCGAGATACTCTATAAATGCACCGCCGAGTATTCACCAAAGGACGACGCAGGCATACGGTGGGACGACCCCACCTTAGGCGTAGAGTGGGGGATAACCGACCCGATACTTTCTGCCAAGGACGACGGCTTGCCGCTGCTCAAGGATGCGCAATTCTGATGAGAGTATTGATTACCGGTTCAAAAGGCCAATTAGGCGCCGCTTTTGTAAAGCGTTTCCAGGCCAATGGCTGGGACTATGCCGCCGCCGACGTGGATACCCTGGATATTTCCGATATCAACGCCGTGATGGACTCGGTGATGCCTTACCGGCCGGGCCTGATACTGAACTGCGCCGCCTACAATCTGGTTGATAAAGCCGAGGCCGAGCCGGAGAAAGCCTACGCCGTTAACGCCGAGGGCTTGCGCAACCTGGCCCTGGCAGTCCGCAGGCTGGAATCTAAACTGGTGCATTTCAGCACCGACTATGTCTTCGACGGCGCCAAGAACGCCCCGTATGCGGAGGCTGACGCCGTGAATCCGCTGAACAAGTACGGCGGTTCAAAATTGAAGGGCGAAGAATACGCTTTGCAGGCCCCGGACACGCTGGTGCTGCGGCTCAGCTGGGTATACGGCGCCGGGCAGCAGAATTTTATGCATAAGTTGCTGGGCTGGGCGCAGAACCCGGGCCCGCTGTCCGTCTGCGACGACGAGATCTCGGTGCCTACTTACACCGAGGATATCGTAGACACCACGATGGAAGCTTTGAAGGCCGGCCTGTTCGGTCGCTGGCATTTGACCGGCACCGGCAGTTGCTCGCGCCATGAGTGGGCCAGGGCCGCCTTGCGCGCCCACGGCGTTGAGAAGGAAATACTGCCGGCCAAGATGGCCGACTTTAATCTACCGGCGCCGCGCCCAGCCTATTCAGCCATGTCCAACGCCGCCCTGTCGCGGGAACTCGGGGTAAAAATCCCGCATTGGCAGGAGTCGGTGGAGAAATTCATCAGGGAGAACAAAAAATGAAGACCATACTTGTCACGGGCGGAGCCGGGTTTATTGGCAGCAACTTTATACGGTACCTGTTCGGCCCCGGCGGATTTAAGGGCCGCGTGGTAAACCTCGACAAACTTACTTACGCCGGCAACCCGGAAAATCTGCTCGACATAGAGCACGCGCAGCGCGGCCGCTACAACTTCGTAAAGGGCGATATCTGCGACTTCAAGCTGCTCAATAAACTATTCCGTAAATATAAATTCGACGCGGTGGCGCATTTCGCAGCCGAGAGCCACGTGGACCGCTCCATCTTCGGGCCAAAAGATTTTATCGGGACCAATATACACGGCACCTTCGCGCTGCTGGAGACCGCCCGACAGTGCTGGGGGGAACGGCGCGACGTGCGCTTTCACCATATCAGCACCGACGAGGTTTACGGCTCGCTGGGCAAGACGGGCAAGTTCAAGGAGACCACCCCTTACGATCCCCGCAGCCCGTACTCCGCGTCCAAAGCCTCGTCGGACCACCTGGTGATGGCTTACCACCACACCTACGGCCTGCCGGCCACCATCTCCAACTGCTCCAACAACTACGGCCCGTTCCATTTCCCCGAGAAACTGATCCCGCTGGTCATACTGAACGCCCTGGAAGGCAAGCCGCTGCCCGTATACGGCGACGGCGCGCAGGTGCGCGACTGGCTGTACGTGGAGGACCATTGCTCCGCCATCTGGCAGGTGCTGCGCAAAGGCCGCCCCGGGCAGACCTACAATGTGGGCGGCAACTGCGAGATGAAGAACCTCGACGTGGTGCGGGCCATTTGCGCCGCGTTGGAGAAAGACGCGCCTTCCGCTCAGAATCCCGCGCTCAAAGGCCCCTACGCCGGGCTGATAACCTTTGTTAAGGACCGCCCCGGCCATGACCGCCGCTACGCCATAGACTTTTCGAAGATCAAAAAGGAACTCGGCTGGCAGCCGTCGGTTACTTTCAAGGAAGGCCTGGCCCATACCGTGCGCTGGTACCTGGCCAATCCGGGATGGGTCATAGACGTTAAGAACGGAAATTACCGCAAGTGGATAAAGAAGAACTACAAGAGATGAAACTAGTTTTTCTGGGCACCAATGGCTGGTACGACAATGCCGACGGCAATACCGTCTGCGCGCTGATCAAGACCCGGCGCTGGGACATAGTGCTGGACGCCGGCAACGGTCTCTACAAACTGGACCAGTACGTGGACGGAACAAAGCCGGTATTCATCCTGCTTAGCCATTTTCATATTGACCACATTGCCGGCCTGCATACGCTGGTAAAATTTCGTTTTAAGAAAGGACTGACCATTTGCGGTGGCTCCGGCGCGCGCCGCGTGCTGGGCAAGTTCGTCAATCGGCCTTTCACCGTGCCGCTCAAAGCTCTGCCTTATCCAGTAAAAATATTGGAATTGCCGTCGGAAGCGGACCAGCTGCCCTTTAAGCTGCAGACCCTGCCGCTCATGCACGCCGACCCGGTGCTGGGCTACCGCCTGGCGTTGGAGGGGAAAACGTTGACCTACATTACCGACACCGGCTACTGTCCGGAGGCGCTGCAACTGGCACGCGGAGCCGACCTGCTTATTACCGAGTGCGCCCACGCCCCGGGTGAGACCAATCCGCATTGGCCCCACTTTAACCCCGCCACCGCCGGCCGCCTGGCCGCCGAGGCCGGGGCAAAGAGGTTGGTGATGACGCATTTCTCGGCTTCGCGCTACCCTTCTCCGCGCAACCGCGCCCTGGCCCTGCGCCATGCCCGCAAGGTTTTCCGGGCCGCCACCGCCGCCCGGGACGGCCTTGAGCTGGACCTGAAATAAGCCGCCCTATTTTAGCCCCTCATTTGCCTTTGCTATAATATAAATATTATAGGCACGGCATTTTGCCGTTTATCCAGGTAAAAGGGCGGGCACATGAAAAAAGCTTTAGTAACTGGCATCACCGGGCAGGACGGCTCCTATCTTACCGAACTTCTTTTGAACAAGGGCTACGAGGTACATGGCATACGGCGGCGCGCGGCCTCTTTCAACATGGCCCGCATCTCCCACCTTGTAGGCCACAAGCGCCTCAAACTGCATTACGGCGACCTGACCGATTCCACCAACCTCACCCGCCTGATAGCCGAGATAAAGCCCGAAGAGATCTATAACCTGGGCGCGCAGAGCCACGTGGCCGTCAGTTTCGACGAGCCGGAGTACACGGCCGACTGCGACGGCCTGGGCACCATGCGCCTGCTCGAGGCCGTGCGTATGCTCGGCCTTACCAAAAAGACCCGCATCTACCAGGCCTCCACCTCGGAACTGTACGGCAAGGTGCGCGAGATACCGCAGAGCGAAACTACCCCTTTCCACCCGCGCAGCCCCTACGGCGTGGCCAAGATGTACGCCTTCTGGATTACCGTCAATTACCGCGAGTCCTACGACATGTTCGCCTGCAACGGCATCCTGTTCAACCATGAGAGCCCGCTGCGCGGCGACGAGTTCGTGACCCGCAAGATCACCCGCGCCATGGGCCGCATCGCCCTTGGCGACCAGGAATGCCTGTACATGGGCAATATGAACTCGCTGCGCGACTGGGGCCATGCCCGCGATTATGTGCGCGCAATGTGGCTTATCCTCCAGCAGAAGAAAGCCGACGATTTTGTCATCGCCACCGGCAAGCAGTACTCGGTGCGCAAGTTTATAGAGGTGGCCGCCGCCGAGGTGGGGATAACCATCGCCTGGAAGGGCAAAGGCACCGGCGAGACCGGCGTGGTGAAGGCCGTTAAGCCCCTGCCCGGTGTGGAGCATCAGGTGAAGCCCGGCGACGTGATAGTGCGCGTGGACCCCAAGTTCTACCGCCCCGCCGAGGTGGAGACACTGCTGGGCAACCCCGCCAAGTCCAAGAGGGTACTGGGCTGGAAGCCCGAAGTGACTTTCGAAGGCCTGGTGCGCGAGATGGCCGCCAGCGATCTTAAGCTGGCCCAGAGCGAGCATATGCTGCGCAAGTCCGGTTACGCCGGGGTGAAAAGCTGCTGATGAAAAAGGCCCTCATTACCGGTTACCGCGGCCAGGACGGCGCCTACCTCAGCAGATTCCTGCTGGGGAAAGGCTACGAGGTTTACGGCGCCGACCGCGCCGGAGATTCCGGCCAATGGCGTTTGCGGGAGCTGGGCATAGAGGGCCGGGTGAAGGAAGTGGCGCTGGACCTGCTGGAAGCCTCCAATATCTCGGACGCGCTGGCACAGATACAGCCCGACGAGATATATAATTTCGCCGCGCAGAGCTTTGTGTTGGTCTCTTTCGCGCAGCCGGTGCTGACGGCCGAGATAAACGCCGTAGGCGTGGCGCGGCTGCTGGAAGCCGTGCGCAAGACCTGCCCCAAAGCCAGGTTCTTCCAGGCCAGCACGGCGGAACTATTCGGCAGCACGGGCAGCGCGCAGAAGAACGAGACCACCGATTTCCACCCTCGCAGCCCCTACGCCGTCTCCAAACTTTACGCGCACTGGCTTACGGTCAACTACCGCCAGGCGCAGGGCATGTACGCCTGCAACGGCATACTCTTCAACCACGAGAGCCCGCTGCGCGGCGAGGAATTCGTCACGCGCAAGATAACCATCGCCGTGGCCCGCATAAAGAAAGGCCTGCAGGAGACGGTGGCCGTGGGCAACCTGGACGCGCTGCGCGACTGGGGCTACGCCAAGGAATACGTGGAGGCCATGTGGCTGATGCTGCAGCAGCCCTCGGCCGACGACTATATACTCGCCACCGGCGAGGTGCACCCCGTGAGGGATTTCATAACCAAGGCCTTTGACGCCGCCGGCATAAGGCTGGAGTGGCAGGGCAAAGGCTTGGACGAGAAAGGCGTGGACGCGGCTACCGGCAAAGTGCGCGTGGAAATTTCCAAAGAGTTCTACCGCCCCGCCGACGTGAAGGAACTGGTGGGCGACGCCGCCAAGGCCAAGCGCGTGCTGGGCTGGGAGCCGAAGATTAAATTTAATGAGCTGGCCGCCCTGATGATGGACGCCGAGTTGAAGCGGCTGGAGAATATAAAGGTGGACCTATGAAAGCGATAATACTGGCCGGCGGTTCCGGCACCCGGCTGTGGCCGGTTTCACGCTACGGCATGCCCAAGCAGTTCATAAAACTCAACGGTGGGAAGTCGCTGCTCTGCCAGACCGTAGAGCGCCTGGCCGCGGTGGTGCCGCTCAAGGACATTTTCGTCATTACCAACTCCGACTACCGCTTTCACGTGCAGGCCGACCTGCGCTCCGTCTCCCCAGCCATAGAGGACAATGTGATCCTGGAGCCGGTGGGCCGCAATACCGCGCCGGCCATAGCGCTGGTCATGCGCTACTGCCTGGAAAAGCTCAAGTGCCACAAAGATGAAGTCATCTTCATCTGCCCGTCGGACCATATCATACAGCCGGTGGAAAAGTTCGCCCGCTACGCGCGCCAGGCCGAGACGGCCGCCAAGGCCGGCAGCATAGTGACCTTCGGTATAAAGCCCAGCCGCCCCGAGACCGGCTACGGCTACATCAAGAAAGGCGCCAAGACCCCAGGCAACGGCGGAGTGTGCAAGGTGGCCAAGTTCGCCGAGAAGCCCGACGCCAAGACCGCGGCCAAGTACCTGCTGGCCGGGGATTATTACTGGAACTCCGGCATGTTCTCTTTCACCATCGCCACCATGCTCGCCGAGTTCAAGGCCTACGCGCCGGAGATCAGTCGCCGTATGTCGGCTACGCTGGCTAAAATGACCGAGGATTTTAAGAGCATGCCGTCCATCTCCATAGACTACGCCGTGATGGAGAAGTCCAGGAAGGCGGCGGTTCTGCCCATAGACATACTCTGGAGCGATGTGGGTTCCTGGGATTCCCTGCACGAGGTCATTGCCCCCGACGGCGACGACAATGTGAAGGTGGGTGACGTGCTGGCCCTGGACACCAAGCGCACAATAGTTATGGGTGAGAAGCGGCTTATTTCCACCATCGGTCTCAAGGACCTGATCATCATAGACACGCAGGACGCGCTGCTGGTGGCCAAGCGCGGCCAGGCGCAGCGGGTTAAGGAAGTGGTAGACCTGCTCAAGGAGCGCAAGCGCAAAGAGGTGGTCGAGCATATGACCACCTACCGCCCCTGGGGCAGCTATACCATCCTCGAGGAAGATTCCCGCTACAAGATTAAGCGCATAGTGGTGAAGCCTGGCCACAAGCTCAGCCACCAGTTGCATTACCACCGCAGCGAGCACTGGATTATAGTGAAAGGCACCGCCAAGGTGACGCTGGGCAATACCACCTCGCTGGTGCACGAGAACGAGAGCACCTACGTGCCCAAGTCCACCGAGCACCGCCTGGAGAACCCCGGCAAGGTGCCGCTGGAAATGATAGAGGTGCAGAACGGCGAGTATGTCGGCGAAGACGATATAGTGCGTTACGACGATATCTACGGCAGGGATAAAAAGAAATAGGTTTGCTGAACATTTAACCATGAAAATATTCTTGACCGGCGGCGCCGGGATGGTTGGTAAGAACATACTGGAGCATCCCTCCGCCATAAAGCATGAGTTCTATGCCCCTGACCTCTCCGAGTTGGACCTTTTTAATTTCAGCGACGTAAAAGCATATATTTCCCGCGTGTCCCCGGACGTTGTTATACATGCGGCCGGGCGTGTGGGGGGCATACAGGCCAATATGGCGCACCCTGTGGCGTTTCTGCTGGAGAACCTGGACATGGGGAGAAATCTGGTCTGGGCTGCCCGGCAGTGTGGCGTCAAAAAGCTCATAAATCTGGGTAGTTCCTGCATGTACCCGCGCAATGCAGAGAACCCGCTTAAAGAGGAAATGGTATTGAAAGGGGAGTTGGAACCTACCAACGAGGGCTATGCGATAGCCAAGGTGACAGTATCCAGGCTGTGTTCCTACATCTCTAAAGAAAATCCTGATTTCAGCTATAAGACGCTCATTCCCTGTAACCTTTACGGGCGGTGGGATAAGTTCGCTCCGGAACATTCCCACATGATCCCTGCCGTGATACGCAAACTGCATGATGCAACAGCGAATGGCGCGCAGACCATAGATATCTGGGGCGACGGCACAGCCAGGCGGGAATTCATGTATGCGGGCGACGTCGCGGACTGTATCCACCGTGCGGTAACGCATTTCGACACCATGCCCGAACTGATGAACGTCGGACTGGGCGGCGACCATTCTGTGAACGACTACTATAAGGCCGTGGCTGAGGTGGTGGGGTACACGGGTTCCTTTACCCACGATCTCACCAAACCCGCCGGGATGGCCCGGAAACTGGTGGACACCTCCCGCCTGCAGGCCTGGGGTTGGAAAGCTTCCACCTCGCTAAAGGATGGCATAGCGGCCTCCTATGAATTCTTTAAAGCCAACTACGGAGATAAAAAATGATACCCCTGATGAAGAATACGTTCCTCAACGAGTACGAGACCAAGAAAGAACTGACGGATTTTATCCTCAAGGCCAAGATCCTCAGTATGGGGGAAAAGTGCCTGGAGTTCGAAAAGGCCTTCGCTAAGGTACAGGGCCGGAAGCACTGCATACTCTTCAATAGCGGCGGTAGCGCTAATCTGGCCCTGCTGCAAGCGCTTAAGAACCTGGGCCGCCTGAAGGATGGAGATGTCGTCGGGTTCTCCGCGCTGACCTGGTCCACCAATGTAATGCCTATCCTGCAGTTGGGCATGAAGGCCGTTCCGGTGGACTGCGAGGCGCAGACGCTGAACTGCATGGCCGCTAACCTGGCCGAAACGCTCAAGAAGGTAAAACTTAACGCCTTCTTCATCACCAACGCGCTGGGCTTTGCCGGCGACCTGGGCGAGATACGCGAACTGTGCGAAAAGAACGGCGTACTGCTGATAGAAGACAACTGCGAGTCCCTCGGCACCGCGCTGCCCGGAGGCAGGACGGGCAATTTCGGCGTCGGCTCCACCTTCTCCTTCTTCGTCGCGCACCACATGTCCACCATAGAGGGCGGCTGCGCCTGCACCGATGACGACGAGTTGGACGAGATGCTGCGCATCACCCGCGCCAACGGCTGGGACCGCAACCTGAGCTTCGCCGCGCAGCGCCGCCTGCGCGAGAAGTACGGCGTTAAGAGCGAGTTCGAGGCCAAGTACACCTTCTACGACCTGGGCTTCAACCTGCGCCCGACAGAGATCACCGGCTTCCTGGGACTGACCCAGCTGCGCTACCTGCAGGAGAACTGCGAGGTCAGGCAGAAGAATTACCTGGCCCTCGAAGAGGAAGTGAACAACAACCCCGACCTGCTGCCGATGAAGCGCGGGCATCTTTCCTTCGTGTCCAACTTCGCCTTCCCCGTGCTGTGCAAGACCAAGGAGATCCGCCGGAAATACATAGAACAGTTCTCCGGCGACGGCGTGGAGATACGCCCGGTGATAGCCGGCAACATGCAGCGCCAACCGTTCTACGCCAAATACGTGGGGGAGACCTACGACCTGAAAGGCGCAGAATTCCTGCACGAGTGCGGCTTCTACTTCGGCAATTACCCGGAATTGACGGAAGCCGACATGGACATGCTCAAGAGCTGCCTGCGCAAGTATTGATCGGAGCCTGATATTCCGGAGCAAATGGCCATAAAGAACGACGCCGGACCCGCCTTTGGCTTCATAGCCAGAGGGGGCTTGTCACATCTTCTTGAGCGACTTAATAAGGCTAGGCGGGAACTGGTCTGGGTGATGACAGGGCAGGGACTGGCTTTCCTGGGCGGCTTCGCAGGCATCAAAATTCTTACTAACGTGATGGGGCCGGAGAGTTACGGGCAACTGGCCCTGGGGATGACCATCTCAGGCGTTCTTAATATGTTCGTGTTCGGTCCGCTGGGGCAAGTTGTTTCTCGCTTCTATTCCCGCTACCGCGAGCGGAAGGCCTTGGGTAGCTACTTTTTTCTTCTTAAGCGGATACATTTAGTTTCTGTTATCGGCATCCTTTGCCTGGCTGGCCTTGCCGCTACGGTTGTTTATTTCCGCCTCGGCAGGGAATGGGCGCTGCTGGTGGCTGCCGCTTCGCTGTTCGGCATCGTCGGGGGAGTGAACAGTTCCTTTCTTTCCTTGCAGAGTGCGGCTCGGCAGCGCAAAGTAGTGGCCCTGCACCAGGGCGCTGACGCTTGCCTGCGCCCTGCGCTTGCGGTGGCTCTATTGTTCGCTTTCAGCAATAGCGGTTACTGGGCTTTGACAGGCTACCTGGCAGGCACGTTTCTTGTTACCCTGTCCCAGGCCGTCTTCGCCCTGAAGAATGCTGACATCGGGCCTCATTTCTGGACCAAGCCGGATCCGTCAATTAAAATGACCGGTCATCTGAATGAGTTTGCAGCCTACGCTTTGCCGTTCGTGGCATTTGCCGGTTTCGGCGCCGCAAGCATGTATTCTGACCGCTGGATACTTCAGTTCGTGGTTGGCATGCGTGAAGTGGGAATTTACGCCGCCGTCTCCCAGATTGCCGCCGCTCCTATCGCTTTGATTGCCGGCATGATAACGCAACTCATGGTCCCCATAATTTTCGATAAAGCCGGGGATATGAAGCATCATGATCAGTTTCGCGATAGCTCTGCGGCTCTTAATTCAACCCTGTTGATAACCATACTCTTAATGGCGGCCGTCTGTGGGGTGGTTTTTGCTTTCGGCCAACCCATATTACGCCTGCTCACTTCCGAGGAGTTTGCGCCGCACTCAGCTCTCCTGGGCGTGATAGCCGTAGGGGTTTCCATTTTTAATATCGCCCAGACGCTTTGTATAAAGGGTAACTACACAAATAAGCCCCAGGTCTATTTCTGGCCGAAGGGCATACAGGCTGTTGTTTCCGTGATTCTGGGTTATTTGGGCGCAAAGACCTTTGGTCTTATGGGGGTCGGTTATGCGCTATAAACCTCCTCACTTGTATATTTGGGGCTGGTCATCAAAGCAAATACAAAACTGAAGTTTAGTTTGGCCAATGTGAGTGACAGCGCGATTTGAACTTCGGCGCATAGTCGGGCAATATTACAGAATACCGGGTTCGTGGGTGCGTAAATTTATGAGAAACACAGAAAATATATTTTCAAAAGTGACCGGAGAGGCCAGGGATCTTATAAACCGAATGACCCTGCTCCCGAAGGTTAAAGACCCTGCCGTAATAGGGCGGTTCAACGAAATCCGGAAGGATTATCTCAAACTTCGCGAAGTCCTTTCCGGAACTCTTGTTCAGGCCGGCGGGGGCGCGAATCCTGCCTATGGTTGGAATTCCTGGTCGGACAACATCCGGGATACTTTCCGGGAAGGCGTCTCCATGGATTTTCTGGCCACCCCCATTCTGGCCAATACTATGGTTTTTGGCAGAAAGCGCGGTAAATCTCAAGCTGATAGCCGTATCGCCAATGTCCGCAAAGTCTACGGAGACCCGAAGGCGGCCGAACTCCTCCGGGAAGATTTTCCCGGAGGGCCCAACATAACGGACCCCGTGTGGCTGACTTCAGCCAACCGGGCGCATCAGGCTTATCATCTGGCGCTGTATAAAAATAAAGCCGGGGCTGACCTCTCTTCAGTCGCAACTATTCTGGAGTGGGGCGCCGGTTACGGCAATATGGCGCGCCTGGTAAAACGCCTCAATCCGGGGGTTACGTATGTGATAGTGGACCTGCCGGAGCTCATGCCCCTGCAGTATATCTACTTGTACAGCATTCTGGGCCCTTCTGCGCTTAACCCCGCCTCCGGAGTTTTCGGGATAGAGGAGGGAAAGATAAATTTTGTTCCCTACGCCGCAGTAATTGGTAAGCGCGTAAGCCTGCGGTGCGACAGTTTTATCTCTACCTGGGCGATAACCGAGAGCCCTTATGAAGCCCAGGACCTGGTTATGGCGGAGCACTGCTTTGGGGCCGAGAAGGTCCTGCTGGCTTACGCCAAAGGGGACGGGAATAAATTCGAGATGCGCCTGCCGGAGTTAGAGCTGAAGGAAGAGCCCGCCGTTCTGCAACCTGGCCACGCGTATGCGTTGAAATAGCCTCAGACAGGAATCCGCTTTAAAATATGAGTCCTAAAATATCAGTATGTATCCCGGCATATAACCGGCACGAGGTCTTAGTCCCGCTGCTGGACTCCGTATTGTCACAAGACTACGATTCTTTCGACGTGGTAATCTGTGAGGATAACTCGCCGCAGCGGGCCCGGATACGGGAGACCGTTGCCTTCTACCAGACCCGCTATCCCGGGCGCATTAACTATTTTGAAAACAAAGAGAACCTCGGTTACGACGCCAATATCCGTAATTTGATAGCAAGGGCGGAAGGCGAGTACTGCTTTTTCATGGGCAACGACGACCTTATGCGGCCCAAGGCCCTGGCCACCGTGGCCGCCGCGCTCGGCCGGCATCCAAACATAGGGGTGGTATTGCGCAGCTACGCAGCCTTTGACGGCGCTCCGGAAAATGTCGTCCAGACCTTCCGCTATTTCGCTGAAGAGACTTTCTTCGAGGCCGGTCAGGCCACGGCGGCCACTTTCTACCGGCGCTGCGTGGTCATCCCAGGACTGGTACTGCACCGTGCTGCTTCGCTCAGGTTTGCTACCGAACGCTTTGACGGGACCCTGCTTTACCAACTTTACCTGGTAGCCAATCTTCTGCAGGAAATGAACGGCATCTCGCTGCCGCAGATTTTGGTGCTCTACCGCAACGGGGGCGTCCCGGACTTCGGCAACAGCAAGAAAGAAAAAGGGAATTTCATGCCGGGCCAGCAGACGCCGGAGTCCTCGCTGCATTTTGTGAAGGGGATGCTGGAGATTCCAGCTTACGTGGATGTGACCCGCGGCAGCTGTATAACACCGGCCATTTTCAGGGATATGTGCTATTACTCTTACCCGCTGTTGTCTATCCAGGCTAGGCAGCCGTTTGGGGTCTTTGTTAAGTATACTTTTGGTTTGGCTAAAATGGGTTTCTGGAAAAGCCATATGTTCTGGGCATATTTCTTTTCGATATTACTGCTGGGCGCAAAGCGTGTTGATAAATTGATAGTGGCTATAAAGGAACGCAGGGGCGCTACGCCGGCTATGGGCGGTATCTCCAAAGGTTCGGCGGTGAAATAATATGCAAGAAACAACCGTTAAGTCTCCCAAAGTTACCGTGCTCATCCCCGTCTATAACGGTGAGAAGTATCTGCACGGCGCTATTACCAGTATCCTCGCCCAGACCTTCACTGATTTTGAACTGTTGATAGTGGATGATGGGTCTACTGATAAGACGGTTCAGGTGGTAGGAGAATACGCGGATCCTCGGGTAAGGTTGCTGCGGAATCCCAAAAATATGGGGCCTTGCGCCACCAGGAACAACGGTCTACGGGCAGCGAAGGGTGAGTATGTCGCCATGCTCGATTGCGACGATATCGCCACGCCTAACAGATTGGCCGAACAGGTGGCTTTTCTGGATTCGCATCCGGAATTCGGCCTTATAGGTTCTTTCGTAGAGATGATAGATTTTGAAGGCAGGGTTTTTGGGGTGGCGTTCTTCAGGCAGACATCCGAAGAGATACCTCCCACCCTGCTGTTTAATAACTGCTTTGCGCATTCCACGGTTATGGCAAGGAGGGAACTGTTCCTGGGTGAGCCATACAGGGAGGACGTGTTCTTTTCGGAGGATTATGAGTTGTGGGTTAGGATGGTTAAAAAGTGGAAGGTCTGGAATCTTCCTAAGATTCTTGTGCGTTACCGCCTTCATCCCACCAGCACCGGCCAGGCGAATAAGCCGAAAATGCGCGAGATGATCCGTCGCATCCTTGCGTCACAACTGAAAGACCTGGGGGTTAATTTTTCGGATGAGGAACTGGAACTGCATTTCTCTCTGGGAATGTATGAATATCGAAAGGACCGGAGGTATGTAGAAGAAGTTGAGCGGTGGTTCTCAAAACTGGTAGAAGTCAACAGAGGCTCTAATATTTACCAAGAGCACGCGCTTATGAATGTCTTGCGCAAGCATTGGTTCAGATTGTGCATTTCCAGAATCGCGTTGGGGCCATGGGTTATTTCTAAAGCTTTTTTCTCTAATTTCGGCGGAGAATGTGTCAGTCTCAGGTTTTTCATTTCTTTCACACGGGATGTTGTTGAAATGGTGCTTGCGCGGAGGGGGCGGTTGCGCCGCATGTTAGGGATGTCGTAATCAGACAATTCTCATATGATTAAAACTGAATCCGGAATAATGCGGTTTTTTCGTGCGGTGGGACTGGAGTCTGTAGCCTGGTCGTTGCGGCGCATTTATTGTCCGGTTCCTGCCAGTGCACTGGTGCTTGAGGTCGGTTCCGGAGGTAATCCTTACCCCAGGGCCAACGTGCTTATTGACGCGTATGAGGTTACTCGGGAGCGGCACTGGGTTCCGCTTAAAGCCGATAGGCCTATCGTCCTCGGTTTCGTCGAGAAACTGCCTTTTAAGGACAAGGTCTTCGATTTCGTGATAGCGTCTCACGTTTTTGAACACTCGCCAGATCCGGAGGTCTTTCTAAGCGAATTGCAGCGTGTCGCCAAGGCGGGCTACATAGAGGTCCCAGACGCTTTTTTCGAGAGATTAAGCCCTTACCATGACCATCGCCTGGAAATAACCGTAAGAGACGGTGCGCTGGTAATCAGGAAGAAAGCCTCCTGGCGCACCGACGAGGACTTAGTGGAACTGCTCCAGCATAAGGCGGGGCGGTTTGTAATAGGACTTTTCTCCAAGCGCCCGTTCCATTTTCACGTGCGATATTACTGGGAAGATCGCATAGATTTCAAGGTGGTCAACCCCGGGGTCGACGCCGCCTGGCCTGTGGTGCAAGCCAACTATCAGCCGCCGCCGCCCGGCTTCGTCGCTAGAATTCGCGGCGGGATTTTAGAGGCCCTGCGTGGGCTACTCTCGCAGCGTGCCCGCAATGCACGTATAGATATCATGTCGTTGTTGCGGTGTCCGGCCTGTGGCGGCACGGGACTTTCACGCGGTGACACCGAAGTGACGTGTGCCTGCTCTGCCAGGTATCCGTTGCGCAACGGGATCCCCGCGATGTTCGCGCCGGAGCTGAAAGCGTTGACTAAATAAGTGCCATGCCTGGGACTCCGGATTGTGATTATTCGCGCAAGTGCGTAGCAGTATAAAAAGATGTCTGCCAGCAGAACACTAGCAATAGACGCATCAAATATCCGCGACGGCGGAGGTATTACCCATTTAAGCCGCTTGCTCGGCTCCGCCAACCCCGGCGAGTATGGCATAGGGCGTGTATTCATCTGGGGGCGCGCAGCTACGCTTGCCGAACTCCCTGACAGGCCGTGGCTGTCAAAAGTTCATGTCCCGTTACTCGAGCGGTCTCTCCCTTTGCGCGTATTCTGGCAGCAGTTGCTTCTGCCGGGTGAAGTTACTAAAGCCGGCTGCGTTGCGCTCTTTTCCCCAGGGGGGACTATCCCGGCCATGTGCCCGGTCCCGGTGGTCATGCTTTCACAGAATCTCCTTCCGTTCTCCCCGGAAGCTTTGAAGTCTTATTCGTTATTCAGTCGGGTGCGCTTGAAAATGGCCCTCCTGAAACAGGCACAGGCAGCTTCCGCCCGGAATTGCGACGGCATCATATTCCTCAGTGACTATGCCAGGAGTACCGTGTTCTCCGCCGCCAACGCGCCGCGCACCCTTAAAACCGCAGTAATCCCTCATGGCATTGAAGAAAGATTTTTTTATGCGCCCCGCCCGCAGTCTAGGCCGGAGAATTTCACCTCCGAGCGTCCGGCGCGCCTGCTGTATGTGTCCGCTATAGACGGATACAAGCATCAGATTGAGGTTGCTGCGGCCGTTGCCGCTCTTAGGCGCAAAGGGCTGTCTGTCGCCATGGACTTTGTTGGTTTTCCCCGCTCCGCATACCTAGGAGCGTTTATTGACGAGCTGAAGCGCTTGGACCCCGACGGCAAATTCCTGCGCTGGCGGGGGGAGGTCCCTTTCTCTTCACTGCATGAGGTTTACAGGGGAGCGGATATCTTCATCTTTGCCTCCTCATGCGAAAACCTTCCCAATATCCTTATCGAAGCCATGGCCTCCGGGCTGCCGATTGCCTGTTCTGACCGGGAACCAATGCCGGCAGTACTTCAGGACGGCGGCTGCTATTTTAAGCCGGTCGATCCGGTCAGCATCGCATCAGCCCTAGAGCAACTGATGAATTCCCCGGAAACCCGGTCCACACTGGCTGCCAGAGCTTATGAGCTGGCTAAACCCTATTCTTGGAAAAAGTGCGCTGACGATACTTTTGCCTTTCTCTCCCGAGTATCTGCCTCTTAAGACACCCCCATAGCATACGCTTCCTTCAGGCCATCCGGTCCTGCGTTACTTCAGGCGGTGGGAACGCATTTTGTATAATATAGTTATTATTAGAGGGGCTAGGATTTATGGGTAAACAAAAAGTACTGATAGTCGGCGGAGCCGGATATATCGGCGCGCATGTTAATAAACTGCTCTCACAAAGTGGTTTCGAGACGGTCGTTTTTGACAATTTGTCCACCGGACACCGTGAATTTCTGAAATGGGGGGATTTCTTTAAAGGGGACCTCTCCAACCGCAGGGATATCGATAGGTGCCTGTCTCGCCATTCCGTGGGTGCAGTGATACAGCTCGCGGCCTCTATTGCCGTAGGGGAGTCGGTAAGGAATCCTTCCAAGTATTACTCAAATAACCTTTGTAATACTGTTAACCTGCTTAATGCCATGGGCGTAGCAGGCATAAAAAAACTTGTCTTTTCCTCCACAGCTGCGGTATATGGCAACCCCGTTTCGATTCCGGTAACTGAAGAGCATCCGCTTGCCCCGATAAATCCCTACGGCAGGACCAAGAAATTTATAGAGGAAATATTGCCCGATTATGAGGCCGCATACGGCATAAAATTCGTGAGCCTGCGGTATTTTAATGCCGCTGGGGCGGATCCGGCCGGCGAACTGGGGCAGTGGTACGATTCCTTTACGCACCTCATCCCACTGGTCTTCAACGCGGCGCTCGATAAGGATAAACCATTGCGCATATTCGGAACCGATTATCCTACGCCTGACGGTACCTGCGTGCGGGACTATGTGCATGTTTCAGACCTGGCTCAGGCTCACCTTCTGGCGTTGAATTATTTAAAGGCCGGTAAGCCCAGTAATCGGTTCAATTTGGGCAACGGCAAGGGCCATTCAGTACGGGAGGTTATCTCCACTGTAGAGGGGGTCTCTGGTCTGAAAGTCAGAAGCATTAAAGCTGCCCGCCGCGCCGGCGACCCGCCTGCGCTTGTAGCTTCTTCGAAAAGAGCTGCCAGCGTGCTCGGTTGGGCCCCTGAATTGGGGGATTTACGGCAGATAGTCGGCACAGCCTGGAACTGGCATAACCTCATATCTTGCCCGAAGAAAAAGAAAGGACGGCGCCGTGCGGCCGTAATTAAGCACTGACAATGTCATCTACTGAATTTGACCTGGTAATCGAAGCCGGCCGCGCGGAGCGTCATTATTGGCGGGATATCTGGCGCTACAGGGAACTGTTCTATTTCCTGGCCTGGCGGGATATTCTGGTGAGGTATAAGCAGACTGTTATCGGGGTAATGTGGGCCGTCATCCGCCCTGTGGTTACAATGATTGTCTTTACCGTGGTTTTCGGCAAGTTAGCCAAACTGCCCGGCGGCGGTGCCCCGTACCCGATACTTGTTTTTGCGGCCCTGCTCCCCTGGCAGTTTTTTTCCTCGGCGCTAAGCGAGAGCAGCAATAGTTTGGTCAGTAATTCCAACCTGCTTTCAAAAGTATATTTTCCAAGGCTAATCGTGCCGGCCAGCACCGCTATAGTCTGCCTGGCTGACCTTCTCATCTCTTTCGTGGTGCTGGCGGGGCTGATGGTCTGGTACAAGTTCGCGCCTGGCTGGCAGATGCTTGCACTGCCTGCCTTTTGTCTGGTCGCGGGTTGCGTGTCAGTGGGGGCGGGGCTTTGGTTCGCTTCGCTTAATGTGAAATACCGCGATTTCCGTTATATAGTCCCTTTCCTGGTCCAGTTCGGGCTTTATCTCTCCCCTGTCGGTTTCGACAGCGCAGTGGTGCCGGCTAAGTGGCGCTTTATCTATTCGTTGAACCCCATGGTGGGAGTAATAGACGGCTTCAGGTGGGCAATTATCGGAGACGCGAGATTCGTCTATCTGCCTGGAATGTTTGTATCGGTGGTGGTCGCCGTCCTGCTGATTATAAGCGGGGTCTGGTATTTCCGCAGGACCGAGCGCACGTTCGCGGATGTTATATAGAGGATTTCCATGGCCATAGCGGTAAAAGTCGAGACCCTGTCGAAGAAATATATAATCCGCCATCAAGGCGCAGTCCGCCAATCCGCTTTGCGTGAGGTTCTGGCCGAGAACGCCCGTGCGGCCTACCGCAGAATCATCAACCCTTTTAGTGAGGCTCTCCGCCAGGCCGAGACTGCTGAGGAGTTCTGGGCACTACGGGATGTTTCCTTTGAAATCAAGGCCGGAGACCGGTTGGGGATTATTGGCCGCAACGGGGCGGGAAAGTCAACGTTGTTAAAAGTTTTGAGTCGCATAACTGAACCAACATCCGGAAAGGTTTCCATCAAAGGGCGCGTTTCCAGCCTGCTTGAAGTCGGGACTGGGTTCCATCCCGAACTTACTGGTAGGGAAAATATTTACCTGAACGGCGCTATACTAGGGATGAGCCGTTTTGAGATAAAGCGCAAATTCGACGAGATTGTCGATTTCGCCGAAATAGAGCGTTTCTTGGACACTCCGGTAAAGAGATACTCGTCCGGGATGTACGTCCGGCTCGCCTTTGCGGTGGCGGCTCATCTTGAGCCCGAAATACTCATAATTGACGAAGTGTTGGCGGTAGGTGATGCTCATTTTCAGCAGAAATGCTTGGGGAAAATGCGCGATGTTGGTCAGACGGGCCGTACTGTGATATTTGTAAGTCACAATATGACCGCTGTAAGTTCTTTATGTCAGAAAGTTGTTGTCTTGCGAGATGGGAAGGCTACAGCGCCACAGCCGGTCAAGGACGCCGTCGACATTTATCTGAGCATGGAGGATCGCAAGACTCCTGAAAACTTTTGGGTGGGGAATGTCGGGGATGAAAGTATTGTTCTGCGTGGTCTATTTGTGCAGAATCAGGCGGAAACTATGGAGTTCCGTACAGATGAGGACCTATCCGTGGTGATTAAACTTGAGGTTCTTCGAAAGGTCCGGGATGTGGTTGTAGGAGTGCACCTGTTATCTGATTCCGGTGCCGAGCTGGCTTTCTCAGCTCAATTCGATTCTGAAAAGGCAGCATTGCCCAGCGAATATTCTCCTGGTGTATATAGTTTTAAATTACGTATCCCTGCAAATTCTCTTGCTCAGGGAAAGTTTCGGATTGTGCCAAATATCGGTATCCATAACATTAAGAGAATCGTGGGGGATGAGGTTCAGGTCTTGTTCTCTCTTAACAATACAAATGGCCTAGGCAGAAAATTCTTTACCGGTAAAGGCCTTGAGAACATATTCCGCCCCGAGTGGAGGTGGGACATTCTATGATTGAGAGCCACCTAGTCTCCAAGGTTCATCAGGCCAATGCCGAGGCGCATGATTATTATGCTCCAATGCATGACCGGTCTGTTCCGTATATACACCGTGGTGCAACAAGAAGGTATTACTGGTCTTTGCTGAAAAGAGCTGTCTCCAGATACTGTGAATTGCGTGGGGCTGCGGTCCTTGAACTCGGATGCGGCACGGGGACTTTTACCGAGCTGGTTATGAAAAGCGGCGCCCGTTCCTTCTGTGGAGTTGATCTGAGCCCCAAAATGCTTAAACGAGCAAAGGAGAAGGCCAGCGCGATGGTAGCACGCGGGTTGGAAGTCAGTTATGAGAATGCATCCATGGAGGATTTCGCTCCCGCACATGCGGAGACTTTTGACATCATTTATAGCACCTCTTTCTTGCATCATCTTGTGGATCTGAATGGCGGGCTGAAACTTATCAGGTCCATGTTGAAACCTGGCGGAGTCTATGTCGGATTCCATGAACAGATAACCGGAAGAGACCGCACTTTCACCGAACGGGTGGATAGTGATCTTCTCTATTTATTCGGATATGATGGGGCTATTTTTACCCCATGGCGCGAGCGATTTAAGAACAAACTGAACGAGTACTACGGGATATTTAGAAGCCGCATATTCGGCTTTCTTCGCGCTCCGTCTCCGCTTCAAGTTCCTGCCACTCCTCCCGGTATTGGTAAGAAAGCCACCAATTACGTCGATTATCAGTTGAATTTCCCGTTTTCATTGTCCAAGTCGGCGGCCGGAATCTGGGAGGTTGTTCCGTATTGCTACATGGGTTACGTGGAATTGATGTTTTTTTGCGCCCCGAAAAATCATGAAATGCTCATAATGCCGAAGAATACAGGGGCTGGAACTGACAAAGGCGGCGGCAAATGATATCGGTATATATCCCGGTCTATAACAGTGCTGCCTGGGCGGAGTCTTTTCGCTTGCTGCCGGGGTTTCGTTATATCGCCTCCGACAACGGCTCCACTGATCAGACGCCCGACATACTTGCTGCTAAGGGCGTTGAGGTCGTACGTCAGCCGGCCAACCTGGGCCGGGTCGGTAACTGGGAGTTTTGCGTGTCCCACTTTGTTAAGAGCGGGGCCGAGTGGATGAAGTGGCTCTTTGCAGGTGACGAGTTGTCCCCTGATAGCCCGGCGGTGTTAGCGCGGGCTATAGCGGAAAACCCCGGCGTAAGTTTAATAGTGGGCGAATACGATATTTCAGGGGCGAACGGGACTGAGCGCTGGCGCATGTTCCCCGAGACCAGGGTTATATCTCCGGCCGAATCCATGCGGCAAGCGGCGCAACGGGGAAATTGGTTTGGTTCCCCTATTGGTTGCTGCGTTCACCGCAACGCGGTGGTCAATGGCTTTGATTTCGGTGGCATGGATTGGGTGTCGGACATGCGGTTCTGCTTGAATATCGCGGAGAAGCATCATGTGCTTTACCTTGCCGAGACTCTGGGGACTTTCAGCATGGCTGCAAGGAAATATTATTCAGCCAACGCCAGTGACCTTTTTTCGCGTGCCGAGGAACTGCTTACTCGCCGCGAGGCTGCGGCCAAGTATCTGAAACTTACCGACGACAAGTTGGGATTCGAGGAAATGACTACGGCCCTGCGACAAGAGTTTACTGTCGCGCTTGTACGTAACGTGTCCGGCAACTGGGGAGAATATCCGGCCCTTCAGGACTCTGTGATAGAAAGCCTCCCGGGCAAAAAGATGGCGCGCGCTTTATGGCATCGCCTGAAAGGCCGCGTGCAGGGGGGGGCAGAGTGAGAGTCGCCGTACTGAACCCATATTTCCTTTTCGGAGACCAGACCCGGAACTTTAACGGTTACAATTCCCAGTTCGTGCGCCAGTTTAAGCCTGTGCTCTATTTCCCATGCGGATTCTTTGACCATTTCGCAAAAAGACGGGCGGTTAAGGATGATTTGCGCAAGGCGGGATATTCCCCGGATGATTTCCTGTTGGCGTTCACCGCACGCGAGGTAAACCGCGCAGCTGATGTGCTGGTGGATTTTAACGGCCGTCCAGACATGGCTCCGGAGGGAGTTTACCGGTCCTTCCGCGGCATGAAGTTCGTGCATGTGATGGATTATGTCTTTAGGGCTTCCGACGCGTACGCCGCCCTGTTCGCGGGCGGGGTGGATTATGTCTTGGGCTATACGGATCACTCTAAACATTGCGCGTTCTTTCAGAAGTTCTACCCCGGTTATTCCGGGAAAGTCATCCCTGTCCCTTTTGGTTTCGCATCTAGATTTAAAAAACTGAAGCCTTTTGTGGAGCGTGCCCCGAAGGTAGTAGCGCTCGGAGCGGTAAACCCGGTAGACGATCCGGCTGTTCCTAACCGCCGGGAACTTTTGGACTACATAAACTTCTACAAAGATGTCCGCTGGACACACCAATGGAGACGTCGGTTGTTGGAGAATGAGGCCGATCTTTCGGATATACTGGTTTCAATGTTGCCGCATTTCCCGCAGACCAAAAACCCCAACTATGACGCGGTAAAGTTGATGAATGATTACCAGATGTTCGTAAACGACGAAGGGCTTATGGCTTTCCCTCCTGCGCGCACCTATGAAGGCCCGGCTGCCGGGGCGGTGATGGTTGCTTCATCGCACGCATCATACAGGGACCTGGGATTTATAGACGGGGTGAACTGTGTAATGCATTCCGGGCTGGACCTTAAGGACTTTCGTGGAAAAGTTGAGTTTTATATCGAAAATCAGGACAAATTAGCGACCTTGTCTGACGCGGGACACAAATTGGTCACGTCTAGGTATTCTCACGAACTTGTTGCCAAACAGCTATTCGCAGATATTAAAGAAAAAGCCGGGCGCTGAATCCCCGGAAAACCTGGAGAGTGAGTTACATGGTAATAGTGCGCATTATTGGCGGTTTGGGTAACCAGCTGTTTCAATACGCAGCAGGCCGCCGCCTTGCGGCGCTGCATAAGGTGCCGCTGCGATTGGATATCTCTGGGTTTGAAGGTTACAAACTGCATAAGTACAGTTTGGGCCATTTTAATATCAGCGAGGAGTTTGCTGACCCGGGGGATGTTTCTGGTTTTAAATACCGGTCTAGCCTGGCGGGCAAATTTTATGGCTTTTTTTTGAGGGTGTTTGGCCGTTCCCGGGCGTTCTCTCATGTTCGGGAGAAGAAATTTAGTTTTGACCCTGTGATCGCCCTGAGGGGAGGGGATGTCTATCTCGACGGATATTGGCAAAGCGAAAAGTACTTCAAGGATATTGAGCCGCTGATAAGGCAGGATTTTTCCTTTAAGCACTCGCCTGACCAGGTTAACCAGGATGCTGTGCGGCAGATAGCCAACTGCAACTCTGTTTCGGTCCATATCAGGCGCGGAGATTATGTTTCAAATCCCGAGACGAACAGCATACACGGGACTTCTTCCATGGAGTATTACCGAAGCGCAATGCGGTTTCTTCTTAACAAAAACCCTGACGCCCGATTTTTCATCTTCACTGATGACCCTGCCTGGGTAGGGAAGAATATGGCCTTCGAGTCTCCGGTTGAACTGCTCACACACAACGACGCAAATAAAAATTACGAGGATATGCGCCTAATGAGCCTGTGTAAGCATAATATAATCGCTAACAGCTCATTCAGTTGGTGGGGCGCGTGGCTTAACTCTAACCCTGAGAAAATAGTGGTTGCACCCAAGAAATGGTTTAACGACCTCTCAATGGATACGAAGGATCTGATTCCAGAGAACTGGGTCCGTATATGAACCCTAAGATAAGCGTGGTTTTGCCCGTTTATAATGGCGCGGCGTATCTGGCTGCCGCGATTGAAAGCATTTTAAGCCAGGAGCAGGCGGATTTGGAACTGATTATCATTGACGACGGTTCTAAAGATGATAGCGCCAGCGTGGTAAAGGCGTTCCAGGATCCGAGGATACGGTTTTATCAGCAGGAGAATCGGGGGTTAGCGGCTACGCTTAACCGGGGGATAACTTTATCGGCCGGCGAATATATCGCGCGCCAGGACCAGGACGATATTTCTCTCGCGGGGCGATTAAAAAAACAAGCGGATCTTCTGGACGCTAATCCTGGTTGCGCTCTGGTCGGCACCAGGGCTGAAATCTGGGCGGGGGATACAAGAACAACCCGCGTTCACAACCATCCTTCCGATAACCACACTCTCAAGTTCGATCTGCTTTTCGACAACCCTTTCGTGCATAGTTCTGTAATGCTTCGAAAAACTGCGATTGATGCGGTGGGGCTATATTCTACCGACTCTAACAGGCAACCCCCGGAAGATTATGAGCTGTGGTCCCGCATCGCAAGAGTATTCGAAGTGGCAAATGTTCCGGAGATGCTCTTGGTATACCGAGAATTTCCGGGAAGTATGAGCCGCGACGCGGAAAATCCCTTTCTGGAGAAGGTCATTAAAATCAGCATCGAAAACATGTCCTGGTATCTGGGAACTGTTTCACCTGCTCCCGCGATTGTTGACCTTGCCCGGCTCGCGCATGGTCGTGTCGACGGGATTTCCCCTAAGCCGGATTTTGCCTATATGCGGAAGGCTTTGCTGGAAATATCTTCTAAAATAGCTTCCAGTCCGAGTGAGGAGGCCTTGCTCCGGGAAAAGGCAATAAACATGGTGCGCTCGGCAACCCTTCAGGTTCGGTGCAACGGGCAGCTCTGGCGGATTCTGCGGGGCATAAAAGACCGGATACGAAGCGTAATCAGGAAGGTTAAAACATGAAACGCTGCTGTGTTATCGGTGGAAGCGGTTTTATCGGTCGCCATCTTGTTGAGTTGTTGCTTAACTCAGGGCGAACGGTTACCGTTCTAGATAAGGCGCCTCTCCCTGACGGGGTATTTTTGCCTAAGGTTAAATACCTTCGCATCTGCTCCCCTGAAAGAGTAATGTTGCGCAGAGCTTTGCGTAACGCAGAGGAGGTCGTTGACCTGGCGTATGCAACGGTGCCTAAAACCAGTTTCGCTGAGCCAATGCGGGACATCAGTGACAACCTGCCATTCGGTGTCGATCTTCTTCAGACGGCAAGCTCGCTCCCTGTCCAAAAAGTCGTGATTTTATCCTCAGGCGGAACAGTTTACGGGGAACCGCTGCGATTGCCAATTTCGGAAGAACATCCGACAAATCCGATTTCTCCGTACGGCATTACAAAATTAGCAATAGAGAAGTACGCTTTGATGTTCCACCACCTTAACAACCTTCCGGTTGTTATATTGAGGCCAGGGAACGCTTACGGCGCGGGGCAATTCCCATTTAGGGGGCAGGGGTTCGTTTCCACTGCGATGGCTTCTATGCTGCTGGGTAGGGGCATCACCATCTTTGGGCGATCCGGCACTATTCGGGACTATGTTCACGTCTCGGACATCGCCCGCGGCATTCTGGCCTTGCTTGACAGGGGGCGTCCGGGGCATTGTTATAACCTCGGAAGCGGGGTGGGGAGGACTAATAGAGAAGTCATCTCCAAAATTTCTGTGCTAGCTAAAGCCAAGGGCTTAAAACCCAAAATATCCCACGCACCTTTTAGGAAGTTCGACGTCTCGGCCAATGTCCTGGATTCATCTAAACTTACCAGGGATACCGGGTGGAAGAATAAAACTTCCTTTGAGGAAGGTCTGGCTGAAACATGGGGGTGGATATCCGCCCACGGCACACTGGTTCACAGTTAGGTCTTTGGGAACACATGCGCATTTTACATACTGTAGAATTTTACCACCCCTCGATAGGAGGAATGCAGGAAGTTGTTCGCCAACTTTCAGAAAGATTGGTCCGTCTTGGGCATGATGTGACCGTTGCTACTACTGAGTTGCCGGATCGGAAAGGGAATGTTTTAAACGGGGTGAAGATAAAAGGTTTTGCCGTTGCAGGGAACGAGGTTCGCGGGCTTACCGGGGATATCGCCGGTTACCGGGAGTTCCTTCTTGATTCGGATTTCGATATTATCGTCAATTTCGCGGCACAGCAGTGGGCTACCGATATAATGCTGCCGGTACTTGCGCGCGTCAAAGGGCGCAAAGTCTTTGTCCCCACGGGTTTTTCCGGATTGTACATGCCTTCCTATCGGGACTATTTCGAAAAGCTTGAGAGGCACATGCTGCAGTACGATATGAATGTGTTTCTTTCCGATGATTACTGGGATATTAATTTCGCTCGTAAGCATGGGATAAATGCGACCACCCTGATTCCTAACGGGGCGGGGGCAGATGAATTTCTTGGGGGAGGGGCCCCGTCGATACGCGGGAAGTACGAAATCCCTGGCGACCATTTGCTCATTCTGCATGTCGGTTCGCACACCGGCGTAAAAGGGCACATGGAAGCAGTGGAGATGTTTGAGCGCGCCAAGATAAAAAACGCAACATTACTGATAGTCGGTAATTATGCTCCGGAAAGCGTGCGACTGCCGATACGGGGGCCGTCCTGGCTGGTCAGAAAACTCATTATTGAACTGAAACTTATGGTCTCTGAGTATATGTTCGATATTGGCGGGAAGGGGGCCTGCCCATATTTCTGTAGCAGAATTGCAGGACGTTTTAATTCAGCCAGAGCAAGAAGCAGTGACGGGAAGCGACTGATAATCGAGTCTCTTAATAGGCGGCAAACAGTCGGTGCGTATAAAGAAGCCGACCTCTTTCTGTTCCCATCCCGGATAGAATGTTCGCCGCTGGTGTTGTTCGAATGTATGGCTTCTAGAACGCCTTTTCTTTCCACCGATGTGGGAAACGCCAGAGAAATAGCCGGATGGTCTGGTTCTGGCCTAATTTTGCCTACTGATAAAAGGGAGAACGGCTATTCTTTTGTTGACATCGTAAAATCTATCCCGATTCTTGAAGGAATATGTGCCGATAAAACCGCCCGCGAGGCTATGGCAGAGCGAGGATTTGCGGCGTGGAAGGAAAGATTTACTTGGGAAAAGATTACGGGGGAATACGAATCTCTTTATAAGCGTCTTTTAGTAAGCACATGAGAATACTCCATACGGTCGAATTTTATCATCCTTCTGTAGGAGGGATGCAGGAAGTTGTTAGGCAGTTGTCAGAGCGACTGGCATCTCGCGGGCACAGTGTCACTGTCGCGACATCAAAGATCCCTGCCAGGACAGAGTTCACCCTTAACGGGGTGAATATAATTGAGTTCTCGGTTTCCGGGAATGCAGTGCGCGGGTTGCAGGGGGAAACAGAGAAGTACAAGGACTATCTTCTGTCCTCTGATTTCGACGTGGTTACCAACTTTGCAGCCCAACAATGGGCTACCGATCTAATGCTTCCAATCATGGGTCGGATCAAAGCGGCGAAGGTGTTCGTGCCTACCGGGTTCTCCGGACTTTACGCCCCTGAGTATCGACGCTATTTCGAAGAAATGAAGGTGTTCATGCGGAAATACGACATGAACGTTTTTCTTTCAGAGGATTATCGGGATATTAATTATGCACTGGCGCATGGGATTGAAAAGCGTATCCTGATTCCAAATGGAGCAGGCGAGGATGAGTTCTCACGGACAGACTTGCCGGATATCCGCTCAAAGTACGGTATTCCACCGGAGAATACGCTTATACTTCATGTGGGGTCGCATACAGGCGGTAAGGGGCATACGGAAGCAATTGAAATCTTTCGGCGTGCTAAAATTAAGAATGCGACGCTCCTGATTGCAGGCAATTATTTCCCTTCGTGGGAAACACTTCATTTGGACAGACTGCGCAAGGTTAAGCGCCAAATCGCCCGCGAGGTGTTTTCCATTGCCTTTAAGCTCTTTGGGCATGTACGGTGTCCTGAGCACTGCCATAAAGCGGCATCGTTTTTTAATTCCTCACGTGCACGTGCGTCTGATGGAAAATCGCTCTTAATTCACTCGCTTGAGAGGGACGAGGTGCTGGCAGCGTATCGAACGGCTGACCTTTTTCTTTTCCCGTCCAATATTGAGTGCTCCCCATTGGTCCTTTTTGAATGCATGGCCTCCAAAACCCCATATTTGACTACTGATGTGGGAAATGCCAGGGAAATTATCGAATGGTCGGGCTCAGGCCTTATGTTGCCTACAAAGCGGGTACGCAACGGCAACTCCAAGGCAGAAATACGGGGGGCTGTACGGATGTTGGAAGACTTGTGCGGCGATATAAGTGCAAGGCAGGAGATGGCGGAACGTGGGTATCAGGCCTGGAAAGATAGGTTCACATGGGAAAAACTCACGCTCGACTATGAAGCGCTGTATGAGAGTCTGATTAAATAATAAGTAAAATAATGTGGTATAGCGGATTTGCAAGGAGTTCAATAAAAATGACGAACCTTAAGAACAAGACTATTCTGATTACAGGCGGGACCGGCTCTTTCGGCCATGAACTTCTTAAGACCATCGTCTACAAGGATTTTAAGGAAGTGCGCATCTTCAGCCGCGATGAGCTCAAGCAGGAGCACATGCGCATAGAGCTCAATAATCCGAAAGTTAAATTTTACATAGGCGACGTGCGCGACCGCGCCGGAGTGGACAAGGCGATGCAGGGTGTGGACCTGGTCTTCCATGCCGCAGCGCTTAAGCAGGTGCCTTCCTGCGAATTCTTCCCCATGCAGGCGGTAATGACCAATATCCTCGGCAGCCACAACGTGGTAGAGTCCGCCGTGCAGCACAAGGTGGAGAGCATAGTCTGCCTGGGCACGGACAAGGCCGTTTACCCCGTTAATGCCATGGGCATGACCAAGGCGCTGATGGAGAAAGTGGCGCAGGCCTCCTGCCGCGGCCTGGGCGAGAACGACACGCGCGTCTGCAGCGTGCGCTACGGCAACGTCATGTGCTCGCGCGGCTCGGTGATCCCGCTTTTCATAAAACAGATAAAGGAGCGCAAGCCTATAACCGTCACCGAACCCGGGATGACGCGCTTCCTGCTGCCGCTGCCGGAAGCTATCAAGCTGGTGCTCTTCGCGTTCAAGCACGGCAAACAGGGGAACCTGTTCATAAAGAAATCCCCGGCCTGCACGGTGGGGGAGCTCGCTGAGGCGCTGAAGGAGATCTTCAAATCAGATGTTCCGGTTAAGACCATAGGCATACGCCATGGCGAGAAGATCTACGAGACCCTGGCCACTATGGAGGAACTGCGCCGCGCGGACGATATGGGCGACTATTTCCGCGTAAAGATGGACGACAGGGACCTCAACTACAACAAGTATTTTACCGAAGGCGACAAGAAAGAAGCCCTGCTGACGGATTACACCTCCCACAACACGCAGCGCCTGAACGTCAAGGAGATCAAGCAGTTGCTGCTCAGCCTCCCCGAGGTGACGGCGGAGCTGCGCTGACCGATGACGACTATCGGCATAACCGGAGTAGACGGCCTGCTGGGCTGGCATCTGCGCTCCTTTCTGCACGGGCAGGCCGGCGTCACCGTGCGCGGAGCCGACAAGCCTGAGTTCGCCTCAGGCGAGGCGCTGCTGAAGTTCGTCTCCGGCTGCGACGCCATCGTGCACCTGGCGGGCATGAACCGCGGCGACGAGGCCGAGGTAGCCCGTGTTAACGTGGAGCTGACCGAGGCCCTGCTCGGAGCGTGTTCTGCGGCGGGGGCTAAACCGCATATCGTTTTTTCCTCCTCCACCCATATCAGCCGCGGCACGCCTTATGGCGAGTCTAAGAAAAAGTGCGCCGCCCTTATCCGCGCCTGGGCCTCTTCTAACGGGGCAACTTTCACTAACCTGGTACTTCCGAATGTATACGGGGAATCGGGGCGGCCTTTCTACAATTCCGCGGTTTCCACTTTCTGCCATCAGCTTGCCCACGGCGAGAAACCCGAAGTGAAGCAGGATGCCGGGATGGAATTGCTGCACGCGCAGGAAGTAGCGCGAGAGATCTACGCCAGGATACAGCAGCGTTACGACGGGGAACTCTATCCCCCTGGCCACAAAATAACCGTATCCGCCCTGCTGGCCAAGCTGCAGGAGATGGCCGGGAAGTACGCGGCCAATGTCATACCGGACCTGCGGGACGGGTTCGACAGGGACCTTTTTAACACCTACCGCTCCTACCTGTTCCCGGCGAAGTCCCCTGTAGCGCTGGACCTCAAGCGCGACGCGCGGGGTTACCTCTTCGAGGCCGCCAAGAGCGATAACGGCGGGCAGGCCTTCTTGTCCTCAACGCTGCCCGGGATAACGAGGGGGAACCATTATCACACGCGCAAATTCGAACGTTTCCTGGTTATAAAGGGCCAGGCCGTAATCCGCGTCCGCAAACTTTTTTCCTCAGAGACCAGCGAATTCAGCGTGAGCGGCGACAGGCCGGAATACGTAGATATGCCGGCCCTGCATACGCATAATATCACCAACACTGGGGACGGCGAATTGCTCACGCTGTTCTGGAGCAGCGAGGTGTTCGACCCTGCGGCCCCCGATACTTACCAGGAAACGGTATAACCATGAAAAAAAACAAGAAAATGAAGGTAATGACCGTGGTGGGCACCCGTCCGGAGATAATACGGCTTTCCCGTGTAATAGCCGCCCTCGAGCGCTATACCGACCATGTGCTTGTTCATACCGGCCAGAATTACGACTATGAACTCAACGAGGTGTTCTTCAGGGACCTGGGGTTAAAGAAGCCGGATCATTTCCTGTCCGCCGCCGGTGGTACCGCCGCCGCTACGATAGGGCGGCTTATAGAAAAGATCGACCCGGTTTTTGAGAAAGAAAAGCCGGAGGCCGTGCTGATACTCGGCGATACCAACAGCTGCCTGGCCGCCATCCCGGCCAAGCGCCGCAAGATACCGGTTTTCCACATGGAGGCCGGGAACAGGTGCTTCGACCAGCGCGTGCCCGAAGAAATAAACCGCAAGATAGTCGACCATATCAGCGACCTGAACATGCCGTACAGCTCCATAGCCAGGGAATACCTGCTGGCCGAGGGGTTTCCAGCGGACAGGGTGATAAAGACCGGCAGCCCGATGTACGAGGTGCTGAGGCATTATTCTCCGATGATAGAAGCTTCTGAAGTCCTCAAAAAGCTCAAGTTAAAGACCGGTTCCTTTTTTGTGGTCAGCGCTCACCGGGAAGAGAACGTGGATTCCGACCGCAACCTGGAGAACCTGGGAGAGGTGCTGAACCTGTTGGCCGGGGAATACGGACGCCGGGTGATAGTGTCCACGCACCCGAGGACGAGGAAGCGCTTTGAAGCGAAAAAGATGCGCTTCCATAAGAACGTGGAACTAATGAAGCCGCTGGGTTTTCATGATTATGTCTGCCTCCAGAAAAACGCCTTTGCCGTGCTGTCCGACAGCGGCACGATCACCGAGGAGGCTTCGATACTTGGTTTTCACGGTGTGAATCTGCGCGAGGCACATGAGCGTCCCGAGGGTATGGAGGAAGGCGTAGTTATCATGACCGGCATGGACCCGATACGGGTGCGCCAGGCCATAGCCATGCTGGAAGCAGGCAAGAACTCCGGGCGCCCGGCCCTGCGCTCGGTCGCCGATTACACAGCTCCCAATGTCTCCGAAAAAGTCGCCCGAATCATTCTCAGCTATACCGACTACATCAACCGCAACGTCTGGCGCAAGGCGAACTGATACTGTGATGCCGGAGAAACTGAAGGTTTTAATAGTAACCGAAAGGTTTTATCCGGAGGAATTCATCGTTAACGACCTGGCGGCCGAATGGGCCGCCGGGGGCATGGCTGTGAGCGTGCTGACGCAGGCGCCCAGCTATCCCGCCGGGCGGTTGTTCCCGGGCTACTCCAACTCATTCTTTTCTTCGGAGAACTGGAAGGGGATAAACATCTTCCGGTTCTTCACGGTTACGGGTTACCGCGACTCGCTGCTGTTTAAACTCCTGAATTATTTGAATTTCGCCTTCACCGGCACCCTGACCGCGCTGGTAAAAGCGCGAGGCTATGACCGCATTTTCGTCTATCAGACCGGGCCGCTGACGCTGGCAATCCCCGCGGTAGTGGCCGGCCGCGTCTACGGAATACCCGTGACTATCTGGACACAGGATATCTGGCCGGACATGGTGTATTCCTACGGCTTTAAGAAGACGCGCCTGTTGGACTGGTTCCTGGGGCTTATCATCCGCTTCGTCTATGCCAACTGCGCCGAGGTGCTGGTATCTTGCGAGGGCTTCGGCCGGCGTATAGCCGAGTATGTGCCCGCCGCGCGCGTAACCCATTTTCCGAACTGGCCCACCGTAGTACCCGACGGGGCGGCGGAGCGTATGCCGCTGCCGGAAGGTTTTAATTTCACCTTCGCCGGCAATGTGGGCAAACTGCAGAACCTGGAGAATATACTGCGCGGCTTCGCGCTGGCCGTTAAGCAGCAGCCGGAGCTTAAGCTCAATATAGTCGGCGACGGCTCCCACTTGGAGACGCTGAAAACCATAGCTAAGGACGAGAGCATCCCCGGTGTCACTTTCTGGGGGCGGCATGCCAGCCACCAGATGCCGGCCTTTTTCAGGGCCAGCGACGTGATGATAGTTTCGCTCAGTAATACGCCGGGCCTTAATCTGGTGGTGCCGGCCAAGTTCCAGGCCTACCTGGCCTTTCACAAGCCGGTGTTCGCCGTGATGAACGGCGAGGTGAAAGACCTGGTGCAGAAGCACGGCATAGGCCTGAGCGCCGACCCGGACAGCCCCGCGGCCATACGCGACGGCTTTCTGGAGTTTTATTTCAGCAACCAGGGCGGCACGAATAATTTCGCCGCCAACGCCCGGCGGCTGCTGGAAACAGAGTATGACCGCGGGCTGATTATCGCGGGCATGCGCGCCCGCGTGGCGGCGGCCAAATAGACTATAATTGATTTATGGCGGGGACAAAATGCTGATATTCAGGTGGCGCAGGCTCTTCCTCTTTCTGGGGGATGTGGTTCTGTTCTACGCCGCGCTGTGGCTGGCGCTGACGGCCCGCCGTTTTACCGTTGTTCCCTGGGATTTCTTCCTGCAGCATGTAAAGGTCTTTTCAATTTTCCTGCCGGTGTGGACCGGCGTGTTCTATGTGATGGGTTTCTACGACCTGCGCAGGATAAACAGGCTGGTGAACCTGATCAATACCAGCCTGATCTCCTTCGTGGTCAATCTGGCCGCGGCCAGCGCCGTGTTTTACGCTTTCTACCTGCAGCTCGGCCTTACGCCCAAGACGCATCTGCTCCTGACGGTAGTGTTCCTGCACCTGCTGGTCACGCCCTGGCGGCGGTTATGGACGCGCGTGGTCCTTTCCAAGCTGTTGGTGCAGCGCGTAGCTTTTTTAGGCAGCAATCCGCTGATAGAAGAGATCAAGCGTGATTTGCCGGTTACGCCGCACCTTGGTTTTACCGTTGTTCCCCTGCCTGAAATGGGGAGGGCGAATTCAACGGAGGGGTACTGGCGGCCCAACGGCCGCTGCTGCGTGGACCTGGCCAGCAAGGTAGATGTGCTGGTGGTGGATGCGGAAGAGGCCGAGCGGAACCAAGCCTTGAGCGGCCTGCTGATGTCCACCGCCGTGATGGAAGAGATCCCGATAATCACCCACCTGGACTTTTACGAGGACCTGTACGGCAAGATCCCGCCCGATTCCGCGGCCAAGCCCAGTTGGCTGCTGAGCAATGTGCTGCATCACGGCAACCAGTTCTACGGCGTATTCAAGCGCCTGCTGGATATACTGGGCGCCCTGATAGGTCTTATTGTCACTTTGCCGCTTACTCTTGCGGCTTACATAGCGATAAAGATAGACGGCGGTTTTGCTGCGCCTGCCTTCTTTATCCAAAAGCGCGTCGGCCACCTGGGCCGGCGCTTTATAATCTGGAAATTCCGGACCATGGTAGTGGGCGCCAGCAAAGCCGGGCCCTTGTATAAAGAGGAGCGGGGGGATTCGCGCATAACCAAGCTGGGTAAATTATTGCGCGGCACGCGTCTCGACGAAATACCGCAGCTTTGGAATGTTCTAAAGGGCGACATGTCCATGGTGGGCCCGCGGCCCGAGTGGACGCGCGAGGTGCGCATACTGGAGCGCAGCGTGCCGCATTATCACCTGCGCCACCTTATAAAGCCCGGCGTTACCGGCTGGGCGCAGATAAACTACCATGCCACTTCGAGCCAGGCAGAGTCTGTGGAGAAGCTCCACTACGATCTCTATTACGTTAAGAATATGTCACTGGCCCTGGACCTGGGCATTATTTTAAGGACTTTCCGCAGAGTATTCCAGAAAGACTCGGTGATGGCCGCGAGGGCGGCCAGGCCTTCCTAGACTGTTTCTTTTTCCGCCGCAGCTGCCATCGCCAGCGCCATGAAAATGGCGAAGGCAGTGTGCACATGCTGAAAAGAGATCTCTGTGAGATTGACTACATAGAAAGCCGGCAGCGCGCAGACGGCCCAGAGGGCGTAAGGGCTGGCCTTGGCCTTGAACAACTTTGCCGCGTAAATGAACATGGTTAGGAAGAGCAGCAGCAACGCGCCCAGGCCCAGCAGGCCGCGTTCTGCTGCCTGGTGTACGTACAGATTGTTGAGTGTTCCGTAAATTCCTTCTTCGGGGAAAGGCTCGGGGTGGAATTTCTTGAAAACCCTTTTTATATTGTCTGGCCCCACGCCTACTACCGGGTGGGCCTTGAACATTTTATAGCCCAGCTTCCACAATTCCAAACGCACGCTGATGCCGTAGTTGGCCTGGTCGGTAGATACACGGCCGTGTGAAAGTTCCGCGACTGCCGAGATCCGGCCCCTTAAGGCCGGCGAGACGGCGGCTACCAGCGCCGCAACCAACAGCATAGCTGCGGCCAGTACGCCGACTTTTCTTCTGGCTCCGGACGCAAAAATGAACATCGTGGCGAGCCCTACCCCCAAGCCCAGCCAGGCGCCGCGTGTCTGGGTGAGTATCAGCGTCCCCAGGAGGAGTATGCCCGCTATGGCAAGCAGCAACTTTTTCTGCTTTGAGAAGGAAGTTGGTGGCATTACCAATAGTCCGGAGATGAGCAGTAGGGCGATAGTGATGGCCTCCCCATAGCGTACCGGGTTCATGAACACGCCGGCACGGGCCATTTGTTCACCTGAGAGAAGCGGGCTCAAGGCCTCCCAGATGCCGAAGGCCGAGGAAACTGCCGCCGCGGTTATGTAGACGGCGGACAGCTTGGGTAGATGCTCCTTCTTCACAGCCAGAAGCAGCGACGAGAGGCAGACGTATTTAAGAAAGTCGGAATTGAGCTGGCCCAGGCCCTTGGCGGGATAATAGGCGGTGAGGGCCGTGAGCAGGCAGACTCCGAGGTAGATCATCCACGGGACGAAGAGGGGGTGGCGGGCCAGCGAGGGGAGAATGTCGCCGAGGGTATGCTCGCGGTGCTTCTTTATCAGCAGGCCTATGATGGCCAGGAACAGCGCAATCTGGACTGCCGTAACGGAGAAGAGCACCGAGAAAGCGAAAAGGCAGAGGGCCGCGGAGATAAGGTTGTCCGGTGAGCGCCAGGCGGGGGACTGCGCGGTTGTTGTGGTCATGCAGGCATATTATACAAATAGTGCGCCGGGCGTTGATTAGACCCCTTTATACTGCTAAAATCCTATTAAGTTAATGGCGGCGAGGGATTAAATGACCAAGCGCAAGATTCTGGTTACCGGCGGGGCGGGGTTCATAGGGTCGCATTTGTGCCGGCGGCTG
>Ga0209212_1001504_pt1 | contig 37257 bp, 37 predicted proteins | sample RifGroC2_FD_183996 | JGI IMG/M metagenome (GOLD analysis project Ga0209212, IMG submission 183996) | Groundwater microbial communities from Rifle, Colorado, USA - Groundwater C2 (SPAdes) (version 2) | ecosystem: Environmental > Aquatic > Deep subsurface > Groundwater | place: Rifle, Colorado...
GGCCGAAGAATCTCCTGCAAAACGAGATCCTTCGCTTTGCTCAGGATGACAAGAAAGCAGTGCCGACACCAACAGCTCTTCCAACAAACATTACCATACCTTCAAACCCCTACCCCACAACCCCACTTTAAAGGTTCCCCGCCTCAAGAGGCGGGGTTAACATCGAATGTACGAGACCAAGAATGAAGGTAACCGCTAACAATTCGCTGCGGGCGCGACGGCCCTGACGGGCCGCGGCCAGAGCTCAAACGTTGAGCCTGCGAAAGCCGTGGGGTCTGACTTCTATTTCTCGACTTTCTTCCGGATTGAGTCTTAAAAGTCCAGACCGCTCTTGGCTGCCTTCACACCTTCAATTCCAGGTTAATCATATCGCCCCGCGTGAATCTCAACTTGTCGAAAAAGCGCAGCATATCCCAGTCACGCCAGTTGACCAGCGTGTAGATTTTCGTCACGCCGACCTTCTTCATGTGCGCGACCAACTCGTCCATCAGCGCGCGGGCAACGCCATGATGCTGATATTCCGGGTGGACGCCGATTGTATCAATCCACCCGACTGTCTCCGGCACGCCGTACTCCCAGCCGCTTGCATCGCCCATGATAAAGCCGACGACGCGTCCGTCCACCTCCGCGACCAGGGGCGGGATCGGCGAGCGTGCCTGCGCAGATTCGACTTTCATTTCCCAGTAATCGCGCCGCCGCTTACCCAGCACTCGATTGTCAATGTCAGCAATGGCGCCCACATCCTTTGCGCTCATCATGCGGATCGTGATCGGTCCCATCGCGTTCCTCCATTAGACCCGAAGGGTCAAATTGAATCTCTTCTTTGTGCTTTCTTTCCGGCAGGCAAAAATGTTTTGAAGACAAGCTCATTGTGTTCCCCGATCATCGGGGCAGGCCGATCAATCTTAAAAGGAGTCTTGGAAAAAGCAAAAGGCGGCCCTTCGGCATGGCATCTCCCCACTTCCGGATGATCCACGGGCGCCCAGAACCCTCGATGTTTTAATTGCGGATCGGCAAAAAGATCCGCGATTGTTTGGACGATGCCTGCCTTCACCCCGTTGTCTTGCAGCTTCTTAAAGACCTCCTCTGCCGTGAGCCGGGAGGTCCATTTCCCAACTTCCTGATCGACTTCATCCTCATGTTCTTTTCTTGCCGGTATCGTCTTAAACCTTGGATCTGAGATCAGCTCGTCCCTGCCCATGCATTTGCAGAGGGCCTTCCATTCTTCATCATTAAACACGCTGATAACGCACCAACGGTCATCCCCTTTGCAGGGATACGTATTATGCGGCGCCGCAGAGGAATGGCGATTCCCGTCCCGCTCAATCACGCGATGATTAATGCTATATTCCAACAGGGCCGGTATCATAAACTGGACACCGGCTTCATACTGGGCCAGATCAATAAATTGTCCTTCCCCTGTCCTGCGTCGATGCTCCAAAGCCGCAACGGCTGCAATCACCCCGTATCCCACCCCGATATGGTCCACATAGGGGCCGTATAGGATGCAGGGAAACCTATCCGGATATCCGGTCATATAGGTGAAACCACAGAGTGAGGACAGGTGGGAGCCGAAACCCGGGTGCAGGGCGTGAGGCCCGGTCTGGCCTTGATTGCAGGTGCTGAGTAAGATGATATTGGGATTCACTTCTTTCATCTCTTCATAGCCGAGCCCCAGCTTCTTCAGCGTTCCGGGCGTGAAGTTTTCGATCACGATATCGGCCCATTGGATAAGCTCTTTAGCGAGATCGACCCCTTCTTTTGTTTTTAAGTTTATCGTCACACCGTATTTGTTATTATTGCAGATGCCGAAAGCCCCCGAACGGTTCAGTCCGGGTTTGTTGTCTTTGTAAGGTGGATAATTTTGCCTGAATCCGTCCGGCCGCTCATAAGACTCGACGTGCACCACCCGAGCGCCGTGGTCCGCCAGATGCTTCCCGATGACCGGTCCGGCCGCAATCGCAGCAAACTCTACGACGTTAATCCCCTCAAATACTTGCCTGGTTGTCTCCATGATCGTAAAAATCCCGAAGCGTAAAAAAATAATCCTCCCGGCAATTCTTCAGATAACGTCCGCTTTCTTGAGACGGAGGATATCGCTGTTATTCAACCCGATTTCACCGTAAACCTCTTCGTTGTGCTCTCCGATCAAAGGAGCCCGGCGCCAAAAACCGCAAGCGATCGAAGAGAATTTGGTGGAAAAAGCGGGATAGGTAATTGTTGTTCCCAGCTCCTCGTGTTCAACCTCCTGCCACAGTCCCCTCGCTTTGAGTTGTTCGTCTTCCAATAATTCCTTTGCCGTCGCCAGCGGATAACCGAGCATGTCATTCTCAAGAACGTATTTGAAGAACTCCTCTTTCGTCACCATTTTAAAAAATTTCATATAGGCTTGTTCAAGCTGATCGATCTCTTCCTGGGTGACTGTGGCAATATCAAATTTACTCCAATCCTTATTTTTTAAATAATCGGGAGCCATCCCCTTGCTGTCCATCCATTCCACCAATCTCTTATTCGTTCTAATCCCGGCCGGGCCTCCGTAGATAATGTAAGCCAGGTAACCATCTTTACAGGGATAGACTGCCCGCAGAATCGCCCCGGTGATGCTCCTTCCCGTAATAAAACTACCTGCTCTCGTAGGGAGCTCTCTATTCAAGTCATAAAAAGAAGGGGCAATGGATAGGGCCCAGGTCACGCCCGCCTGTCCCGAGACATCCACATGTTGCCCTTCACCTGTCATTCCCCGATGGTAATAGGCCATGAGTGTCCCCTCTGCCGCATGCATCCCGATCCACACATAGGATTGGGGAAGTGTAGGCCGTACCGGCGGCTTATCCGCATCCCCTAAAACCGACATGAAACCGCTCATCGCTGTAAGGACTAAATCCGACCCTTGATAATCTTTATAAGGTCCGGACTGGCCAAAAGGGGTAATGGAAGTCATGATGAGTTGAGGATTTATTTTACTTAAGGCAGCGTAATCCAGGCCTAATTTTTTTAGATATCCTGGCGGAAAAGTCTCCAAGAAGATATCGGTTTTCTCAACCAATTTCAGTAAAATCTCTTTTCCGGCTTCTGTCTCAATGTTTAAGGTAATCCCTCTCTTGTTATGGTTGTAAGAAAACCAGTACAGATTCTTTTCAGGATCCGGGATGTCCTGATAAAAAGAGCCCAGCTTCCTGGATTCATCTCCTCCCGGCTTCTCCACCTTGATGACGTCTGCTCCTAAATCGCCCAAGATTTTCCCGCACAGGAAACCCGTTTCGTTGGTGAAATCGAGAACCCGGCAATCTTGGAGCAACTTTATTTTCTCTTCCATAGAGCATTCCCTACTCTACCCCTCGCAATGACAGCGTGAGGGCTGTCATTGCAGGGAGAGCAAAGCACCTTGAATGGAGATCTCGTCTAGATTCCGGATTCAGAGAACCATTTTGCATAGGGCTCCTGGAAGGATTGGGCCTTTGCAATCTGCTCATCCGTGAACCAATCCTTCAGGTTTGCCACATCGATTGGATAGCTGGCGCGTAAAAACGCATCCCTATATTGATGGGGTACCGTGGCATCGATTCCAATGGCTCCTGAAAATTTGATATTGGACTGGGTCCACTCCTTTGCACCGGCGGAACTCCGCTCCGCAGGTTGGAATGTCTGTCCCATGCCGCCCGGGGCGACAATGGTGATGCCTTCTTTAGCATCCACCCGGGTCGCTAAGGCCCACAGCAAGTCATCCGGCGAGTAGATGTTGATGTCCGGATCGACTACCATGGCAAAACGGGCGCCGAGAGAACAGGCAAGGGCCGCAGCCAGGATGTTTTTCGGATAACCCTCATCCCTGACCCTCCTCTTTTTCACCTGAAAAATCACCCCACCCCAGTCGGGGATACACATGGGGATGTGGGTATCAATGCAGAACCCCGGGCTGATCCTCTCGGCCAATTCAAAGAAACAGGCCTCGCGGCAGATCACATCAATGTTGTGGTTATCGTATCCGTGCACGATCAGAGGATCGTAGATCGGCCGGTCTTTTCGATGGGTGATCGCCGTTACATTAAATTGATACGTTCGATAGGCTTTTCCCATATAGCCGGACCATTCGGGGTGAAAGGGATAAACCCCCTGCTTCTGGTCTTTCTCGGCCAATGGACTTTCCCAGACCTTTTTGGTTGTATCCAGGTATCCCTCAATCACATACTCTGCCTCGGCAATGGCATAGGCATCAATGGTCTTGCATTTCACCATTTCCAACGGAAATCCCTGGATGGATCCGGCAATCCCCAACTCATCGCAACCCCTTGGGAGAATAGTGTACATGAACCCGGCTCCAGCCATCAGCGTGGCTGCCGGGGGAATGCCCATATTGATGGTAAAAGGGATGGGTTCTTTCTTGTAATATTTTGTCGCGATTTGATCGGTATGAGACCCGGGGGATATCTGAAAAGTGGAGTGATCCTTCCATCCGAGGTCCTCCCGGAAATTCATCCGGTTGTAACTGATGTGCCATCCACCCCAGAACTGTTTGGGTGAGGCTACGGTTTTGCCTCCCCCCAAAGTTCTTCCCGGATCCGTCGGGGTATGTTGGATCATGGGGATAACCGGCCAGACATCGATATTTTTGTCGATCACCACTTCTTGACAGGGCGCTTTATCCACAATCTTGGGCGGAGTGGGTTGAAGAATGCTCTCGTGAATTTTGAATTTCAACGTCTTCCTGTCTTTGAATCCAAACATCTTTGCGATGATCCTATCCGAGCCCATCACGTTCGTAGCCAATCGTGCATTGGAATAGCCTTTGACCTTGTTGAATATAATGGGCGGGCCTCCATCCAAAAGTTTCTGGATGGCCGTCATTTCGAGTTTCGGATTGACTTCCCGGTCTGTTTCCAGCACCGACCCTTCCTTTTTCAACGCCTCAAGCGTTGCCCTCAAACTCCTCAGTTCTTCCTGCGCCATACTTAAGCCTCCTTTATATATAGATTCATTCGGCGAGCCTGATTAAATACCAATTTTATTTTCTCTTTTTACTGGCGGAGAGTATCCGACAAAGTGGCGTTTTGTCAACTTGGGGTAAGCTTCCATGCCGGTATGCGGTTGAGGTAGTGGGTCACTTTGAGACTTTCGAGCCAATGCGCAACAGCAATGGAGATTCTTCGCTCCGCTCAGAATGACACTAGGGAGACTTGTCATCCTGAACGAAGTGAAGGATCTCTGGCAAAATGACCCACTACCGCGGTTGACACCCCGTTAGAGGCAGGTTAGATTTTACACGATCATGGCAGATGAAAAAACGCCCCCTGTAGAAGAGGTCAAGTGGTGGATCGACCGCGGACCGGTCAAGGAGCGCGAGAAGGAAATCCAGACCGGCCACGGGATCATCGAGAAGTGGGTCTATCAGATGCTCAAGGATTATAAGCAAGAGCAGGCGGCGCGAAACGTAGTAGATATGAATCCGCGGATATTGAAGGAACTTTCCGTCCCGGCGGGCGCGTGGGAGTATTTTTCTCTGGGCGTGGGGAGCTATCCTGCAAATGGACTGGCCAAGATAAAGAGTTCCCTCCCGCTCCCTCCTAATGGGCGGGGCCTGATCATCGATGCCGGTTATTCGGTAAGGGTGCTGATCACCGGAGAGCCGATCGGGGAGAGGCTGGTCGATATCAACTTTACCGAGGCCCCTTCGTTGGATTATTGGATAGAAAATGAACTGGTTGAAGAGAGGCTCTTCGCCAATGTTAACGACGCCCTGAAGAAGCTGAGGGCCGATCTTTCGAACTATATCAACCCGCCCGGCCCTGCCTTAAAGTAGGCAGAAAGCGGAAGGCAGTTGGCAGCAAAAAATTCCTGCCCTCTGCTTACTGCTATCTGCCTACTGGCTTTTCAATGGCAGCCGCAGCCTCCGGGCGTGCAGCCACCACAACCGCCGCCTCTTGCCATGGCTGGTCCCGGCCGATCCCCAGGGGAACTGAAGACGGAAAGCTGCCGCTCTACTTTTCGACTCGCGCAAGCGGGGCAGGTGACAGCCTCGCGGGAAGAGAGAACGAGTTCCTCAAAATTGTTTTCGCAATGGTTACATCTGTATTCATAAATCGGCATGGCCTATTCCTCTTTCAGCTGTTTTTTACTTCTCCCTACTCGCCGTAAGCTCCAATTAACCCTTCCTTTGCTTTCGTCCCGCCTGCTTGGTAAAGGGGACTTGCCAAGGGAAAGGAATGAGGGCTGTAACCTCTAACCCGTAACCTGACAGTCCGACGAGATTTTTCCGGTTATTGGTGAGCAGGCGCATCTTCCTTACCCCCAAGTCCCTCAAGATTTGGGCCCCGATCCCGTATTCTCGGAAGTCCGACTGATAAACGAAAGAGCGGTTCATGTCTTTCTTTTTCCTGCCATCCACTTTGGGATAGGTCATGCGCCCAGGGCGCAACCCTTTGCCTTCGGTCTGTAGGTAGAGGATCACCCCTTTTCCTTCCCGCGCGATCATCTCCATAGAGTGTTTGATAACAGCGCCGGTGTTGAGAAACTCAAAACCAAACACGTCCCCGGGAACGTACTTGGAGTGGACTCGGACCAGAGTATCCTCGTTAGGGGAAATCTCTCCTTTGACGAGCGCCAGGTGCTCGCTCTGATCCACGTGGGTGTTATAGACCACCGCCTGAAATTCCCCCCCAATGCGAGTCGGGAGACGCGCAGAGGCAATCCTATAGACCAAGCAATCATTGCTCATCCGGTACTTGATGAGATCTGCGATCGTGATGACCTTCAGCCGGTGGTGAGTCGCGAATTTCTCGATGTCCGGCAGTCGCGCCATACTGCCGTCATCTTTCATGACCTCACAGATCACCCCGGCAGGTTTGAGCCCCGCCAGCCGAGCCAGGTCTACGGACCCTTCGGTCTGGCCCGCCCGGACCAAGACGCCTCCCTTCTTTGCCCGAAGCGGGAAAACATGCCCCGGGGTGACCAAATCTTCCGCAACGGCATCGTCCGCGATAGCTACTTGAATAGAACGGGCGCGGTCTGCCGCTGAGATTCCTGTGGTGATTCCCTCGGCGGCATCGATAGAAACGGTAAAGGCAGTGCCAAAGGGAGAGGTGTTTTCCGCCACCATCATCGGCAGCCCGAGCTGCCGCACCTTTTCCTCAGTCAGAGGCAAACAGATAAGTCCCCGACCAAAACGGGCCATAAAGTTGATCGCCTCGGGGGTGACTTTCTCCGCCGCCATACAGAGGTCGCCCTCGTTTTCCCGGTTCTTGTCATCCATCAGGACGACCATCCGGCCTTGACGGATATCCTCAATCGCGTCTTCGATAGGTGCGATAGGCATAGATCTTTACTTTATCACCTTGCCCTTTAAGATCAACTCTCTCGGAGAGCGGCAGGATCGCTTATCGGCGGACGAGAACCAGGTACCACTTCTTGTCTCCCAGACGACTCTCGGCTAAAACCTTTCCTTCCGCTCCGATATCCACCCTGCTCAGATCTCTCTCTTTGATCAAGACATAGGCCATTTTTGCCCCTGACGCGGCCTTTTCGACCTCCGCCGGAGAGGAGAGAACAGATATAATTTCCCGTTCCGTGTAGAAATTAAAATCGTTCATGGTATCGGCATAGATATAGAGAGGCTGGGTCAGGGGCACGGTCTTTTTGATCAAAAGGGAAAAGGGTTTCCCTGATTTGTACGAATCGACAAACGGCAATATCCAAACCGAGACACAAAGTATGCCGAGAACAATCGTTAATGCCGTCGAGAAAAAAACCGTGGACGGCAGTCTCCGCCAAATCCCAACCGCCGTAATCAACCCCCCCCCGGCCATAACAAAGGCAAACGGCAGAGAGATCCAGATCGCTTCTCTCTGGTAAAACCATGTAACCACAGGAAAGGACAAAGCGCCGATCCAGAGCAGATTAAAGAAAAGATGGCCCAAGCTCTGATACAGGGCGTCCTGCGAGATCTCTTTATCCATCAAATTCGCGAAATAGCAGGCAACAAAAATCGCTGCCGGAGGAAAAAGCGGGAGCAGGTAAAGATCTCTCTTGGTATCCGATAGACTAAAGAAAAAAAGGATCACGAAAAACCACAGGAACAAAAACAGAGCGCCGGGATCTCTAAGGAGTTTGAACCGAGACCTATAGGCCCAGAGCGCCGGCACGAGAAAAGTCGTCCAGGGCAAAAAGTCCGCAGGAAATGTCAGGATGTAATAGTAGAAAGGCTGCCGATGACCCAGACCGGAGGTGTATCTTTGAATGTGATGCGTGAAGATAAATTCCCTAAGCCATCTTCCGTCGGTCGCCTGGCTCACCCAGGCAAACCAGGGAGCAGCGATCAAGAGGAAAACCAATATCCCTGACGGAATGCGCCATTCAGAGATGACCCTCCATTCCCGCCTCAGCGCGACATAAGCAAGGACGATCAAGCCAGGCAAGACAATCCCTATAAGCCCCTTTGTCAACGTGGCAAGAGCCGCGAGCCCGTAGGCGAGGAGAAACTCCCATGGCTTGCCTTTTCGCAACATAGCCCGGGAAAAAAAGTAGAGGGAAAGGGCGAAAAAGAAGGTAAACGTCATGTCCGTATGGACCCAGCGGGCCTCCCACAAAACACGGGCAGAGGTCGCGAGAACCATGGCTGCCATGAACCCGATCCTCGCATTGAAGAGATCTCGTCCTAGGGCATAGGTCGTGAGAACCAGCCCAAGCGCCGACAAAGCGGATGGCAGGCGCACCGTCCACTCATTGACACTGCCCGCAAGCTTCGAGCCAAGCAAAACCAGCCAAAAGTATAGAATGGGCTTATCGGTATAGAGGTCGCCATTGACTGTCGGGATAATCCATTGCCCTTTGGCAAACATGATCCGGGCGATCTCTGCGTAGCGGGGCTCTACCGGCGCCCAAAAGCCTCTCATTCCAAGCGCCGGGAAAAATAGCAAAGCTGCCAGGAGGCAGAGAAAAAGCGGATAGCGGGATTCTTGGTCCAAGGTCACTGGATCGCGACCCCTCTTAATCCTTTGTGATCCCCTCATAGCTCGCCCTAGCCGCTCACGCCTTAATTTTTTTCCCGCAACAGCTGGAGAAAAAAGGCCTTAGCTTCCCGGCCGTCCCATTCTCTAGGACCGTCCACCTTGCCCACAAACTCTCCTTTGCGGTCGATAAAATAGGAAAGGGGGATAGCCCAAGCGCCGTATTCTTCCGAGACTTTACCGTCTTTGTCTAACAGGACCGGAAAAGTCAGACCAAGCTCGCCGATGAATTTTTGAACCCCTCTCTTGCTCTCTCTAATATTAATCGCTACCACCTCGAAGCCCTGCCCCTTCATTTCCCGCTGAAGTCTTTCCATCATCGGCATCTCCTGCCGGCAGGGGACGCACCAGGTAGCCCAGAAGTTGAGAAAAACCACCTTCCCTTGCCAGTCCTTGAGGAACAAACGCTTGCCTGAAATGGCATCAAGAGCGAAGTCGGGCGCACGAATGACTTTTGCTGGTTTCTCAATTCCAAGTTTCTTAAAGTAATCGTCGGCGACTGACGTAGGGGCTTTTTTCTTGTGAAAAAATCCCTCAGCGGAGCTACCCAAGGAAAAAACACAGATGATTACGGACAGAAAAACCTGCCCGCCACACCTCATAGCGATCGAACGTCCCCCCATATAATTCTATTCAATAAAGTAACTACCTCAGGCCATGGTAAAGCCGAGATTATTAGTAGCACTTTTAAGAAAAAAATGAGAGGGCCGGGACAGATTGAAGGTTAAGTCAAAGCACCCAAATCTGACTCATGATCTGATTTAAGGATTTGCGCTGATTTGATTGCGCCCTTCCGTAGTAGTTCACCTTAATTATCCTCTAGAGGGAAATCCATAATTCTCTTCACCCTCACAGCGCAGGCCTTCAGCTCCGGCTGGCGCGAGACGGGATCTCTGGCACTAATCGTAAGATTGTTAGCTGCTTTGTAAAAGCCGAACTGCCTGCCCCAGTGAAATGGCATGAAACATGTCCCTGGTCTGATTTCTTCGGTAACCCGGACCTGAACCATTGCCTTGCCACGCCGCGAGATAACTTCGGCAAAATCCGCATCACGGATCGCCCACCTCTTTGCATCCGCCAGATTCATCTCCAAGAACGGCTCGCGGCAACTCTTGAGAAGACTCTCCGCCTTCCCGGTGCGAGTCATCGTGTGCCAGTGGTTCTTCACGCGCCCTGTGGTCAGCACCAAAGGATAATCTCTGTCAGGGACCTCAAAGGGTTCTTGATGTTCCACCGGAATGAAGTTCGCCCGACCATCCGGAGTAGGGAAACTAAATTCGCCGTAGAGCCTTACGCTCCCCGGATGATCAGGACCGGGGCACGGCCATTGAAGTGGTCCTTCTTTTTTCAGCCTCTCATAACTCGCCCCTGAGTAGTCACACGGGGTTCCCTGCGTCAGTTGAACCAACTCAGCGAAGAGCTCCTCGCTGGATTCGTAAGGAAAGTCCTCTTGAAATCCCATTTCCCGTGCGAAGAGAGTAAGGATCTTCCAGTCCGGCAAGGCTTCTCCTGGGGCCTCAGCAACTTTCGGCATGTAGGTTATCCGTCTTTCTGAATTGGTCATGACCCCTTCCTTCTCCGACCATTGGGCCGCAGGCAGGAGGACATGAGCGAACTGGGTCGTGCCGGTTGGGTGATAGGCATCCTGGACCACTACCAGCTCGGCCAGCCTTAGGGCCCTCTCGATAAAATCGGTATCAGGAGCGGAGGCCGCCGGGTTGGTAGCGAGAATCCAGACCGCCTTTACCTCGCCTCGGCCCACTGCCTCAAAGAGATCGAGGGCTGAAAGGCCCGGGGCGGGCGATATCCGCCCAGGCGGGATCCGCCAGAAGCGGGCAACCTCTTCGCAATGGAGAGCATTAGCAACTTCCCTATAACCGGGGAGAAGGTGAGCCATGCCTCCCACCTCTCTTCCTCCCATAGCATTCGGCTGTCCGGTTAAAGAAAAGGGGCCACATCCCGGTTTTCCGATTTTTCCTGTAGCTAGATGGAGATTGTGGATGGCGTTATTTTTGTGCACCCCGACGGTGCTCTGGTTCACACCCATGCTCCATAAAGTGAGAGCAGCCTGGGCCCGTCCAAATATCAGTGCAGCCTCGACAATCAATGGAGCCGGTATGTCGCAGATATTCGCCGCCGCTTCAGGAGAGTAGTGCTCCACAAGAGCTCTAATCTTTTCAAAGTCTCGCGTGTGTTCGGCGATAAAGTCCTGATCCACCAATCCCTCCCTGATCAGCACATGGAGCATACTATTGAGCAGGGCGATGTCAGTCCCTGGTCGAATCGAGAGGTGGAGGTCGGCGAAATCTGCGGTCTCTGTCCGCCGGGGATCGACAGCGATGATCATAACCCTATCCGGGTCGCTCATTTTTCTGCGCTTGATCCGCTTAAAAGTAACAGGATGACAGTCGGCTGTGTTTGTGCCGATTAGAAAAAAGCAGTCGGCAACATCGATATCCGCGTAGGAGGCCGGAGGCCCATCGGACCCAAGCGAGATCTTATATCCTGCAGCTGCCGAAGCCATACAGAGACGGGAGTTGGTGTCGAAGTTATTCGTTCCGATAAACCCTTTCACCAGCTTGTTAGCTACATAGTACTCTTCGGTGGTCAACTGTCCGGAGCCATAAAAGGCCACGGCATTCGGCCCATGTTCATCAATGATCTCGCAAAATTTTTTCGCCGTGCTCTTGAGCGCCACCTCCCAGGAGACACGCGTAAAAGGGCCATCCTGGCAACGGCGCATCTGGGGATGGACCAGCCGATCCGCGGTTTTTAAAGTCTCCGGCAGGTAGACCGCTTTGGCGCAGAGGTCGCCGAGGCTGGATGGGTGATCGGGGTCTCCCTTAACCTTAACGACTGCCCCGTCTCCCAGTCCCGCAAGAAGGCCGCACCCTACGCCGCAGTACGGGCAATAGGACTTCACCCAGCGATCTATATTGCCATTGGCTTCTCTGTTCATCCCTTCCTCTCAGAAAGAAATCTCCAGACCGGAAGTGGCTCGCTGCTGTCGCCAAGCCCTTTGGACAAGGGCAAGAACCCCCAGACAGAGAAAGGCGGCAGAACCGAACAAGAGAAAGCCCGTGCCGTAGGAGCCGGTGAGACCCTTGAAGAAACCCAAAATAGAGGGCAAGAAAAACCCGCCTAAACCTCCGGCGGCCCCCACTACTCCGGTCACCACGCCAATCTCTTTCTGAAACCGCTGTGGCACAATTTGGAATACTGCGCCGTTACCCATCCCCAACGCGGCCATCCCCAGGAACAGAGATGCAGTCGCCCAAGGCAGCAGGGGAAGTTGACTGACAAAGAACATGAGGCCGGCAACGACTCCATAAAGAATTCCAAGACATTTGACGCCACCAAACCGGTCAGCCAGAAAACCTCCAATGGGCCGCACGAAGCTGCCAGCAAAAACACACAGGGCAGCAAAGTTCCCTGCCATGACCCGGCTCAATCCATACTGGTCACGGAAGAAGATAGCCAGAAAACTCGCCAGGCCGACAAAGCCGCCAAAGGTGATCATATAGAACAAGTTAAACCACCAGGTGTCCGGCTCTTTGAGCACACGGAGATACTGGACAAGATTTTGGGGACGGGGCTGCTTGGGGCTTTCCTTGGCCATGAAAAGAAAAATCCCCAGCGTCAATAGCATGGGCAGGATCGCTAAGCCAAAAACAGCGTGCCATCCCATATGCTCGGCCAGACGAGGGGCAAAGAACGAGGCCAGAACGGTACCGCTATTGCCCGCGCCCGCTATGCCCATGGCCAGGCCCTGATACTCGGGTGGATACCAGCGGCTAACCATGGGAAGGGCTACGGCAAAGCTGGCGCCCGCGATTCCCAGCATGCAACCCACCAAAAAAAGCTCTCCCAGACTATTTCCTCCAAGCCACCCGACGAGAAGCGGCAGCAAGGTAAGGATGATTCCGACGCTGCCTGTCCTCTTAGGCCCAAAATGGTCGCTCGCGATGCCCATGGGAATACGGAGCAGAGAGCCGGCCAGGATGGGAACAGCAACCACCAATCCTTTCTGCGCCGGCGAGAGGGAAAAATCCTCGGAGATATAAACACCCAACGAGCCAATCATCACCCAGACCATGAAGCTCACGTCGAAGTAGAGAAAGGCGCTGATGAGCGTGCCCAGATGGCCCGCTTTGAAAAAATCCTTGATGTCCGCGCGTCGCATCCTGTACCTCCGTCAATCTGCTATCGAAAAGCCGTCGCCTTGAGCGACCAGCTTGAAAATTTTTGCCTTGAGCTTCGGATTGGTCGAGCAGTTCCCCGTCTTCAAATGAAACTTGTAACCATGGAGCGGACAAACAATCTCGTCGCCCTCAATCCACCCCGCCGATAGCTGCCCTCCTTCATGGGGGCAGTTGTTCTGGAGGGCGCAAAGCTGCCCCTGATGTTTGAATACCGCCACCTCGTCTTTGTTCACGCGAACCAGCTTCGCAGAACCTTCCTGAATCTCCTGGGCCCGAATCGTCGGCCTGACCGGCTCCTTCTCAGCCGGGGCAGTGACACCCACAGCCGACGCCTGGGAAATCTTTCGCAGTTGCTGTCGCATGGCCTTGAAGGCCCCATGCTGAACCAAGCCGGCGACAACATTAGGCAAACCTTCGCAAGGGACATCTTCCATAATCTTGATGGGCGGGTTCGGTTCACATCCTGCGGCCCCGGCGACAAAAACATCCACCGCTTCCACGACTTCGCCGTTGAGTTTGATGTTCTTTCCCAACAGACCTATGTCCGCGACCGAATGATTGCCGCACCCCGCAGGACATCCCGACCAGTGCATGCGCAAAGGCTGCGTTTTTCCCAGCTTCGCCTCCAGGGCGCGCGCCGTCTTCAGCGCCCAGCCTTTGGTCTCGATCAAGGCGAAGTGGCAATAGTCCATCCCTGTGCAACTCACGAGGCCGCGCATCACCTCCGGCGGATCGTATCGCAGCTCTTGAAGCACCGGCTCGGCTGTGAGATCGCCGATCTTGTTATCGGGCACACCGGGAATAATGAGATTCTGTCCGATGGTCAGCCGAATCTGGCCGCTGCCATAATTCTCGGCTAGGTCAGCGACCTGAAGCATCTGCTCCGTCGTTATCCGGCCTACCGGCACGGTAAGGCCGACATAGTTGAGCCCTTCCTGCTTTTGGCGGAAGATGCCGACGTGATCGGTATGTTTCGCCGATCGTTCATCCTTCCCCGCGGTGCGGCGCGGCCGATCGAGTCTGCGCTCGAGCTCGCGCCGGAATCGCTCTACGCCCCAATTTTCGATGAGAAAAGCCAAACGCGCTTTCGTACGCAATGCACGCGTCCCGTGATCACGAAAGATCATTACGATGTGGCTGCAAACCGCCGCCGCTTCTTCCGACGTGAGGAAAAGATCCAAGGGAGAAGCGATACGATATCCGCCAGAGCCCAACTTACCACCCACGGCAACGTTGAACCCTTTGACCTCTGAGCCGTCGATCTCTTTCGTCGCCGGGGTCAGCGCGATGTCTTGCGTCTCGGCGTGCGTGCAAGCTTCTTTGCAAGCGGTTATCGTTACGTTGAACTTTCTCGGCAAATTCGTGTAGGCCTTGTTGCCCACGAACATCTGTGTAAATTCCTGGACCACCGAGGAGGCATCAAAGAGCTCATTGGGTGTGAGTCCGGCCACCGGACAGCCGACCACGTTGCGGATATTGTCCATGCCGGTCTGGAGCGTAACCAAGCCAACTGCTTTGAGCCGCTCCCAGATCTGCGGCACATGCTCGATCTTAAACCAGCGCAGTTGGATCTGCTGGCGTGTAGTGATATCTGTAAAGCCCTTACCGAAATCTTTACTTATCTCGCCGATGGTCCGAATCTGGGCTGCGTTGCTGATCCCGTTAGGGATGCGGATCCGCATCATGAAGGAGCCTGGAGTCTGACGCCGGAAGAAGACGCCGGTCCACTTGAGCCTCTCCCGGTCGCCCTCGCTGATCGCTTCCCATCCTTCCTGGACATAGCGGGGAATATCCCGAAGGACGTCCAGGCCGTCTTTTTCTTTCTTGTACTCCTCGATCTTGTTCATGACCGTTCTCAAAAAAACAAAAGGCGCTCCACTGTCTCCCAGTGAGCGCCTTTGCCACTTGCCGAAGGCCACTCTGCCTTCGCTTGTTTAATACGCAACTTCTATGCCATGATCTTTTCCTCTAAAATCGTAACGATTTCTTGAGCTTCATTTCCTTGTGTAAACCGCTCAGCGCCTACTCTCTGTTCACGCTGCCTAAAGAGTAAGCATTTCTTGCTACTAGGCCCTCTTCTTCCCAATCATTTCATCCGCCAAATGGCTTGTAAGCAAAACGATAGGGTTTCGTTGCTCTTCCCAAAAAAACAAAGACGCTCCACAGATCTCCGCGGGCGTCTTTGCTCCATCTCGAAGGCCTCTCCGCCTTCGACGAAATTAATAGTCGATCGCAGCGCCGATCAGATCGATCAGAAGGCGTAGATGGCCTGCAAAGCCAAAGTTGTCTGATTCCGATCGGAGTTGCCATCCCCCTTGCTAAAGAAACTCTTGTTGGCCCAATCCTGACGGAGCTCGGCCCGTCCCAAAAGTTTAGCAGTAAATTTGTACGCACCGGTGAGGGTAAGCTCACTGAGAGTTACGTCGTGGGCGAAGCCCGTCCGCACACCGTCACTGTCCGAGAAGACCTCAGCCCGCAATGCGGTGGTAAAACGATCCGTCCAGTCATAGGAGGCAATTCCCGCTACACCTTGCCAGGTCGCGTTACGGAGGCTCGCGGTCACTTTCTCTTCATCGCCGTAAGTGTACTCTAAAAACAAAGTAAGAGCAGAGGTGGCCTTGATCGTTGCAACATTGCTGATGGTAAAGCGGCTGCGCCCGCTGCGGTGCCTCTGTTCCGGCCCGTCCATTATGCTCGTCGTCAGGGAAAAAGCCTCGGCCGGAGTAAAAGTAAAGCCTCCGTGGAATGATGGCGAGCGATTATTGTCAGAAGGATCATCCCAGCCGGTCACCGGACCACCCATAATGGTAAGCATGCTGGCGACAGGATAGCTCAGGAGAACGCCGGTATGGGTAAATGGAATCGCAAGATTGAACATGTAAGAGCGGGAAATGTTCGGGTTGGGCGAGCCCGGCGCAGGAATCACCTCGGTCCCCATTAAGGTAACGAACTTCCCTCCCTTAACCTGAAGACCCGCTCCAATAGGAATGGTAAAAGTGAGGAAAGCTTCTCTCAGCTCCGCCGACGGTTCCCCGCCGTTGCCGGCTCCCTTAGCTTTATTCACGCCCCAGAAGGTAGCCTCGCGCAAAAGCTCAGCCGTGCGCCCAAAATCCGCCACGAGCTTAAGGCCGACCCCCCAGTCCTTCTCCGGCTTTTCCAAGGTCAGGTTGAAATGATTAAACACAATATCGTTGTGATCCTGGTCGAAGTATCTCCCGCTTATATCACGGTCAAAAGCAGCAGCCGGATGATTAGAGCTCCAAGTATAGCTGGTGTCGAGAAAACCGCTGATGCTTATTCCGAACAGGGCCTTTTCCAGCGCCGATCTGCCCTCGTCGATCTTTTTGTCCAGCAGGCCGACGCTGCCGTCCAAGCTGAACCAGCCGGGGCCAAGTCCCTTGGGCGCCTCCTTCGCATAGGCGGGCTTTGATGCGGAAAGAAAAACAGCCAGAACCAAAGTTATCCACATTACGCCTTTTTTCATCTGACAACCCTCCATCAACTTTTTCTTCCTGAGTAGTTCAATCGGCCGATCCTTCAACTGTGTGAGCAACCTCGCCAACCATAAGGAATCTACGAAATAAACGGGCCCTCACGCGGTTACTCTAAACGCTGAACCCGGTCATTTTTCAGGCCAAGCCGGCTCAATTAAACCTCGATCTTTCGACAGCCCATTCGCAAAAAAAGGCGTCCAATCCGAACTCCGAATTAGGCGCCTTTGCCTAGCTTTAACGGTCGCGTCAGCCCCCTCGCCTCCGACCGGATATATGAGCAACCTATGTGCCAAGACAACTACATTAAAATCTCAATGATTACAACAGGTATATTTATCCAGCGACAAGCGAACGCCGCTTTTCTAATCACGCCCCGCCTAAGCAACAGGCACCATCTGCGTTGCCTGCTCCTTTCAACCAGGCCCTCTCTTCTTTTCGATCATCTCTTCTGCAAGAATAATCGCATGGGCAATCTCCGCCATCGGTTTGCGCATATCCATGCTCTTTTTCTGAATCAGGGAAAAGGCCTCGGCTTCTGAAAGGTCCTGTTGCTTCATAAGAATGCCCTTCGCCCGTTCTATCGTCTTGCGCGCCTCTAAGGTCCGCTTAAGATTTTCGTTCTCTTTCCTCAGAGACATGAACTCTTCAAAGCGGGAAATAGCGAGTTCCACGGCGGGGAGAAGCTCCTCCTCCCTTAAAGGCTTTACAAGATAAGCCATCACGCCCGCCGCTTTAGCCCGTTCTATGGTGCCTGGCTCGTAATGACTCGTAAGCAGGACTATGGGAGTGGCGCGCTCTTCCATGATTTTGCCGGCGGCGCTAATCCCATCCATATCGGGAAGGCCCACAGCCATCAGAATCACATCAGGAGTGACAGCCTGCGCCAGCCTTAGTGCGTCGTGACCACTCTTGCCCTCGCCCACCACTTCAAACCCTCTCTCGGTCAAAGCCCTAATCAGAAAAGCTTTGGAGGGGAGATGGTCATCTAAAACCAACACCCTCCTTTTCATACTTTTGCTTCCTGTTCCTCTTCTCTCCGACTCTTGGATGCCGAGACCCGGCGGATAAACTCCGAAAAAAATCTCTCCCCATAGTATTTCAGCGTCGGCGAATAGGTAGCTGTATCCGCCCGCATCTTATCCGGTGCGATGTAGGGAAGCCGGGCCAGCTCCTTCGAATGCTGATTGATCCACAGATCAATCATCGCCGGCGTCACCTCTAGATGGAACTGAAGGCCATAGACATTTCTGCCCATGCGAAAGGCCTGATTGTCGTAGTAAATCGAGGAGGCAAGCCGCTGCGCCCCCTTGGGAAGATCAAAGCTGTCGCCATGCCACTGGAAGACAATGGCCTTATCCGGCAGATGGCCGAGCAGCGAGTCCATCTCTCCTTCCAGGGTCATCGAGATCGGATACCAGCCGATCTCCTTAAAGTTTCCGTGATAAACTTGAGCGCCGCCAGCTGCAGCGATAAGCTGGGCTCCCAGGCAGATTCCTAGAAGAGCCACCTCCTGTTTTAGGGCGGTTCGGATAATCGTCTTTTCCCACTTGAGAAATGGATACTTCTCTTCCTCGGCGACGCTCATCGGCCCGCCGAGGATTACAACGGCCGCAATCTCGTCCCAATTTTCATCGGGCAACTCCCCTTCAAAGAGCCGGACGCAATGGTAACTCACGCGTTCCCGCTCGAACACCTGAGCAAAGCTTCCCACCCCTTCCTCGGGAGCGTGTTGGAAGATCAGAAAGTCTTGGATGCGAGACATATTCAGGCTACCGGCTCTCCTCAAGCCGCACGCCATCTTTTTTTTGGCAGGGCCTAGATATCGAAATAAAGAGCGAACCATAGGGGTGCGGTCTCATCCTCATAGCATCGACCTCTTTCTTGCGTTTGTACTCCAGCCAGGTCTCGATCACATCCTTGGTAAAGACGTCCCCCTTGAGCAGAAAATCATGGTCCTTCTCCACTGAAGTTGGCATTCGGCGCATCGCTCACGGCTACTCCACCAGTTTCTGGCCCGACGGGTGGAGCTGGAAGTCCGGGTAGCCGAGCACGCCCATCTCCGGGCCGTCGAGTCCTTCGAGCTCGACCTCCTTGCTCACGCGGATCGGCGTGATCAGGTTGCTCAGCTTAAACCATACGTATGCCATTACGAAGCCGAAGACCACCACCACAACACCGTCGATCGCCTGCATGACAAATTGAGAGAAGTCGCCGTAGAGAAGGCCGCGCACGCCGTCAGAACCATACAATTTCACCATCCCCTCGCGCACGACGCCGTTCCACCCGGCGCCATACGCACCGTTTGCGAAGATGCCGACGGAGAGCACACCCCAGAGGCCGTTTACACCGTGCACGGAGATCGCGCCGACGGGATCATCGATGCCCCGCGCCTCCCAGAAAAAGACGCTGAGCACTACAAGGACACCCGCGACCGCACCGATGACCGCCGCCGCCCACGGATCAACAAAGGCGCAAGGCGCCGTGATGGCAACCAGCCCCGCCAGCATCCCGTTGCACATCATCGTCGAGTCCGGCTTGAAGCCCTTGGCCCAGAGCGTAAACATAGCGAAGAGGGCGCCCGTGAAGCTCGCGAGCATCGTGTTCACCACGACGTAGCTGATGCGCAGGTCGGTACCGGCGAGGGTCGAGCCCGGGTTGAACCCGAACCAGCCAAACGCCAGGATGAACGTTCCCAGCACGACCATCGGCACGTTGTGCCCGGGCATCGCCAGCGGCCTGCCCTGCGAGTCATACTTGCCAATGCGGGGGCCTATGGCCATTGCGCCGGCAAGCGCGATGATGCCGCCCATCGCATGGACGACGCCGGAGCCGGCGAAGTCCACCGCGCCGTGGCCGAGGCCCCAGTTGACGCCGCCCTGCGCGAGCCAGCCGCCACCCCAGACCCAGTTCGCGTAGAGACAATACGGGAGCGCAATCCACAGGCCGTACAGGCAAAAGTTCTTCCACGACCAGCGCTCGGCCATGGCGCCGGTTGGGATCGTCGCAGTGGTATCCATGAAAACCATCATGAAGAAGAAAAGGACCATTACGGCAACGTCATTGACGGCGCCGTTGAGAAACCAACCCGTCGTGCCAAAGAGTCCGTACGTGAATGCCCCTGTAGCTTTCCCCGCCGCGTCAACCGCTGCGCCGAGGCCGAAGCCACTGTTAAGCAGGGACAGGCCGGGACCCAGGGAGGGGTACCATCCCGGCGGCACCGGTCCATTCCACCAGTTTCCCCATCCGATGGCGAACCCATAGATGAAAAACCCGATACCGCCCAGCGGGTAGATCATCAAGTTCATCGCCGCCGTGTGCGAGCTGTTCTTGGCCCGGCAGAGGCCGGTCTCTACGAACATGAATCCGGCCTGCATGAACATGACCAGGAAGCCGGCGACCAGCACCCAGACATAGTTGATCGAGTAGAGGTTGTGGGCGATGCGGTCGTACAGGTCGCCGAGCTTGAGCTGATCGGGAATGTCACCCTTCGCGTCTCCAGCCGGCGTCGCCCATGTGCCAGAGTTACCGCCGGTTGGATCAGGCCACATCGGCTTATTCGGATCCGGGCTCGTCGTTGTGAAATAAGCCGGCAGCTTCGGCGCTGGCGCTTGCGGAGCCGCAGCCTGAGGGGCCGCTCCCTGCGGCTCCGCAGCTTGAGGGGCGGCTTCCTCAGCAAGAACCGGACGCATCATCAGCATCCAGGCGATGACCATCGAAAGAGACAGAAATAGCCACAGTCTTTTTGCTTTACCCATTTTTTGATTCTCCTATCGTTAATCTAAGCTAGATCGCATCCGGACCCTTTTCTCCGGTGCGTATCCGGATGACCTCCTCCACCGGAGTTACAAAGATCTTGCCGTCTCCGATCTTTCCGGTCCGCGCCGCTGTCGTAATCGCTTCCACCACCTGACGCGCCTTCTCGTCCGCAATCAGCACTTGGATCTTGACCTTTGGTAAAAAATCAACCGAGTACTCAGCCCCGCGATAAAGTTCGGTGTGCCCTTTTTGCCTGCCAAAGCCCTTGACTTCGCTCACTGTCATTCCTTCGACCCCCGCTTTTGTGAGCGCCTCTTTAACTTCGTCTAGCTTAAAGGGCTTGATAATAGCCTCGACCATCTTCATAAGTCCTCCAAAAACATTTCGCCTGAATAAAATTAGTAGATGACGCTGATTTTAAAACACAGCAAATCCTATGCCATGAGGAGCCTAAAGGGGAGAGAGCCAATTTTGCTATGGAAACGCAGCTTCCGTAACCCGAGCTAAATGGAAAGGGCGCTCTGAGATGCACAGCGTTTAAGCGTGCTGCCTCAATCCTGTGCAGGAATTAGCGGAAAATTGGCTACCAAGGCACCGCCTGAAGGGATAGCTTTCCAGACAAACAATTTCGCAGGAGGGAGCCGATTCATCTCTCTCAGATGCCTTTCCTTAACGAGCGCGATCGTAGGTATGGGCTCTTCCAATAGTCCCTCAACCACGGCTGGGTGAGGAACCACCTGGACGCGGTTGGACAGATAAAAGGGAAGCGATTCCCCGCGGATAGCAATGACTCGGTAATCTTTCGCCGCAATCCCCTTTACGACCTGCGCCAGACTGCGCGTGCTTCTCAGCTCGGAAATATCATGCGCCTTATCCCCATAAAACCACAGCACGAGCCATAGGGACGAAAAGGAAACAACCCACGGAGTCCATCTCTCCTTCCGTAGGGTTTGTGCAAGCACCGCTGTCAAAAACAAGAGAGAAGGAAGAGGACGGCGCTTAGATGGAGGCCTTTGGAAGAGTTCAAATCCTATAATACCTTTCGATGAGTGAGGGAAGGTAACTCCGCACGCACCTTTGCCAGATAATCTAAATCAATCTCCGCGAAGATGACTGTGGGGAGATCGGAGGCCCGTGCCAGAACTCTTCCCCACGGATCTATGATCATCGAATTACCGTAGGTGGCAAAGCTCCGGGGATTCTTCCCTATTTGGTCTGGGGCAATGATGTAGACCTGATTCTCGATGGCCCGCGCGCGCAGTAGAGGCTCCCAGTGGGCCTCGCCGGTAAAGGCCGTAAAGGCAGATGGGACAAAGATGACCTGAGCACCCTTGACAACCAAGGCACGATAGAGTTCAGGAAAACGGAGATCGTAGCAGATCGTGAGCCCCATGGGGCAGAATTCGGTCTCGGCCACAACGACCTCTTCGCCGGGTTGACGTGTTTCTGACTCGATGGTGGTAACACCGTTTTCGATGTCAACATCAAAAAGGTGGATCTTACGGTAGAGGGCAATAGCGTTTCCTTTAGGATCAAACAATAAACTCGTATTGTAGGCCTTGCTGCTTCCGGGGATCTCCTCGAGGACAGAACCTGAGAGGAGATAGATACCTAGATCTCGGGCCAAACGGGCCATCAAGTCCGCGGTAGGTCCGGGAATAGGTTCCGCGTATTTCTCTTCGTCCTTTTTATCTCCGCGCCAGTTGAATACCTCGGGTAAGGCCGCGACCTTAGCGCCGCGGGCGGCGGCCTCGCGCACCTTCGCCTCGGCCTCTCTGAGATTCGAGTCTTTATCGGGACTAGCCAGCATCTGGATGGCCGCAGCTATAAACTTCATGGTGATTAGTTGCTGGTTATTAGTTATTCGTATACTCCGTAAAACACGACTGACCAACAACCCCATGCAACCTCATTAACGAGTAACTAATAACGAATAACCATTAACGAGTTAAGAAAACCGGACAGGGGCTTTTTCTGAGCACATACTCCGTGGTGCTTCCCAAAACCATTTCAATAATCCGCCGGTGGCCATAAGCCCCGATGAAAAGGAGGTCGTAGTTGAAGTTAACTAAATAATCTATAATTTTTTGCTCAGGATATCCTCGGCCCAGTTCATAGCGGGTTTCAACCCCGTAAGCGCCCAAATAGGATCTTGCTTCCTGGAGTACTCTCTCGCCCGTTTTTTCTTCTTTCGGGACATAAAGAACGGTGAGGGGAAGACGCAGCTGAGTACAAAACTCAGCCGCAGATTCCATGGCGGAACTGGCCCTTTGACTCCCATCATAGGCGAGCAGTGGCCGTTCGATCTCTTTGAATCTCTTAGTGGAGACCAAAACAGGACGGGGACACTTACGGGTTACGCTCTCTGCCGTTCCCCCCAAAAGACCCGTGGAGAATTCCTCGTTGATCCCGCGGTGGCCCAACACGACCAGATCTGCCACCTTGGAGCGCTCGCAGATTTCGTTGGGGATGATGCCCATGTCAAGGAAAGTCTCGAACCGTATCCCCCTCTGTTTGCAGCGCTGGCTGAATTCTTCGAGGATCGCCTTTCCCCTTTCTTCTAATACCTCGCGCATCTTGGTCGAGAAATCCAGGTAGGGTTCAAACCCGAGGGAGCCGGATATGTCATGGAAGAAAGTCCCCTCTATGGAAACCGTGTCGATCACGTGCTGACCAAAGAGAGCTCCGTTGAACTTTTCAGTCAGCCAGAGCCCGTAATCCAGAGCTGCCCTAGAATGATCCGAACCATCGAGCGGAACCAGAATATTCTTGATCATCTTCTGCTCCTGATGCTTCGCGCGGCATAGTCTAGCGATCTGGCCTCAAGACATTGCAGCGGGTCTGAGAAAAGTTGTTCTATTTTCCAGCCCTCCTTCTCCCCCCGGATAACATACCAAGCCACCTTTTTTTTGCAAGTTATACTTTTCTGCGCCCAAGGGGGGTTTACACGCGAGCGCCGATAAGAGATAATGTGAATCGAGTTGCCGAAATGGGACAAGGGAAACATAAATACGAATCCCTGCTTCAAGAGCTTATAGCGAGGGCAAGGACGCTGAATATCGACGTCCGCACGGAAAAATTGCTTCGCGAAGTGGGGTATCGCGTCCATAGCGGCCGCTGCCGGCTAAAAGGGCAGGAGCTAATCATCATCGATCGCGACGCCCCGCTCGGCGAACAGGTGGATTTCCTAGCCGGTGAGCTGAAAAGGCAAGAACCTGTTTGAGGCTCGGCCGCTTTCTGATACTGGATTGCTAAAGACCGGTTTTCTACTGGACCCGAATCTTCTTCGCCGCTTCGATCCCCAGCGAGAATTCATCCTTTTCGATCTTCAGCGTCATGATTCCCAGGGAAGGGGCCACATCCACAACCTGAAACTCAACCCCAGGGACGAGACCGTGCTGCTGTAAGAAGCTGAGCAAGCGGGCATCTCTTTCCCCCCCCTCGGTAACGCACCGGAATACCACTTCGCTTCCGGGGGCTACGCGATCCAGCGGCAAATTTTTATGAGACAGGGAACGTCCCTCGCCGGGAATGGGGTTGCCGTGCGGACAGGTAGTAGGATGGTGCAGGAGTTTGGCTAATTTTTCTTCTACTTCTGATGAGATCGCATGTTCCAGGCGATGTGCTTCCTGATGCGCCTTTACCCAGTCCAGTCCCAAAATGTCCGTCAATAATCTCTCCGTCAAGAAATGACGCCGTAGGATTCTCTCGGCCACCCTTTTCCCCTTGCCGGTCAGGTGGATCTCTTTTCGACGTTCTACTCTGACGTACCCCTCTCTCTCTAGTCGACGTAGGGTGCTGAACATCGTTGACGGAGAGACCTCCATATCTCCCGCCACCCTGGCTGCAATAACGGGCTGGGACTCCTCCCCTAGGACATAAATGGCCTTCAGATAATCTTCGAGGGCCGGTGTAATCTTGGCGTCTTCCATAGGCTTGACAAACTTAATTAATTCGACTATACGAATATTTATAATTCAATGGACCAAACTTATAAGTAGCCGGAGCCGAAAGATGCCTCATTGTTATTATCTTATTTGAGTCGTTCATCAAGATCAAGAGAGGAGGAAAAGATGAAGCGTTTAATCGAAAGAATCATTAGGACAGGAACCATTCTAGGCGGGTTTCTCTTTTCATTCATCCTGCCGCAAATACTCCCTGCCCAGGAACGGGTGGTCATTGCCATTCAGCCCACGCTCGCCAGCGACGAGATGTTAACCAAGGCCAAACCTCTTAAGAATTTCCTGGAGCAAGGGCTGGGTGGCAAAGTGAATGTGGAGATCTATGTCCCAAGCAGCTTCGCGGCGGTGGTCGAGTCCCTGCGCTTCGGCCACGCCCATGTCGCTTTCATGTCGGCTTGGCCAGCCCAATTGGCTGTCCAGCTCGGCGGAGCCGATGTCGCCTTGGCCGAGGTCCGTCAGGTCATCATTGGCAAAGAGAAGAAGGAAGCTCCTTATTACTTTTCCTACTGGGTAGTGCTGCCGAATTCACCTTACCAAAATCTTCAATCTCTAAAGGGCAAGTCTGTCTGTTTCCCTAGCCCGATCTCTACTTCCGGATATGTTGCGCCGATGGGCCGGCTCGCGGAATTGAACCTCATTCAAACGACGCAAGGAAAGGAAGCCGACCCCAAGACTTTTTTCAAAGAGGTCTTGTTCGGGGGCGGCTACGGACAGTGCTGGCAGGCTTTGAAGCAGGGACAAGTCGAGGCAACAGTAACGGCCGGGGATATTCCGGAGAAGCTCTACAATGAAGTGATCTCCTCTACTCGGATTATTGAACAGCAAGGCCCGATCCCATCCCACGCGGTGGTTGTCAGCAAAGAGCTGAAAGATCCTTTGCGCTCCAGAATCATAGGAAGAATCTCGAAACTTGGAGAGCCTGAACACCGCAGCCTGATGCGATCTTTTATCTCCAGCATCTTCGTCGGATTCAAGCCGACGACCGCGGATGAGCATCTGGGTTCTCTAAACAACTACCTGAAGCTCGTGGGACTAAAGTATACGGAGCGCCTGTAACCGAAATGGACAGCACGGACCTAGCGCTGCGGGCGGAAGGGATCTGCTTCGCCTATCGAGGTGAAGAGTGGGTCTTGAAAGACATTTCTCTATCCGTACCTAAGGGGAAGGCAACGATGATCATGGGGCCTTCGGGATCTGGGAAAACGACTCTAATGAAGGTCTTGGCGGGCATCTTGGACCCCCAGCGTGGCCGGGTGGAAGTACTAAATCATGAGATCGGGAAGCGAACCCGACGAAGCCTCTACTCCCTCATCGGCTATATCCCTCAACAGTTGGGACTCGTACGGAATTTAACCTCCCTAGAGAATGTGTTGATGGGTGCGCTAGGCCGGTGCGGTCATGGGAAGGTGATGCTGGGGCTCTTCCCTCACCATGAAATCGAGCAAGCGCAGGCCGCTCTGGACCTAATGGGGATTAGCGACAAGAGTTCCGAGAAGGTTTTCCGCCTGAGCGGCGGGCAGCGCCAACGGGTCGCCATTGCCCGCACCCTTTTGCAACGACCGCGAGTTGTGCTGGCCGATGAGTTTGTCTCTGACCTGGATCTGGATTTAGCTTCGGAAATACTGAGACTTATGCGCCAGGTTGCCGAACGGGAGCAAATGACCTTTATCGCAAACATGCACGAACCGCAGCTAGTTCGGGAGTTTGCCGACCAGGTTCTGCTCCTCGATCACGGAGAGTTGGTGCGCGGCCTACCCAGACATGGGCTTCAGGGACAGCCCTCAGCCGAGGTTTTCCAGTGAGAACAGACCTCTTCGTTATGGCCTTGGTTGCCATCCTTCTCAGCATCGTGCTGGGCCAGTTGGGTTTCTTTGATGCCGCCCGGCTGATGAAGGGGTTGCGGAATATGGGAACCTTGACCTTGGAGATGCTTCCTCCGGACGCTAGCGTTCTTCCGGTCGCGGGGAAGGCTCTTTGGGAAACTGTCCAAATGTCATTTGCCGGAACCATGCTGGGTTTCCTTGTATCCCTCCCCCTGAGTATTTTGGGCACAAGACACCTTTTTTCGGCGCCCCTTTCAAACCTGTCTCGCCTCATCGCCGCTGGAATCCGAACTGTGCCCGTACTGCTGTGGGCGATTCTATTCGTCATCTTAGTCGGCCTCGGTCCCTTGGCAGGAACACTCGGTGTCGCGGCTTACACAGTGGGCTACTTAGCCAAAATTTACGCCGAACTCTTCGAGGGCACCGACCCTGAGATAGTGGAAGCGGTGCGGGGCACCGGCGCTTCCAGGTTCCATTTGGTGCGCTTCGTGGTCTTTCCCGAGGGAGCTAACGCGATCCTAACCCAGCTCCTTTTTATGCTGGAATATAATATCCGGGCCTCCTCTATTCTTGGCTTCGTGGGCGCAGGGGGCGTCGGCTTCGTCATGCAGGTCTACCTCCAAACTCTGGAATACAGGCGTTTAGCAACCGTCCTATTGCTCATCCTCTTGGTTGTCCTCATGATGGACGGCTTCGGCGCTTGGTTGAGAAAGCGTTTCCTGCTCGTGCCCCAATCGTAGGAGAACCGATGATCTTTTCCGCAACGACAAGGCGGGCGCGCGCTATGAAGTATGCTCTCGGTTTTTTGTGTCTGCTGCTCTTGATCCCGCACTCTGCGCTCGCCGCAGATGAGGCTAGGAGGCTGGTGGCCTTGGCCGATTATATCGGCGGGGATTACAAAAATGCCGTGCAAGGAGGGAAGGTCGTCAACCCGGACGAGTATCAGGAGATGAAAGAGTTCTCCGCTAGAACGCTAGAACTCTTCAACAAACTCAAAGCAGATGAAAAAAAGGATAAAGCGGGCATCGAGCCGGACCTAAAGGCATTGGCCTCCCGCATCGAACAGAGAGATAACGAGAGAGTCGTGGGAGAGTTGGCCCAGCGCGTCAAGGAAAAACTCATTGCCGCTTACGAGATCATGCCTTATCCCAGGCGGATGCCTTCTTTTCCAGCCGGGAGAATTCTCTTCTCGCAAAACTGCGCCCAGTGCCACGGTGAAACCGGAAAGGGCGACGGCTCAGGCCGTGAAACCATGAAGCCCAAAGCGCCCCCCCCGGCAAACTTTACCGACCCGGTCCTCATGGCCGGTCTCTCCCCCTTCAAAGCCTTCAACACCATCACCTATGGCGTGGAAAAAACGGCGATGGCCGATTTCTCCGCCCTCTCCGAGGAGGAACGCTGGCAGGTTGCTTTCTATCTTTTCTCGCTCCGATTTTCTTTTGAAGCGGCTGCGGAGGGAAGAAGACTTCTCGAGGGCAAAAAATTGCCGGAGGAGCTAAAAAGCGTAGCAACCCTCGCCACACTCTCAGACGAGGAATTAGAGGGGAAAGTTAGAGGCTATTTTTCCAACGGGCAAGAGGTTTCCAAGATCTTGGCCTACCTCCGACGCGGGCTCCTGGAAGAGCGAACGGACGACCCCCTCTTGATCGCCCGGACTTTTCTGAGGGACGCGATGGGACTCTATGAGAAAGGAGAAAAGGGAAAGGCCTATCAAAAGGCGGTGGATGCCTATCTTGAAGGATTCGAACTGGTCGAGCCGACTTTATTTGCTCGGGACCTCTCCTTCGGCCGCGCCCTAGAGAGCAAAATCACCGCCTTTAGGAGCGCTCTTAAACGAGGGGATCCGGCAGAGAAAGTACAAGAACGTTACCAGGAAATCGAAGCAGGACTTGCCCAAGCCTCACAATTATTAAGCAGTGAAAGTCAACTCACCGGCATTTACATCTTTCTCAACGCCGCCCTGATCATTCTGAGAGAGGGCTTAGAGGCAGCTTTGGTCCTAGCCGCGATCCTGGCTTTTCTTAGGGTCAGTGGGGCGACAGGGGTGATGCCATACATCCACCTGGGTTGGATCCTCGCCCTCATTGCCGGGATTCTTACTTGGGTATTGGCCCAAACCATGCTGGACATAAGCGGCAGCCATAGAGAAAGTATGGAGGGATTTACGGCTCTGGCAGCCGCCCTGGTGCTCCTTTACGTCGGATACTGGCTCCACACCAAAGCAGAGGCCCAAAGGTGGCAAAAGTTTGTTCAAGAAAGAGTTCATGAGGCCCTTTCCAATCAGCGGATTCTGACTTTGGTAGGAATCTCCTTTTTTACGGTCTACCGTGAAGCCTTTGAGACGGTTCTCTTTTATCAGGCGCTCTATCTTCAGGTTCCCAATACCCCTGGTCCTGTTATCTGGGGGTTCGTCGTTGGTGCAGGGGTACTGGGCATTGTGGTCTTCGCCCTCATGAAGATCGGGCTCAAAATCCCGATCAAGTATTTCTTCGGGACCACGGGCGCCTTCCTCTATCTCTTAGCCCTAACTTTTGCCGGGCAAGGAGTGAAAGAACTTCAAACGGCGGGATGGATCAGCGTTACCCCACTGTCATTTCCGCCTCAAGTGGACTTTCTAGGAATCTATCCGACGCTTGAAACCATGTTGGTACAGGGTGCAGTGGTCCTGGTCCTTTTGGCTGCCACGTTGTGGTTAAACCGATCACCAGGAACTGTGAGGGGCAGCGTACCTTGAGACCGTGTAATCAAGACAAGGAGGTAAAAGATCGCAAGGGATACAAACCCTTACGCTGCATCTGCGGGAGCCTATTAGCGCGCCTAGTTTCAGAAGGGGTTGAGTTGAAATGCCGGAGATGTAAGCGGCATATCATCGTGCCTCTCAAGCATCCTAGCGGGGAGAATACGGGAGAGGCCCGAGAATAAGTTTGACTTGACAAACAAAATATATTAGATTATACGAACTATTACTATTCGATGAACCAAAGCAATTTCTAAGAGGCCAGAGGTTTAAAATCCAGAGCCCGGAGTCACGGAGGACGTGACCCGGGCTCTTTTATTTTGAAAGGAGGTCTAAGAAATGCAGACAATAAATTCTCCTCAGGGAAGGTGGTCGGTCTCCGTATGTAGCTGCAGCCAGGACACCATCCACTTGGTGTACGGAAACGTCACCATCCACATCGCCGTAGAAGACCTGCGGGATCTAGGAATGGCGATGCAAAGGATAGCTGAAGGATTGGAGCTTCAGTTATCCCGGGACGACGGCAACGGCAGGAAAAAAGAATTCCTCCAATAACCATGTTTGAGCTGCTTTCAATCCTGGCCAAAGGCGGACCTGTAATGGTCCCGCTTCTCATCTGCTCGATGATCTCCCTCGCAGTAACCATAGAGCGTTTCCTTTTTTGGCGAAGGATAAGATCCAAGGAGCTTGTGAACCAGATGCTTACGCTCGTGGAGAAGGGACAACCTCAAGAGGCGCTACGTTTAGGTCAAAGCTCTGATCTGCCCATTGTGCGGGTATTGGCCGAGGGTCTGGCTCATCTAAATCCTTCTCCGTCCAAAGCCATGGAAGTGGCCGCGCAAGCCGAGGTTCCAGTCCTCAAAAGACGACTCACAATTCTCGATACCATCATCACCCTGGCACCCTTGCTCGGTCTTCTTGGAACAGTCACGGGCATGATCAGCTCTTTTGGAATCATGTCCGAAGCTGGCATCGGACAGCCCCATGCGGTCACCGGAGGTGTCGCCGAGGCTCTCATTGCAACGGCAACCGGACTGCTGATCGCCATTTTGACGCTCATCCCTTACAACTACTTCACTTCGCGGGCGGAAAAAGAGATGGAGGATATGGAATACTTTGCCTCTCGGCTGGAACTCCTCTTCCACTCTCACCAGGAGGTTAAGTGATGCGCCTTCAGCGAAGAAGCCTAAAGAAAGCCCGCATCGAGATCATTCCCATGATCGACACGATCTTCTTTCTCTTGGTCTTTTTCATGATCTCCACTCTTTCCATGGCCCGCTTCCGTGGAGTCCAAGTGAATCTTCCCAAGGCCGCCTCGGGCAGCCAAGCCCCAGCAGAAAGCGTCACTGTTACACTGACAAAAGAAGGGCAACTCTTTCTCAACAAGGAAGAGGTGGGCAGGGAATCGCTTCTTCAATCTTTGCGTCAACAGTTGAAAAAAAATCCTGAGTTGCTGGTCATTATCAATGCGGATAATGGGGTGCAACACGGGAAAGTGGTTGAGATCATGGACGAGGCGAGACAGGCTGGTGTGGCCAAATTGTCCATTGCGGTCAAACCTAAGGAGAACAAACAATGAAAGAGCAAGGTCTGGTCTCCTCTTTTGCTGTCTCTTCGTTGATCCATATCGCCGTTATACCTCTTGCCTCGATCCTCATGGCAGGACCAGGTCCTATGTCTTCACCTAGCCGGATTGATGTCTCCCTAGTTGACATCCCGAGGGCCGAGGAAAAGGAACCGGCGGTCCAACCTGCGCCTAAGCCTGAGCCTAAGAAGGTCGAAAAAATCCAACCTCCCAAGCTCGTCCATAAGACGGATTTAGCCAAGGTTGAACCAACCGAAGTGCCACCTGCAATGGAAGAAACTCCTCCGCCACCTGCCCTGGTCGCTTCCGGTCCAGAAAAAGGGAGTGTCGTGAGCAAAGGTCCCCAGGGCGAGGCTGAAGGAGGAGAAGCCGGCGCGGGAAACCTCTTTGCCGGAGGAGATGTGCAGGTGGTAGCGGGCGCGGGTGTAGGAGGGGGCGGAGGCGGCCAGGGTATTGCCGGGCTTGGCAGAGGAACAAAGGGCGATGGTTCTGGGGGAGGGGGAAGTGGTGACGGGTTTGGACATCTCGCCCGGCCTTTGGGAGGCTATCAGGTAAAGCCGCGCTATCCCGATTCTGCCAGACGCGCGGGGGTTCAAGGAGTCACACTCCTGAAGGTCAGGGTCTTAGAGAATGGCAATGTAGGAGAGACTTTTGTCGAGCAGTCAGCCGGCCACCCTGATCTCGACCGGTCGGCTGCCGACGCAGTGAAAAAATGGCGCTTCGAGCCAGCCCGGAGAGGAAATGAGACCATCGCCGTATGGGTGCTGCTTCCAGTGAGGTTCCAACTGCAGTGAGGAGCCCGCAGTACAGATGGTGATCGGAATTAATTAGCAATGAATTTCGAGTTTCAGGAGATTCAGTATTTTCCTGTGCTGGTTTTTGTGCTCGTCGTGGGGATAGTATTTCATCTACTACTCCTCTGCCGACGCATTCCTTTGCTGCTGAACATAGCCGTCTCTGCGGTTTCAGCCGTAGTGTTCTTTTTATTCCTTCAGCAGAAAACAGTGGTGGACGACCAGGCCATTTACATAGAGTTCGGTAGGCTCCCACTCATCCGTTACACTATCCCACTTGAGGAGATCACCGGCTTTAAAGGCATCACTTATGTGCGGGTCGGTGACATTTGGGCTGTTCAGCAGGAGGGAGCATCCATGCCGCCTTTTATAGCGGGTATGGACGATGCCCTGCTTTTGCAGTTGAAGGACGGCAGTCGCCATCTCATAGGATCACAACGGGTCAAAGAGCTTGAGCAGGCTATCGAAAAGGCAAGAAGGAATGGTGATGGAAAATAAAGGACCCTTGGACGCGATAGCTCAAGACGAAGCAAAGGATCGGCTTCCCCAGGGGAAGCGGCGAATCAAAAGCTCCTTTCTCTTTCAGGGAAGGCGCGAAGTGGTCATCGTCCATGAAGAGGAGGAATACATTTTAAGGATTACGCGAAACGGAAAGCTCATTTTAACGAAGTAAAAAACAAAAGACCCAGCCAGCCACGAGGTCTCCTTCCACCGGCCTTCTAAGCAAGCCAGGAAACAACCATAACTATCTTTAGAAGGAGGTAACAATCATGAAATGGGGCTTTTTTACAGGGCTGGGCCTTCTAGCCATAGTCGCTGCTGAGCCAACAGATGCCACAGCCCAAGATAAGCAGCAGGAGACATTTAAGTTCGAGGAGGTGGTAGTCACCGGGACGCTAACGGAACATCGGCGTAAGGACGCGCCCATAGAGACAGATGTCATTACCGAGAAAGAGATCAAAGAGGCCGGGGCTATCCGCGTGGAGCGGGTCCTCCAAGATCTCCCCTCAATTCAACTCAATCGCCGCCCCGCAGGCTTTATGGGGTTTCAGATCCAGGGAGTGGGCACCAACCAGATCCAGATCCTCAGAAACGGTAGGGAGCTTATCGGAACTATCGAAGGGGCAGTTTTCACCCAGAACCTACAGAGCCAGGATATTGATCGAATCGAAGTGATCAAGGGCGGCGCATCTGTCCTTTACGACACCAAAGCCATGGGAGGGGCGATAAACATAATCACAAAGGACGCTACAGAGCCATTGGGCGGAAGCATGAGTGGCCAGTATGAGAGCTTGAGCCAGCAAACGGGCCAGTTTACGGGCCAGATAAAAACCGACAACTTAGGGGTTTTTCTATCAGGCGGAGTCAGCCGGTCCAATAGTTTCGATGTCACGCGGCATGATCCGGCTACTGACGGCGCTGAGTTTACTGGCTACAACTTTAGCGGCAAAATCAACTACCGTCCGTTCGGTCCACTCAACATCTCTCTCTATACCCATTACGGGATTCAAGAGAGCACTGCGATTTTAAATCGGACTTCTTCTATTCTTTCACCCCGAGTTAGCGCAACAGACAATGAGCGCTGGCAGATTATTTTGGCGCCATCGCTCAAGCTCGATGCGAACTCAGAATTGAAGCTCACGAGCCACATCCAGCTTTTCGATAGGGACAGCAAAGTACGCCGACAGGATAACAAGCTACTTATTAGAAATCAGTCCTCAACCTTCAGAGATCAGCTCTATGAAACAGAGCTTCTTTATAAGAGACAGATGGGAGACCTGCTTCAGCTAATCCTTGGCGGAGAATACGAGCAGAGAAGGGGAATTGGGGAACAGCTACGCAAAGATCGATTGGATATCGACAAGTATGCCTTCTTTGGGCAAGCCGAGATCAACCCCTTTAGCTGGCTCACCATTGTTCCCGGGGCGAGAGTGACCAAACAGGAAGATGTCAACGCGCGTTTTACGCCCGCGGCCAATGTTTTCCTTAAACCTCGAGATGACCTGCGGTTCCGCCTAAGTTACGGCGAAGGCTTTCGTACCCCAACCTTAAGTGAACTCTTTTCGTCCTTTACCGAGCCAGGGGGTATTGCGATCCAGGGAAATCCAAACCTAGAGCCTGAGAAATCTCGCAGCTTCAGTGTAGGAGCTGAGTACCACCTGCCTTGGGCCTTTTTCGGTATCTCGCCCTTTCGCCACGACGTTAGGGAGCTTATCGAATGCCAGTCGACAGGTCCTGGTGCGTGTAAGTACCAGAATGTCAGCCGAGCGCGGTTCGAAGGAGTGGAGTTGAACGGCGGAATCAAACCCATTCCCTACACAACGCTTGAGCTTGGTTACATTAACCTCTCGGCCCGCAACGAAAAAACCGGAGCCCAGCTTTTCAACCGCTCAAGAAATGCGGTCAAGTCCAAACTGACATGGGATTACACCCCCCTGGGGCTCAACTTCACCACCCGCGTGCGTTGGGATGAGGGGTTCGGGGCGGTTGATTCGAACCGGAACGGAAGGATCCAGCCCAACGAGAAGGCTGATCCGACAGTTCAGATCGACCTTAGGCTCGCTAAGGAGCTTTGGAAGCATGCCTCAGTCAACTTCGGAATCGACAATCTCTTGGACGATACCCAGGCGACCTTCCGGCGCACTCCTGGAAGAATCTTTTACGGCGGCTTTACGGTTAAATACTAACTCGCAAATCAAACTCTCAAATTAGGAGGAAAAAAATGAAAAAGCTAAGACTATTTCTGCTGATTACGCTGGCCGCTCTGTTTTTAACGGTTCCGGCCTTTTCCAATAACACACTCGCTCCTGGTTTCCTCGTGATCGCGCCGGATCGGGGCTATCAGGGCAACCGGGAGATCAGGGATGCCTTCGAGGAGTTTAAGAAGGGTTACCATGCTTCTCTGGTCTTTATATCTCTTAATCCGGACGACGAGGAAAAAGTTCGCACAAAGCTGGAACACAGTCTAGCGGAGCTAAAAGATATTGGAGCGCGTGAATTTGTCCTTCTTCCTCTTGCCCTCACAGACGGAGATCCTCATGTCAAAAAGGCCAAGGCCCTCCTTGGCAAGGTTCCAAACGTAAAGATCGCTCCAGCCATGGGGGACCACTACCTGCTCGCTCAGATCCTGGAGGACAGGGTAAGGGAGCTTTCACAAGAGCCAACAAAAGAGCGTCTCGTTGTTGTCGGATTCGGGGCAACGAGCCACGAAGAGGCTGAGGAAATTCGCTCGACGCTCGCTAAACTAATCAGCGAAGTTAAGCATAGAGTGCCCTTTCAAGAGGTTCAGGTAGCGGTCCTTTACCACAATGTAGGCCCTGAAAAAATTGTCCGTGAGGGAAACCAGAAGGCTCAGGACCTGATCAAGTCCTTAGCGGCAGAGAAGAATCTCCACACCATCCTCGTCCCCTTTCACATGGGCTTTAAACACACCGGCTCAATGCAGATGGCGCATGTTTTTGAGAGGATGCTAAAAAATACCCCCGCCCGTTATCTCAAGGATAAAGAGATCCTTCCCCACGCCAACGTCGCGGTGTGGTTAAAGCGGAGTGCTAATCAATTCCTACCGGCACAAAGAGAGGAACTGGGCATTGTCGTGATGCCGCATGGCGCTGGTGAATACACTAACGAACCGATCGGAGTGACCATCGCGCCTCTTTCTCAGAAGTACAATCTAGAGACCGCCTTCGGCATGGCAGATGTGGAGATGCTCCAGGAAGCGGTCGAGAAGCTAGAGGCAAGGGGAGCGCGAAGAATCCTGATTCTCCGGCTCTACGACATATCCTTAAGCCTCAAGGGGGAGCTGGAATATCTTATCGGGCAGGCCGCGCCACCCAAAGTCTACATTGCTAACCCGGCCTTTCCACCACCGAGGCTACGAAGCGGTGCTATCCTTTACACGTCGGGCGGGTTTGATCAGGACACCCTTATCGCCGAGGTCCTTCTAGAGCGGATCATGGAGGTAAGCAGAGAACCTGAGCGGGAAACGGTCATCCTCTTGGCCCACGGCGCAGCTGGCGATCAGGAGAATAACTTCTGGTTAGAGCAGCTAGCGGCCAAAGCAGGCCTCATTCAGGAGAGGGCCGCTAGAAAGTTTAAGGCTGTCGTGGGCGCGACGGTGAGAGAGGACTGGCCAGCCAAGCGCGCTGAGGCCGTGGCAAAGGTAAGGTCAACGATTCAAGAGGCGAGCCAGAACGGTGACCGAGTCCTGGTTATTTCGGATAGGCCTACGGGGGCAGGACCCTACCAGAGGATGCTCGATGGCCTACCTTACACCCTGAATGGAAAGGGCCTCGCTCCTCACCCCAACGTGACCAAGTGGATAGAAAAAGAGATCGAAAAATGGGCTGAACAAGTAATGAAGGAAGGTGCGCGATAGGTTCGGAATCGCATGGATTTTGTAACCCACGAACTACTGATCAGCGGCCAGCTTCTTGCCTTTTTTTCTTACACCCTGGGAAGCTATCGCCTGCTCAAAAGGCAGTTTGATCGGCTTTGCATCGCCTGTATAGCCATCGGGGTCGCCCTGGATATCGTGCTGGCCTTCCTAGGAGCTACTAGCGACCTTGGGGATAACCCGGAAGGCATGCCCTGGTATCATCCGCTTTTTCCGATTGCTGTGGTGACGGCGATACTAGGGATGTTTGGCTACATCGTGAACCTCCTCATTCTTTCGGTAAAGCGCTGGCGGCAAAGGGCAGAATGGTTTCTGAGCCGATCCCAGGTCGTTATCTGGCCAAGCTGGGTAATCGGTGTGGCCATTTTCATCCTCAACGTATTCGTAGGGTGGTTTTAGGTGAGGTTAGACCAAATCACAGATGAGCGGAGCCGGGTAGTTTCCGGGTGGAAGCGCATGGAGAAACTAAGAAGCTACGACCGCTTACAGGCCCTCGCCGAGATCGAGCAGCTTGCGGCTAAAATCTATTTTCGATTCTCTCATCTCTTTCTCCATCATCCAAGCCTTCGGGATTTCTGGTGGGAGATGGCGAAGGAGAAGGAGCGACACGCTTGTATACTGACTGTCGCAGGCGCGGTCGTTAAGAACGATCCCGACGCAGATGACCCCGGCCTGAGACGGGAAAAAACCGACCAGCTAAGAGAGAGATTGACTTTGTTCCTTCGCAGGGGCACTCCCACGATTACCCCCGAGGAAGCTTTTAGAATTGCACGGAAGATTGAAGCTTGCGAAATAAACGTGATCTACAGTGAACTCCTCAAAGCGGGGTGTTTCCCCGCGGCCTTTTTTGTTTTGGGAGGAGATAACCATGTTGCCTGATCCGTGGGTAGAAAGGGCCTGGGAAATCCACCGCCAGCTTGAATGCCTTCCAGTGGGGACGATCCTCAAAGCTACAGTCTGGCTTGAGGAAAGGCACCGGAAAGCTCCGCACTGGAAGACCGCTGTCGCCATTGCGCTTCACTATCTGGTGCTGGCCATACGCGAAGAAGGTCAGGCCCACGCGGATATGATAGAGGAATATCTTTTCCGGGCGGTGCGTTGGCGTGAAGCAGCGATACTCCGACTTAATGAGATATGCCCACCAACCGTTCGTCAGGGGTCAGGGATTAGCTGCGGTCATTAAACCTAAAAGGACCTAGCTCTTCTTATAGATCTGCTGCGCCAAGTAGTTCTCGTAGCCCACTTCTTTGATCTTATGCAGTTGCGCTTCAATCCAATCCACATGGTGTTCTTCATCCACAACGATATGCTCCAACAGCTCCCGACTGGCATCGTCTCCAACCTCTAAGCAGGTCTTGATCCCCGGCTTGAGGACTCCCAGGGCCGCTGTTTCCAGGCCAAGATCGTTTTCCAGTTGTTGCTTCACCGTGGGGCCAACCATGATCTTGTCATAACCGGAAAGGTTTGGTGTCCCTTCCAGAAAAAGGATCCGGTCGATCACGAGCTCTG